>VYLA01000013.1_pt1 | contig 140749 bp, 130 predicted proteins | sample 5114381 | NCBI WGS metagenome assembly VYLA01 (sample SAMN12291789, study PRJNA351875) | freshwater metagenome | isolation source: freshwater lake | place: USA: Michigan, Gull Lake | collected 2011-08-08 | reverse complement strand
CTGGGCCGGGGCGGAGTCGCTCTCGGGTCTCTCCGGGAACGACACCCTGAACGGGGATGCGGGCACTGACACCCTCGCCGGCGGCGCCGGGGTCGACAGCCTGATCGGCGGCGCGGCGGCGGACCGCTTCGTCTTCGCCACCGGCGACACCGGATTAACGTCGCCGACCGCCGACCAGGTTTTCGACTTTGTCTCCGGAACAGACCGCCTGTCCCTCGGCGTCGCCGGCTCGGGGACCAACTATGCCAAGGACCTGAGCAATGCCGGCAGTTTCGGGGCCGCCGTGACGGTGGCCGATGGTCTCGCCGATGGAACGGTCCGATACGTCTTCGTCGTTGTGGGGGCGGATGGCGTCCTGTTCATCGACCGGAACCTGGACGGGACGGTGGACGAGGCGATCAGGCTGACCGGGTTGGCGGATATGGCCTTCTCGGACATCCTCGTCTGACGGCGGGGCTCAGAGCCGCAGGTCGAACCGGCGGGTCAGGACGGGCTGGCTGTTCCGCAGGACAGCATAGTCCGCCCGGTAGAGTCCGGGCGGCCAACCTCCGGGCGGCATGCGCTTGCCCACATAGACCAGCCACTGGGCCTTGCTACGGTCCAGCGGGGCGCTCTCGCTGCGCGCCAGCACCTTGCCGTCCGGCCCGGTGAGGGTCAGGACGGGCCGGACGCCGCCCTTGAGGTTGATGGCGCGGACATAGGCCACCAGGGCGGGGGATGTGCGCCCCGGGCGCGGCGGGCCGCCGGCCTCCACCCGGGCGTTGTCTACCGGGCCGTCGGCAAAGCCGGCGTTGAGCACCGCTCCGCCAGGGCGGTAGGCCAGGGCCGCCGCGGCCGCCGAAGTCCAGAGGCCCGACCCGTCCGTTCGCGCCGAACAGGCCGCTCCGGCGTCCGGCAGGAAGGGATCCACCGTCCGCGTCCCCTGGCGCACGGTGAGGTGCAGGTGAGGGTATTCCGTGTTCCCCGAAAGACCGACCCGGGCGATCGGCTGACCGGCGGCGACCTCCTGGCCGACCCTCACCCGGATCGAACCCCGGGCCAGGTGACAGGACTGGGTCTCCCAGCCGCCGCCGTGGTCGATGACCACGCCATTGCCGCACTCGCGACCGGCGACGGGCGGGGCGCCGGGGGCCTTCACCGAGATGTCCGGCTCCCCGTCCCGCAGGCGCACGACCCGCCCGGGCGCCGCGGCCAGAACGTCCACGCCCCGCAGGCGGGCGGCGTCGTTGACCAGGCGGATGTCGGTTCCGGTATGGGCCTCGTAGGTCTGCGCGCCGCAGCGGAAGTCGCTCACCCCCAGGCCGGGATCGCGGTCCACGTGGTTTTGCAGGAAGCAGTCCGACCCGGGCGAACAGGCGATGGGCAAGGCCAGCCGCGGCGGGGCGGGCGCCGCTGCACTGAGGAGGACGAGGAGGGGCAGGACGAGGAGGCGCATGGTTATTCCCAGGAGATCCCGGTCAGGGCCTTCAGGCGGGCTTGGTCGGGGGCGTAGATGCGATGAAGGAAGGCGGCGTCTTCGGGGGGCATGGGGGCGGGCTCGCCGACGTGGACCCGGCGGGGTTGGACCGGCGGCGGCGGCGGGGTTCCGGCGAAGGCGGACAGGCGGGCGAGAACGGCGGCCGGGTCGGCGTCGAGGTCCTCGGCCCGGGCGATCAGCACTTCGGCGGGATCGAAGAGGGAAAAGAGGCGCTCGACCTGCTCGCCATAGAAGCCGCGCTCGACATAGGAAAACTCGCGATGGAAGCCGAAAGGCTCGGCCTCGAAGAGGCGCTGCCGGCCCCGGCGAATGCACCCGGAGAAGGGTTGGGTCTCGGCGCCCCGGGCGGTCTCCATGCGCCAGTGGGACCAGGCCCTCTCGACGGGATCGCGCAGGAGAAGGACGAGGCGCACCCCAGGGCAGGTGGCGGCGATCCGCTCAAGCGCCCCGGGCCAGTAGATGTAGATGGGGGTGGCCTCGACGCGGACGCCCGGGCGGTCGGGAAAGTGCGCGGCGTAGGCCGAGAGGTCCGGGGTCGGCGCCGCCGGGTCCTCGACATCGAAGAAGTGCACCTCCTTGACGTCGGAGCGGACGAAGGCGGGATCGTCGCCCAGATAGTCGAACAGGGCGGTGGTGCCGGCCTTCTGGGCGCCGATGATGATAAGGTCGACGGGCCGTTCAGGCTTCATTGGCGCCAAGGTTCGGGCTAAGAGGGGGCGTGCGCAGGTGGCGCGAGAGAGGGATGCAGAGCGTCTTGACCCAATCCGACAGTCCCGCGGCGGGCATGAAGGCGGTGATCCTGGCCGGCGGGCTGGGCACCCGGATCTCCGAGGAAAGCCACCTGCGGCCCAAGCCCATGATCGAGATCGGCGGTCGGCCGATCCTCTGGCACATCATGAAGCTGTACTCCCATTTCGGGGTCCGGGATTTCATCATCTGCCTCGGCTACCGGGGCTATATGATCAAGGAATATTTCGCCAACTACGTCCTTCACAACGCCGACCTGACGGTGGACCTCGCAAAGGGCGCGGTGGAGTACCACGCCACCCACCACGAGCCCTGGCGGGTCACCCTGGTGGACACCGGGGCCGAGACCATGACCGGCGGCCGGTTGAGGCGGGTGGCGGGCTATCTGGAGCCGGGCCAGCCCTTCTTCTTCACCTATGGCGACGGGGTGGCGGACGTGGACATCGGCGCCCTGGCGGCCTTCCATCGGTCTCATGGCCGGCAGGCGACGGTGACGGCGGTCTCCCCCCCAGGTCGCTATGGGGCCCTCGATATCAATGAGGGCGAAGTCCGCCGTTTCGTCGAGAAGCCCCCCGGCGACGAGGGTCTGATCAATGGCGGCTTCTTCGTCCTCCAGCCCGAGGTGGTGGGCCGCATTTCCGGCGATCCCATGCCCTGGGAGTCCGAACCTCTTCAGGGCCTGGCCGCCGACGGCCAGCTGATGGCCTTTCCCCACGCAGGCTTCTGGACCGGCATGGACACCCTGCGCGACAAGAACAACCTCGAGGCCCTGTGGGCGTCGGGCCAGGCGCCCTGGAAGCTGTGGTCCTGACCCGCCCCGATCCCGCCTTCTGGGCCGGCAAGCGGGTCCTTTTGACCGGGCACACCGGCTTCAAGGGCGGCTGGACGGCCATCTGGCTGGCCGCCATGGGGGCGAAGGTGACGGGGCTGGCCCTGGCGCCCGACCAGGACCCGGCCCTGTTCGACCTGGCCGGCGTGGGCGGACGGGTCGATTCCCGGATCGCCGACCTGCGGGATGCGACCGAGGTCGCTCAGGCCCTGATGGCCGCCGAGTTCGACCTCGTCCTGCACATGGCGGCCCAGCCGCTGGTGCGCACGGCCGTTGCCGATCCGGTGGCCACCTTCGCCGCCAACATCATGGGCACGGCCCACCTCCTGCAGGCTTTGCGCGACCGGCCGGGTCTCGCCGCCGTGCTGGTGGTGACCTCGGACAAGGTCTACCTCAACGCCGAGACGGGCCGGGCCTTCGTCGAAGGCGACGCCCTGGGCGGCAAGGACCCCTACTCGGCCTCCAAGGCGGCGACGGAGATCGTCACGGCCTCCATGGCGCGCAGCTATTTCGACCGGGCGGGCGTACCGGTGGCCACGGCCCGGGGCGGCAACGTCATCGGCGGCGGCGACTTTTCCCGCGACCGGATCGTAGCCGATATCGTGCGGGCTGCGGCGGCGGACGAGGCGGTGGTTCTTCGCCATCCCGAGGCGACCCGGCCCTGGCAGCACGTGCTGGACTGCGCGGCCGGCTATCTCGTCTATCTCGAAAGGCTGGCGAAGGACCCGGCGACGCCCCGGGCCCTGAACTTTGGACCGGCGCCCGGCGGGGCCGAGGTGACGGTGGGCGAGTTGGCCAGCCGGGCGACGGCGGCGCTTGGCGGGCGGCCCTGGCGGCATGAGCCGGACCCCGCCTCGCTGGAGGCCAAGGCCCTGGGCATCGACGCCGGGCTGACCCGGAAGGTGCTGGGCTTTGAGAGCCGGCTGGCGGCGCCCGAGGCCATCGACTGGAGCATGGAGTGGTACCGGCGGCAGGCGATGGGTGAACCCGCCCTGGCCCTGTGCCGCGAGCAGATCGCGCGGTATGAGGCCCTGCCATGACTGCGCCCGCCTGCCGATTCTGCCGCACGCCCCTGACCCAGGACTTCCTGGACCTGGGCCTCCAGCCCCTGGCCAACGCCTACCTGACCCCCGAGCAGCTGGCGGCGGGGACGGAGAAGACCTATCCCCTGCGCACCCGGGTGTGCGGGTCCTGCTTCCTGGTCCAGGCGGATGATCCCGTGCCGGCGGGCGAGATCTTCGACGACGGTTACGCCTACTTCTCGTCCTACTCCGAGAGCTGGGTGGCGCACTGCAAGGCCTATGCCCAGGCCATGGCCAGCCGGTTCGGCCTGGGGGCGGACTCCCGCGTGATCGAGGTGGCCAGCAATGACGGCTACCTGCTTCAGCACTTCGTCGACATGGGCGTGCCGGTGCTGGGGATCGAGCCCACCGCCAACACCGCGGCGGCGGCGCGCGAGCGCGGTGTGCCCACCGAGGTGGTCTTCTTTCACGAGGCGACCGGGCGCGACCTGGCCGCCCGGGGCCTGACCGCCGACCTGATGGCCGCCAACAATGTGCTGGCCCATGTGCCGGACATCGGCGACTTCGTCGGCGGCTTCCGGCACGTGCTGAAGCCGGAGGGGGTGCTGACCTTCGAGTTCCCGCACCTGTTGAACCTGATCGAGCAGGTGCAGTTCGACACCATCTATCATGAACACTTCTCCTACCTGTCCCTGCTGGCGGTGGAGACGGTGCTGAGGGCCAAGGGACTGCGGCCCTTCGACGTGGAGCTCCTGCCCACCCATGGCGGCTCGCTCCGGCTGTTCTGCTGCCGGGCGGAGGCGTCCCATGCCGAGACCGAGGCCCTGAGGGCCCTGCGCGCCCGGGAGGCGGCGGCGGGCCTGGATAGGCTGGAGACCTATGGCGGTTTCACCGCGCGGGTCGAGGCGGTGCGGGCGGCCTTCCTGGCCTATCTTGCCGAAGCCAAGGCGGCGGGCCGCAAGGTGGCGGCCTATGGCGCGGCGGCCAAGGGCAACACCTTCCTCAACTTCGCCGGGGTCGGCGCCGATGACATCGTCGCCTGCTTCGACGCCAACCCTCACAAGCAGGGCCGGTTCCTGCCCGGCAGCCACATCCCCATCCTCGCGCCGGCCCAGATCGACGCCGTACGGCCGGACGATCTTCTGATCCTGCCCTGGAACCTCCGCGAGGAGATCATGGCCCAGACGGCGCGCATCCGCGCCTGGGGCGGCCGGTTCGTCACCGCCTCGCCCGAGCCCCGGATCTGGGACTGATGCGCTTTACGCCCACGCCCATCGCTGGCGCCGTGGTGGTGGATATCAACCCCGCAGAGGACGAGCGGGGCGCCTTCGCCCGTCTGTTCTGCCCCCGGGTCTTCGCCGCCGCCGGCCATCCCTTCTCGCCAGCCCAGTCCAGCCTGTCGCGGAACACCGCCGCCTTCACCCTTCGGGGTATGCACTTCCAGCCCGCCCCCTTCGACGAAGGCAAGCTGGTGCGCGTGGCGCGGGGGCGGATCTTCGATGTCGTGGTGGACCTGCGGCCACAAAGCCCGACCTTCCGACAGTGGACCGGGGTGGAGCTGAGCGCCGAAACGGGGCGGGCCCTCCTGATCGGCCGGGGCCTGGCGCACGGCTTTCTGACCCTGGAGGCCGACACCGACGTCCTCTACGAGATCGACCGCTTCTTCGAACCCGGCAAGGGCGACGGCGTGCGGTGGAATGATCCGGCCTTCGGCATCGACTGGCCGGCCGAGCCCCGGGTGATGTCCGACCGCGACGCGACCTGGCCGGACTTCAGCCCCGCCTGACCATGGCCCGGATCCTCCTGACCGGCGCCAGTTCCTTCACCGGCCTGTGGATCGCCGAGGCCCTCGCCGCCTCAGGGCATGAGGTGGTCGCCCCCCTGACCCGGCAAGCGGACGCCTATCCCGGCCTGCGCGGCGAGCGGGTCGACCGGCTGGCCGCCAGCGCCGCGCGGGTGTTCGAAACGCCCCTCGATAGCGACCGGTTCCGCGATCTCGCCCGCACCGGAGGCTTCGACCTCTTCGCCCACCATGCGGCGGACATCCCCGGCTATCGTTCGCCCGACTACGACGTGGCGGCGGGCGTGGCGCGGAACCTGGCGGGCGCCGGGGCGGCCGTTCGGGCCGCTGCCGATGGCGGCTGCCGGGCGTTGGTCTCCACCGCGACGGTCTTCGAGCCTGGCGAGGGCGGCGAGGGCCCCGACGCCCCGGCGGTGAGCCCCTATGGCGTTTCGAAAGGCCTGACCGGTCAGACCCTGGCGGGCTTTGCAGCCGAGGCCGGGCTTTCCTTCGGGCGGTTTGTCATCGCCAATCCTTTCGGCGTGCTGGAAGAGGGCCGGATGGCCTGGTCCCTCTTCCAGGCCTGGTTCCGGGGCGAGCCCGGGCGGGTGCTGACCCCGGCCTATGTTCGCGACAACCAGCCGGTCCCGGACCTGGCGGCGGCCTACGCGCGACTGGTGGAACAGCTGCTGGCGGCGGCGGGACCGGTGCGGATCGATGCCCGGCCCTCGGGGCTTGTGGGGACCCAGGGCCTCTTCGCCCGGCGCCTCGCCGACGAGGCGGGCCCGCGCCTGGGCCTGGACTGCGACCTGGTGCTGAACGACCAGGTCGATTTCCCCGAGCCCCGGGTGCGGGTGAACGATGCGCCTTGCCTGCCCCCAGATTGGACCGGCGAGGGCTTCTTTGACGCCTATTGCGCCTACTACGCCAGGCTGGCGGCCGAGGGGCGGCTCAACGGGCCGGCGTGAGGTCTGTGATGTCGAGGTGGTCCATGAGCCGGTCGATCTGCCGGGTCCAGGACAGGTCCTCCATCAGCCGGGCGTGGGAGAGGGCGACCTCCCGGAAGGCCTCGCGGTTCCGGTAGACGGCTTCGAGGCGCTCGACGATCTCGTTCACAGAGCTTTCGCCCCAGACATCGTAGTCGGGATTGGAGCTGGCCTCGGGGACGGGGGTCTGGTCGACCAGGGCGAAGCCGATCTGCCGGTCCAGAAGGTCCATGTGTCCAGTGTTGGCTGAGAGCAGGGAAGGCACGCCGAGGGCCAGGGTCTCCATCGCCACCAGGTTGGTGCCGCCCTCGCAGCGGTTGGGGAAGATGGCCACGTCGCACTCGCGGATGACCGGCGGTAGGAGGGCGTTGGGAATCTCGGGCAGGGCGATGACGCTGTCTTCCGGCACGCCGTTCAGGGAAAGCCATCGGCGCACGTTAATCCTGCCTTCAGCGTCCAGGAGGTTGGCGCCGTCGAAGATCCGGGACGCCATGATCTGGCGCACGCCTTCGGCCTTTGGCCAGGCGTTGTGCCAGGAGGTCACCAGCACAGCGTCGTCATGTCGCTGACGGAAGGCTCGGAAGGCGGCCGCGACGATGTCCTGGCCCTTGCGATGCTCGATCTTGCCCCCGGAGAAGATGGCGAAGCGGTCGCCCAGCAGCCCCCTGCGGGGCGCCGGGTGGAACCGGGAGGCGTCGATGCCCTGGATATTGTCGATGACATTCCGGACGCCAAGGTCCCGGAGGTGGGCGCCGTTCCAGGCGGACCCGGCGATAACGCTGTCGAACCGGTTGAGCTGATCGATGGCCTCCGGCGAGAAGGTCGTCCGGTCGAAGAAGATACAGGCGTGGTTGGCGGTTCCCCGGGTGCGGGGGGAGAGCCGACCGAACTGGAGCTCGGCGTTGTTTCCCCGGGCGTGCAGGACGGGGAACTGGCAGATGATCGGCCCCTCGCCCTGCTTCTGGATCAACTCGACCAGGCGCGGGCGGAAGTCCATGGCCGGCTTCAGGCGAGCCGCCTCGAGGGCGTCCAGGGTCAGGGGCCCCGGCGATTCCAGCAGGGTCGGCAGCCGGCCGCGCCGTGTCAGGCCCAGGGCGAGCTGGGTCCCGTAGACGCCCCAGCCGAAGGTCGATCCGATCTGCCAGGCGATGCCGACATGCGGGTTCACGTTTCCTGCCCCGCGCCTATTTCCGTACGGGATCGGCCATGGCGCGCTCGACCATGGCGTACCAGTCGGTGGAGAAGCCGCGAGCGTCGCGCAGGGGGCTGGCGCCCAGGCGGTCGCGCAGGGTGCGGCGAAGTTCGCCGATCCGGGCCGGGTCCGAGGCGAGGCGCACGGCGATGTCGACATACTCCTCGGTGGTCTTGCCGACGAGGTCGCCGAGGCCGACATTGTTGAGGATGGAATAGCTCATCCGCTCGAAGACAGCGTCGCCCACCCGGGCCACCACGGGAACCCCCATCCAAAGGGACTCGCAGGTGGTGGTGCCGCCGGTCTGCGGGAAGCTGTCGAGGGAGATGTCCATCTGGTTGTAGAAGGGCAGGTGCCGGCCGCGCACCGTCTCGAAGATGACGCGATCAGCCGACACCCCCTGGCCCTCGAACACCTTGCGGATGTTGGTGGTGAAGGTCGGGGTCGTCCCTTCCGGTCGCACGAACATGAACTTCGAGCCCGGGGTCCCGGCCACCGCCCGCGCCCAGGCGGTGACGGTCTCGCGGGTGTACTTGTAGGGGTTGTTGGCCGTGCCGAAGGTGACGTAGCCGTTGCGCTCCACCGGGGCGACGGGGTCCACCGCCGGCTGCTCGCGGAAGGCGCGCTCGCCCATGGCGTACCAGGTGTGGGCCAGGAGCAGGGGCTTCTCGATCACCAGCCGCGGGTCCGGCGGATTCATCCAGGGGTCGAGGACCAGATAGTCGATGGTCTCGGGACCGGCGGAATGAGGGTAGCCCACCCAGCTCGCCTGGCGGGGGGCCGGCCGGTAGGACATGACCGAGAGCTTGTTCATGTGGGTGGTCGCCCCCAGCTCGAACAGCATGTCGAGGTTGTCGTCGGCGATCAGCTGGGCCGCCTCGCGGTCGGTGATGTCCTTGTGCCAGCGGAAGCCATCGACCCACTGGGTGATCTGCTGCTGGGTCGGGTCCGCCTCGCCCTGGTACCAGGAATAGCAGAAGACCTCGAACCGGCTGCGGTCGTAATGCTCGAACAGGGGCAGGGCGAAATAGGCCACGGGATGGCCTCGCAGGTCCGAGGACATGTAGCCCACGCGGATCTTGCCGCCGGCGGCGCGCGGCTCGGGGTGGGTGATGGGCCGCCGGGCGGCGGCGGCGTCGGCCAGCCGGCCCCAGATGCGGTGCTGCTCGACCAGCTCGAGGCGGTCTTCCGCCGTCTTCACCCGCGCCAGGTGGGCCATCAGGGCCGTATGGCGGCCCGCCTCGGCCCAGGTGCGGCCGACCTTCGCGAAGCTGCCGAGGGATTCCAGCCGGTCGTAGTCGGCGACGCGGACCAGGAGCTCGTAGATGACCTTGAGGTTGCCCGGGGTCAGGTCGGCCTTGTCGAGGACCCCGACCATGGTGCGGTAGGCCGACTCCAGGTTGCCGCCCTCATCGCCTGTCCGGTCGCGCCCCAGGCTTTCGGCGTAGGTGATCCGGTAATCGACATTGTCCGGCGCGAGCTCGATGGCCTTGCGGAAATGCTCGTTGGCCCTGGGGCGGTCGTAATCCGTCAGGGCGCCGCCCAGCTGGAAGTGAAGCCAGGCGGCGTCCGGAGTGAGCTTTAGCATCTCCAGCATCTGCTGCTCGGCCTCGCGCATCCGCCCCGAGCGGCGGAGCATGGACAGCCGCGCCTCCTGCAGGCGCGCATCGCCCGGACAGGCCTTGAGGCCACGGTCCAGGGCCTCCAGTCCTTCCACAGGGCCGCGGGAGTCGGAGCTGGCGGCGGACAGGTCCAGCCAGGCGTCCACCATATCGGCCTTCAGCCGGGTGGCGAGGTTGAGTCGCTGGAGGGCCTTGTCGAAGTCCTTGGCGAACCAGTGGGCGCGGCCGAGCTGACGCTGGAGTTCGGCGTTCGAGGGGGCGGCCCGGACGAGCTGCGAGAAAACCTTGATGGCGCGCGGGTCCCGGGCGTCATTGAAGACGTTGCCGAGGTTCTGCTGGATGGCGTCGCTGCGCGGGTTCAGCCGGGCCGCCTTCTCGAGGGCGTCGACGGCTTCGGGGTAGCGCTTGAGGCGGCGCAGGGCGACGCCGAGGATGTTCCAAAGCTCCGGGTCGCGGGGATGTCGCTCCACCGAGCGCCGTCCCACCGTCTCGGCCAGGGCGTAGTCGCGGTCGCGGATCAGGATGGCGCCCAGGTTGCGGTACACTGCGGCCGGGGCGTCCGGGTTCGTCTCCAACTGCTCGGCCGTCAGGTGCTTTCCCTCATCGCGCCGTCCGGCCTGGAACGCGGCTTCGGCTTCGGCGAATCGGTTGAGGGACATGGGGGCTCCGGGGAGGTCCTCGCCGACATGGACGGCGGAGGCGCAATCTAGGGCCTGACGCTCGCCGGGACAATCGCCGGGGCGATCGCGGTCACGAATCGATCGGTCACCGGAGGCCAGAACTGCGATATCCCATCCCGGTCATCAAGCTGTCGCGCAAATGTCATACTCGCCGGGCCTCAATGGCGGCTTGGCCGACCGGAAGCCTGACTTGCCCCAACCTGAGACCCGCGCGGAGCCTGCCGGCGCCGCCCTTGCCCTCGGCATCGCTGCGGCTCTGATGGCCGTTGCGGGAGTGTGGGCCTGGGCTGGCCGGGGGGCGACAGAGATCGCCGCCCTCCTGCTGGCCGGGGCGGCCGCGGCGGCGATTGCGGCGCGGCGGTTCCGGCCCGCAGGAATCCGGCCATCGACGGAGGCGATCGAACACCGGGTGCGCGAGGCCGTCGAGCGGGTCGAGACCCGCTTCACCGCCCTCCTGGACGCCGCCCCCGACCCCCTCCTTGTCGTGACCGCCCGGGAGCCCGATGACCTGAGCAGCCTGAGGATCGAGCGGGCCAACGCCGCCGCCCGCAGCCTGTTCCGCATCTCCGCCCCGCCCATGCTCCTGGTCTCTGTGCTGCGGGATCCCGAAGTGCTCTCCGCCGTCGACGAGGCGCTGTTCGGCGGCGTCGAGGCCCGGTGCGGATTCACCTCCGGCGCCTCACAGGAGCGCAGCTTCCAGACCCTGGTCCGCCCCCTGGACACGGAGGAGGATCAGCTGCGCCGCGCGGTGCTCCTGTTCCGGGATGAGACCGACTTGCGCAGGGCCGAGAGGACCCGGGCGGACTTCCTCGCCAACGCCAGCCACGAATTGCGCACACCCCTGGCCTCCATGTCCGGTTTTATCGAGACCCTCAAGGGACACGCCCGGGATGACCGGCAGGCCCAGGACCGTTTCCTGGGGATCATGCAGAACCAGGCCGACCGGATGGGCCGGCTGATTGATGACCTCCTCTCCCTCAGCCGGATCGAGCTGAACGAACATGTGGCGCCGCAGGGTGAGACCGACCTTGTCCTGGCGGCCGCAGACGTGGTGGACGCCCTGGGCCCGCAGGCCGCGCGCCGTGGGGTCAGGATCGAGGCGGATCTCCCCGCCGCGGGCTTGGTCATGGTCCGGGGCGACCGTGACCAGCTTGTCCAGGTCATCCAGAACCTGACCGACAACGCCGTGAAGTATGCGCCCGCCGAAGGCCGGGTCCAGCTGGTGGTCCGCTCCAATGTGGGGCGGGAGGCGACCCAGGCGTCGATCCTCGAGAATTCCGCCCGCCTGACCCTGGTGGCGCCGGACGCCCCCGGCGCCCGATACGCCATGATCCGGGTCCAGGACGAGGGGCCGGGCCTTGTCCGGGAGCATCTGCCCCGCCTAGCGGAACGGTTCTATCGCGTCGAGGGACAGAAGAGCGGCGAGCGTCCGGGGACCGGGCTTGGGCTCTCTATCGTCAAGCACATCGTCAACCGCCACCAGGGCGTGTTGGCCGTTGAGAGTGCGCCCGGTCGCGGCACGGTTTTCACGGTCCTTGTGCCGGAGAGACTCCCCGTAACGGAAGTGTCGCATTAATGACCTACGGCATGAACAGCGGCGTCCGCTCCAGGGCCTTCCCCGAAGGTTTCGGGGGGGCTTGCGCCGGGCCCGGAGGGAGCCGGAAGTGATCCAAAGATGCTGACCCTTGTCGCCCTTCTGATCCTGACGGCCTTCTCTGGCGCCGTCTTCTGGGCCGGTCGCCGCCGCGCGGGTGCGATCGCCCGGGGGTCGAGCACCCCGATCAACTCCCGTCCGGGACACCATGGCGCCTACGCTGCTGTCTGGACCGCCGCCCCCGCCGCCCTGGTCCTGATCCTGGTGGGTTTCCTCGGCGACCGGGTGGTGGAGTCCCTGGTCGAGTCCCGCCTGCCGGCCGTCGTACGCGCGATGGAGGCGGCCGAGCGGCAGGTCTTCCTGGACGACGCCATCTCCCTCGCCCGGGGTCAGGCGCGTAGCGAAACGCCCTACGCCCCGGAGGTGCAGGCCGCCCTGGAGGTCGCCGCCGCCGACGCGAAGGCGCTGGAGTTTCGGCTGCACCTTTTCAGCCTGGCCGCCGCCGCCGTCCTGGCGCTGGCCGGGGCCAGCTGGGGATTGACCCGGATCCGGGCCGCGTTCCGCGCCCGGGAGGGCGTCGAGCGCTGGGTGAAGGGCCTGTTGCTGGCGTGCTCCGTCACCGCGGTCTTCACGACCGTCGGGATCGTCGCCTCCCTTGTCTGGGAGAGCTGGCGCTTCTTCCAGGCCGTGCCGCTTCAGGCCTTCCTCTTCGGCCTCGAGTGGGACCCGCAGAGCGCCATGTACGCCGACCAGGTCGTTTCGGAGGGCGCCTTCGGGGCCATCCCCCTGTTCGCCGGCACCTTCCTGATCATGCTGATCTCCATGGCGGTGGCCGCGCCCGTGGGCCTGTTCGCCGCCATCTATCTTTCTGAATACGCCTCCGCCCGTACCCGCGGCGTGGTCAAACCCCTGCTGGAGGTGCTCGCAGGGGTGCCGACCGTGGTCTACGGCTTCTTCGCCGCCCTGACGGTAGGGCCCTTGTTCCGGGCCGGCTTCAACGCCATCGGCGCTCAGCTGGTCGGCGGCCCCTTCAATGACCTGGGTCTCTACCTCGGCGAGGTGCAGAACCAGATGGCCCTCGTGGCCGGCGCCGTCATGGGGGTGATGCTGATCCCCTTTGTCTCTTCTCTCTCCGACGATATCATCAACGCCGTCCCCCAGTCGCTGCGCGACGGCAGCCTGGCCATGGGCGCCACCCGCTCTGAGACCGTGAAGAAGGTGGTGCTGCCCGCAGCCCTGCCGGGGGTTATGGCGGCTATGCTGTTGGCGGTCTCACGGGCTGTCGGCGAGACCATGATCGTGACCATGGCCGCCGGCCTCCAGGCCAATACGACCCTCAACCCTCTGGAGACTGTGACGACGGTCACGGTGCAGATCGTCACCCTGCTGACGGGCGACCAGGAATTCGACAGCCCGCGCACCCTGTCGGCCTTCGGCCTTGGCCTGACACTCTTCGTGGTGACGCTCGCCCTGAACGTGATCGCCCTGCGGATCGTGCAGAAGTATCGGGAACAGTATGACTGACATCCGCCCTGCATCGGACGACCTCAAGGCCGCCGTAGCCCGGCGGCTTAAGGCCCGGAACGCGGCCGAGCGGCGCTTTCAGCTGTATGGCCGGATCGCGATCGCCGTCGCCCTGGGTTTCCTTGTTCTTTTGCTGGGGCGTATCGTCCAGCAGGGTTGGTCGACCTTTATCGACTACCGGCTTACGACGCAGGTCTATCTGGACCCGACGCGGATCGACGCCGCGGATCCCGGCGGGGCCAATTACGACCTCCTGATCGCTGAGCAGCTGCTCAAGCGGATCGGCGTGGCGGACGATGAGTACGGCTCGCGCAGCGACGCCATGAAGGACCTTCTGTCCGGCGACCTTGGCTTCCAGGTCCTGGACAGCGTCAAGGCGGATCCCGCCGTCATCGGCAAGACCTTGACCCTTTCTGCTCCCCTCAGGGCCGATGCCGGCCTCTACTTCAAGGGCCAGATTCAGCGCGCCTCCTCGGCCGAGGAGCGTCCGCTCAGCGACGAGCAACTGGACTGGCTGGATCAGCTCAGAGCCGAGGGCCTGGTGCAGTCGGGCTTCAACACCACCTTCCTGACCCGGTCCGACTCCACTGAACCCGAGCAGGCGGGTGTCTTGGGCGCTGTGGTCGGATCGGCCCTGATGCTGTTGCTGACCGCCGCCCTCGCCATTCCTATCGGCGTTCTGGCGGCGACCTATCTTGAGGAGTTTGCGCCCAAGAACCGGTGGACCGATCTCGTCGAGGTGAACATCAACAACCTGGCCGCAGTCCCCTCCATCGTCTACGGCCTGCTGGGCCTTGCGGTCTTCATCAACTGGATGAATGTGCCCAGATCCTCGCCCCTGGTGGGCGGGCTGGTCCTGGCGCTGATGTCCCTGCCGACGGTGATCATCGCCACTCGGTCCGCGCTGAGGGCGGTTCCCCCGTCGATCCGCGAGGCCGCCCTGGCCCTCGGCGCCTCAAAGACCCAGACTGTTTTCCACCACGTTCTTCCCCTGGCCCTTCCAGGCGTGATGACGGGCTCCATCCTGTCCCTCGCCCACGCCCTTGGCGAGACCGCGCCGCTGCTGATGGTGGGCATGGTCTCCTTCGTCCCAGGCGTCCCGGACGCCCTGACCTCGGCCAGCACCGTCCTGCCGGTCCAGATCTTCATCTGGGAGAATGCGTCCGAGCGCGCCTTCCAGGAGCGCACGGCCGCCGCCATCATGGTGCTGCTGGCCTTTATGATTATCATGAACCTCGCCGCCGTCCTCCTGAGGCGCCGGTTCGAACGCCGCTGGTGACAAGATGACAGACGCCCAGGTCTCGCCCCCCCGACTGAACGCCTCCGCCGCCGCCGCCGCCCCGGCCGAGGGTGCGCCGCGGATATCGGCCAGTTCGGTGAATGTCTTCTATGGAGACAAGCAGGCCCTCTTTGATATCCACCTGGACGTGCCCGACCGGGCGGTCACCGCCCTGATCGGCCCTTCCGGCTGCGGCAAATCCACCTTCCTGCGGTGCATCAACCGCATGAACGACACCATCCCGGGCGCCCGGGTCGAGGGTCGCATCCTCCTGGATGGCGAGGACGTGAACGATCGCAGTCTTGACCCGGTTCTGCTGCGGGCGCGTGTGGGAATGGTGTTCCAGAAGCCCAACCCCTTTCCGAAGAGCATCTTCGAGAACGTTGCCTACGGGCCGAAGATCCATGGGATCGCAACCTCCCGATCAGAGCTTGAGGGCGTGGTCGAGCAGGCCCTGAAGCGGGCCGGGCTCTGGAAGGAGGTCTCTGACCGCCTGGACCAGCCGGGCACCGGCCTGTCCGGCGGCCAACAGCAACGCCTGGTGATCGCCCGCGCCATAGCCATCAATCCCGAGGTGATCCTGATGGACGAGCCCTGCTCGGCCCTGGACCCTATCGCTACGGCGCGGATCGAGGAGCTGATCGATGAGCTCCGAGCGCAATACTGCATTATCATCGTCACCCACTCGATGGCCCAGGCCGCGCGGGTCTCGCAGCGCACGGCCTTCTTCCACATGGGCCGGCTGGTCGAGGCCGGACCGACGGGCGACATCTTCACCCGTCCCGGGGACTCACGGACCCAGGACTACATCACCGGTCGGTTCGGCTGAGGGCGATCCCATGAGCGAGCATATCGTCAAGTCCTACGAAGACGAACTGAACGCCCTGGGGGCCGCCTGCGCCCGACTCGGGGGCCTTGCCGAGGCCCAGCTGGGGGACGCCGTGGACGCCGTCGTTCGGCGTGATCCGGCCCTCGCCACCAAGGTTCTCCAGCAGGACGACCGGCTGGACGAGATCGAGGCCGACATCGAGCAGAAGGCCATCCGGCTGATCGCCCTGCGCCAGCCCATGGCCAACGACCTTCGCAGGACCATGGCGGCGATGAAGATCGCCTCCAACCTCGAGCGGTGCGGCGATCTCGCCAAGAACATCGCCAAGCGCACTCTGATCCTGTCGGAGATCGAGCCCATGCCGACCCTGAACCGCTCCATCGAGCGGATGGGGCGCCTGGTGGAGACCCGGCTGAAGGAGGTTCTGGACGCCTACATCTCCAAAGACGCCGAGCGGGCGATGGAGGTCTGGCGGCGCGACGAGGAGGTGGACGCGCACTACAACAGCCTGTTCCGGGAGCTGCTGACCTACATGATGGGCGATCCCCGGACCATCACCGCCTGCGCCCACCTCCTGTTCGTGGCCAAGAACCTCGAGCGCATCGGCGACCACGCCACCAACATCGCCGAGATCGTTCACTACGAGATCAGCGGCGAACAGGTCAGCCCCGCGGACCGTCCGCGGGCTGACGACCTGAGGGTGTAATCCCATGTCCATGAATCCCCGGATCCTGGTGGTTGAGGACGACGACGCCCTCGGCACCCTGCTGCGCTACAATCTCGAGAGAGAGGGTTATGCGGTCGCCGTGGCCACGGATGGCGAGGAGGCCCTTATCCAGACGGAGGAGCATCTTCCCGACCTCGTTGTGCTGGACTGGATGTTGCCCAAGGTCTCGGGGATCGAGGTCTGTCGCCGCCTTCGCCAGCGACCGCAGAGCCGTAACATCCCCATCATCATGCTGACCGCCCGGGGTGAGGAGAGCGACCGCATCCGCGGGCTCGACACCGGCGCCGACGACTATGTGGTCAAGCCCTTCGCCGTGACCGAGTTGGCGGCGCGCATACGTGCAGTTCTGCGCCGGCTGAGACCCGGGCTCGCTGAGGACACTGTGGTCCGGGGCCCCCTGGCGCTGGACCGCTCCGCCCACCGGGTCACCCGGGAAGGCGAGGAGGTCCACCTGGGACCGACCGAGTTCCGGCTCCTGGACTTCTTCATGCAGAACCCGGGCCGGGTCTTCAGCCGGGAACAGCTGCTGGACGCTGTGTGGGGGTCGGACGTCTACGTCGAGGCGCGGACCGTCGACGTCCACATCGGCAGGTTGCGCAAGGCCCTGTCCCGCGGTGCGCCCGGCTTCGATCCTATCCGGACCGTCCGGTCGGCGGGTTACGCCCTGGAGGTCGACCGTCGGAAGGTTGGGGCCGATTGACCTGAACGCACGGCCGCGCGAAAGGCGGGCCATGAACATCCTTCTCGTCGGATCGGGCGGGCGCGAGCACGCCCTGGCCTGGAAGATCGCCGCCTCCTCCCTGACCCGCCGCCTCGTCATGGCCCCCGGCAATCCTGGCATGGCGGCCCTCGGTGAGCTTGTCCCGGTGAAGCCGACCGAGGTTGCTCAGCTGGTCGCCCTGGCGCGAGAGATCGCCGCCGACCTGGTGGTGATCGGTCCCGAGGCCTCAGTGGAGGCCGGCCTTGCCGACGCCCTCGCCGTCGCCGCAATCCCCTGCTTTGGCCCCATCGCCGCCGCTGGCCAGCTGGAGAGCTCAAAAGCCTTCACCAAGGCCTTCTGCGACCGGCACGGCCTGCCCACCGCCGCCTGGGTGGCGTGCGAGGACGCCGCCTCGGCGCGGACCGCCCTGGACCGGTTCTCGCCACCTTACGTGGTCAAGGCCGACGGTCTCGCCGCCGGAAAGGGCGTCACTGTGGCGCCCGACCGGGCGACGGCGGAGGCGGCGATCGACGACGCCCTGGGGGGCCGGTTCGGCGCTGCGGGCGCCCGAGTGGTCATTGAGGAGTTTCTCGAGGGCGAGATCGGCTCGCTGTTCGTGCTGTCGGACGGCCAGACGGTCCGGTTCTTCGGCGCGGCGCAGGACCACAAGCGGGCCTTTGACGGCGAACGGGGCCCGAACACGGGCGGCATGGGAACCTACTCCCCGGCGCCGGTCTTCACCGCGACCCTGGTCGATCAAGTGATGACGAGGCTGGCCATACCCGCCGTGAAGGGTATCGCCGCTGAGGGCGCGCCCTATCGCGGCGCCCTGTTCGTCGAGCTGATGGCCACAGCGGATGGGCCCCGTCTGGTGGAGTTCAACGCCCGCTTCGGCGATCCCGAATGCCAGGTGCTCATGTTGCGGCTGAAAAGCGACCTGGTCCCCTACCTGCTCGCCTGCGCGAACGGGACCCTGGCGGACCTGCCGGCTCCGGAATGGCGGGACGAGGTGGCGGTCTGCGTGGTCATGGCCGCTGAAGGGTATCCGGACGCCCCGCGCACCGGATCGGCCATCCTGGGCGCTGAACAGGACTTCGGGCCGGATGTGGCGGTCTTCCACGCCGGCACGACGCGGGACGCCGAAGGGTTCCTGAGGGCGGCGGGGGGGCGGGTGCTGAACGTGTGCGCCCGGGGTCCTGACCTGCAGACCGCGCGTGGCCGGGCCTATGCGGCCATCGCCCGCATCGACTGGCCCGAAAGCTTCCACCGCACCGACATCGGCTGGCGCGCCCTGACTCCCCGAAGCTGAGGCTCAGCAGGTGACGTGCAGCACGTCAGTCTGACCACCGCATCGATGGCGTTGTCGGCCTCGGCGCCTGCGAACCCCCTGGCCAGGCCGGCCGCCGGGGGACTTCCCGCTCGCGAGGCCACGCCGCGGAACGCACGGCCCGTCCCGTCCCGCAGCTTCGCTCTGAAGCTCTGAGCGCGGGGATCAGACGACGATGTCGCCGGCGGCGATCTCGGTATTGTCAATACCGGTGAGGACGATCACCTCGTCCGCCACCCCATCGGAGTTGGTGTCGATAAACAGATAGCCGTTCGTCGCGTCGAACTGGAAGGCGTAAAGCCGGGCCGCGGATGAGGTCCCGTTCAGGGTGGCGAGAGAGGTGTTGGCGGCGGTCAGGGCGGCGCTGAAGTTCGCCGCCGCCGCGCCAGCCTCGACATAGTTCCCGGTACCCGCAGTGGGATTTCCGGCCAGACCGAGCCGGAGCACGTCGACCCCACTGGCGAAATCGCCAATCACGTCCGCGGTCGGCACCGTGATCCCGGAGGCGCCCGTCGCAAAGACAAAGGCATCCGCTCCGGCCCCGCCGGTCAGGCTGTCCGCGCCCGCGCCGCCCGTGAGGGTATCCGCTACGGCGGAGCCGGTCAGGGTCTCGGCGCCGCCGACCCCCGTCACGGTCACGGCGAGGTTGGTCAGACCGGTCAGTGCCGCGAGGGTGACGTTCGTTCCTGAAGCCGCCGTCACCGCAAGGGTCTCGGTCCCACCGCCTGTGGTTCCGCTCACCACCCAAGCCTGGCCCGTGATCTGAGCGTCAGTGAAGGTCGCCACCGTTCCATCGGCCAGGCTCAAGGCCTCAATGTTGGCCAAGGTTACGCCGGTCAGATCGGTGCTTGCGGTCAGGCGCACGGTGTCGGTCCCGGATCCCCCGTCCACCGTTTCTCCCGTCGCAGCGTCAGAGGTTCCGGCGTAGATGAAGGTGTCGTTGTTGCCGCCGCCGCTCAGGGTGTCGGCCCCGGCGCCGCCAACGAGGGTGTCGTCCCCGGCGAGACCCGAGATTGAATCCCCCCCATTCAAGCCGGAGATGTTCTCATTCCCGCCTGCGCCTACAAGGTTCAGGGTCAGGCCGCTATAGCCCAGGTTTGGCGCGGTGTAGGACGTGCCTGAGGCGATATTGACCTCCAGGCTTGCGCCGCCGGAACCGCTCGCGGAGCCAAAGGTCGCCAACTGGCTGGTGCTCAGCGTCGCCGTAGACGCCACCACAACAAGGTTCTCCACCAGAGTGAAGTTGACCCCGGGGTCGAACGCCGTGGTCGCCGTCACCCGCACGGTATCGGTCCCGCCGCCGCCGTCCACTGTCTCCCCGGCCGCCGTGTCGGACGTACCGGCGTAGACGAAGGTGTCGTCGCCGCCCCCGCCGATGAGACTGTCAGCCCCGGCGCCGCCGGAGAGGGTGTCATTCCCCTGATCTCCGTTCAGGGTGTCGTTCCCGGCCAGGCCCGAGATCGAGTCCACTCCGACCCAGCCGGTGATGTTCTCATTCCCGCTCGCCCCGGCCAGGCTCGGCGTCAGGTTTGTAAAGCCCAGGTTCGGCAGGGTGTAAGTCGCCCCCGAGGCCACGTTGATCACCAGGAAGGCGCTTCCTGCGGCGCTCGCCGAGCTGAAGGCCGCCATCTGGGTGTGGGTCAGGGTCGCCGTCGCCCCGGTGGCGATCTCCAGCACCTCGACAGTGGTGAAGGTGGCGCCGGGGTCGAAGACGGTCGTCGCGGTTACCCGCACTGTATCGGTCCCGGCGCCGCCGTCCACGGTCTCCCCGGCTGCTGAGTCCGATGTCCCGGCGAAGAGGATCAGGTCGTCGCCTGCGTCGGCGCTCAGATTGTCGCTTCCCGCGCCACCCGACAGGTTGTCGGCCCCCCCGCCACCGGAGAGGGTTTCGACGCCCGCCCCGCCGGCGAGGGTATCGGCGCCCTCATCTCCGCTGAGGCTCGCGGCCCCGGCCCCGCCGGACAGGCTATCGCCATCGGCCCCGCCAATGAGCGTGTCCGCGCCTCCCCCAGCGACGGCGGTGTCCGCCCCTGCGCCGCCGATGAAATAGTCGATTCCGCCGGCGCCGAGCAGGCTGTCGCCGCCGGCGCCTCCGTCCGACAAGACCGACGCCCCGCCAACCGATCCGGTCAGGTCAAAGTCATCGTCGCCGTCACCGCCGATCAGGGTGGCGACCCCGGCGCTGGTCATCGCCTGGGCCAGGGTGTCGTTTCCGAGGCCTCCGTCGACGGAATCGACGCCGCCGCCGGCGCTCAGGCTGTCGTCGCCGCCGCCGCCGAGCAGGCTGTCGGCGCCGGCGCCGGAAGTCAACGTATCCCCGCCCTCGCCCCCGAGGACGCTGTTGTCGCCGGCGGCCGCCAGGAGGCTGTCCGCTCCGGTTTCGCCGGTCAGGGTATCCGCGCCTGCCCCCGCAGAGGCCGTGTCGGCGCCATCGCCCAGTTGGATGACGTTGGCTCCGCCGCTGTCGCTGACGCTGTCGTCACCGCTGCCGGCGAGGATGTGGTCCGCCGCAGTTCCCGCCTGGATCCGGTCATTTCCGGCGCCGCCATCAATGGAATCTGCTCCGCCGCCGCCAACCAGGGTGTCGGCGCCATCCGCGCCGATCAGGAAATCGCTCCCCGTGCCCGCGGTGACGGAATCATCTCCGAGGTCGCCGGTGAGGTAGTTGGCGCCGTCGCCTCCCGACAGGGTGTCATTACCCTGCCCGCCCAGCAGGGTGTCGCCGCCTCCAAGGGCTGTCAGGACATCGTCACCGAGATTGCCATGGGCGTAGTTCAGGCCCGCATCGGCAACGATGCTGTCGCCGCCCTGGCCGCCGAGCAGGGTGTCCCCCTCGGTCCCTCCGACCAGGGTGTCATTGCCCTGGTTGCCGTTGGCGAGGTCTGCTCCGCCGCCGCCCGTAATCAGGTCATTCCCGTCGCCGCCGTACAGCTGCTCGGCCGCGGTTCCCCCAAGCAGGGTATCGTTGCCAAGATCCCCGGAGAGATAGTCGGACCCGCCGGCGCCGGACAGACTGTCATTACCCTGGCCGCCGAGCAGGGTGTCTGCGCTGGTCCCGCCCAGGAGAGTGTCACTCCCCAGATTGCCGTGTCCGTAGTTTTGCCCGTCGCCGAGCCCGAGGGTGTCATCTCCCTGGCCACCCAGAAGGGTATCGGAGCCGCTGCCGCCCGCAAGGCTGTCATTACCCTGGTTGCCCTGGAGATAATCATCGCCGGCCAGGCCAGCCAGGGTGTCCGCGCCGTCGCCGCCGTGCAGGGCGTCGGGCGTTGTCCCGCCCGAAACCGAGTCCGCGCCCTGGCTGCCGATGAGCAGCCGGGACCCGTCGGGGAAGGTGATCTGTCCGGCGGAGGATCCCAAGCCGGCTATGCCTGGCGGGGTGGTGCCTGAGCCATTGAAAACGAGGGTTACTCCACCGAAGGTGATGGTCACCGAGGGCGTCGATCCGACCTCTCCGGTGAAGAAGTTCGGCGGGATGTAGGGCACCAGGGTCAGGGTTACATCCCGGGCGGTGGCGCCGGGAGTCGAGAAGGTCAGGGTGTCTGTCGATACGAAGGCCGCCGCTTGCTCGGCGGTCATGCTTTCAAAGACATAGTTGGTCACGGCCGAATCCCTCAATGTCCAGGCTCACGAATCTCAAGTTCGTAAACTCGATAGGGTTAACAAATTACAGTCGCTGATCTCTGACGCGACCATACTTGCCGCAGGACCCCGCCGTTCGCTAAGACTTTCTTCCAAGACACAGAACCGAGGGGAGCGAGGCTCATGGCCATGACGCCGGAACAGGAACGCGAGGTCGCCAATACGGGCACCAAGTCCGTGGCCGAGTCCCACCGTTTCGACGAGGCCTCCCTGGCTGCCTGGATGCAGGCCCATGTCGAGGGCTACGAGGGCCCGCTGGAGGTCCGCCAGTTCAAGGGTGGCCAGTCCAACCCGACCTACCAGCTGGTCTCCCCCGGCAAGAAGTACGTCATGCGCCGCAAGCCGCCGGGCAAGCTCCTGCCCTCGGCCCATGCGGTGGACCGCGAGTACAAGGTCATCACCGCCCTCTACCCGACCGGCTTTCCCGTGGCCCGGTCCTACGGCCTGTGCACCGACGAGTCGGTGATCGGCACCTGGTTCTACGTGATGGACATGGTCGAGGGCCGGATCCTGTGGGACCAGACCTTGCCCCAGTACGAGCCCGCTGAGCGCCGGGCCATCTACATGGCCAAGATCAAGACCCTGGCCGACCTGCACAATACCGATGTCGACGCCGTGGGCCTGTCCGACTTCGGTAAGCCCGGCAATTATATGGGCCGGCAGGTCGACCGCTGGACCAAGCAGTATCGCGCCTCCGAGACCGTCAAGCTCGACACCATGGAGCGGCTGATGGACTGGCTGCCCCAGACCCTGCCGCACCAGGACCGCAACACGGTTGTCCATGGCGACTACCGCCTCGACAACATGGTCCTGCATCCCACCGAGCCCCGGGTCGCCGCTGTCCTGGACTGGGAGTTGTCGACATTGGGCGATCCCATGGCCGACTTCACCTACTTCCTCATGCACTGGGTGAACGGGACCATCGCCGGTATCCCCGACCTGACCGCCCACGGGATTCCCACCGTGGAGGAGACCGTGGCCGAGTACTGCCGCCTGACCGGTCGGGACCAGGTTCCCAACGTCGACTGGTTCTTCGCCTACAACCTCTTCCGCCTGGCCGGCATCTGCCAGGGCATTGTCGGCCGGGCCCGGGATGGCACCGCCAACAGCCCGCAGGCCGCCGCCATGGAGGAGCGCGTGCCCCAGCTGGCCTCCGCCGCCTGGCACTTCGCCCAGCGCGCCGGCGCCTGATCCGGCTCAGCGGCGGGGAAGGCGTCCGAGCAGGGCGTCCAGCGCCGCCGTGTCTCCAAAGACCGCCCGGACGGGCCAGGCCGTGACCCGGGCCCGCCAGTCCGGGGGGAGGCGCACCCAGTCCTTTGTGGTCGTCACCAGGCCCGCGCCGTGTGCGGCGGCCAGGGCCTCCAGAGCCCTCAGCCGCGCCGGCGTCCAGGGGGCGTGATCGGGGAAGGCGGCGAAGTCTATGAGCTCGCAGCCGGCGGCCCTGAGGGCGCGCTCCACCTTCCAGGGCTTGCCGACACCGGCGAAGCCGACCTGCGGGCCGGCGGGTGGCGGGGCCTCTGCTTCCAGCCGGGCAGTCAAGAGGACCGGGCCGGTCAGGGCGGCGACCAGGTCCGGATCCGGCCGCTCGAGATCCGCCGGCAGGAGCAGGACCACGGCGTCGGCGCGGGCGAGGCCTGCCGCCAGGGGCTCGCGCAAGGGGCCGGCGGGAAAGACCCCGCCATCGCCCAGGGGCCATTCCCCGTCGCGGGTCTCGCCATCGCTGACCACCAGGGCCAGGGTCTTCAGGACCGAGGGGTTCTGGTGCCCGTCGTCCATGAGGATCACGTCGGCGCCGCCCCTGGCTGCGGCCAGGGCGCCGGCCGCCCGGTCGCGGGCGACCCAGACGTCCACTCCCAGCAGGGCCTGGGCCAGCATCAGGGGCTCGTCGCCGGTCTCTTCAGCGGAATGGCGCGCCGGGTCTACCCGGACGGGTCCCTCCAGCCGGCCGCCATAGCCCCGCGAGAGGATGGCGGGACGCCGGCCGGCGTCAGACAGCCGCCGCGCGAGGGCGGCGACCACCGGGGTCTTGCCCGTCCCCCCCAGGGTCAGGTTACCGACGCAGATCACCGGGATGCCCGGGTCCACCGGACGGCCCCGGGCGATGCGGCGGGCCGTCGCGGCCGCCCAGACCCAGGACAGGGGCTTCAGAAGGAGGTGCAGGACCGGCCCGGGCCGTCCCTCCCGGAGGTACCACCAGCGCGGGGTCGGCAGCTTCATGCGGCGCTCTTCTCCGAAGGGGGCGGCAACAGGGGCGCCAGGTCGTCGAGAGCCGCCGAAAGGCTTTCGCCCTGCCGCGCCGCATAGCCCAGGGCCGCCTCGCCCATGCGGCGCCTCAGGGCGGGCTGGCCCAGCAGGCCGGCCAGTTTGCGCCGGAGGTCCGCACCGTCGCAGGCGATGAGGGCGCAGGCCTCGTCGAGCATCTCGCCATAGACATCTGCCGAGTTGGCGATGTCGGGACCGGTCAGGACCGGGACCCCCAGTCGCGCCGGCTCCAGCGGGTTGTGACCGCCGATCCCGCTGGGAAAACTGCCGCCCATCACCACCAGGTCGGCGAGACGGAAAAAGAGGCCCATCTCCCCCAGGGTGTCGGCGATCCAGATGGGGTCGTGCGGTCCGGGGGACTGGCCATGAGCGCGCCTCGGGGCGCGGAGGGCGGCGGCGATCTCACCGCCGCGCTCGGGATGCCGCGGGGCCAGGATGAGGAGGGCGCCCAGGCCCTCCGCCGCGCCGGCGACCAGGGCCTCCTCTCCGGGATGGGTGCTGGCCGCCAGGATGACGGGGCCTCCCCCTGCGAGCCCCCGTAGGCGCTCCAGTTCGGCTGGATCGAATGGCAGGGGCGCCCCGGCGCGTTTGAGGTTCAGCTCCCGGCCGCAGGCGGCGCCTAGGTCCGCCAGCCGGGCGGCGCTGGCCCGGTCCTGCGGCAGGATGAGGTCAAAGAGGCCCAGGAGGCGTCGGGCCGAGGCTGGCGCCCTTCGCCAGGTCCTGGCGGTTCCCTCGGTGATCCGGGCCGAGACAAGGGCGAGACGGGTCCCGCGGCGCCGGGCCGACTGAAGGAGGTTGGGCCAGAGCTCGCTCTCGGCGAAGACGCCGAGGTCCGGCCGCCAGTGGTCGAGGAAGCGCTGCGCCGCCCGGGGCCCGTCCACCGGCACATACTGATGGACGACGCCTTCGGGCAGTCGCCGGGCGAGGAGTTCCGCCGAGGTGCGGGTGCCGGAAGTGACCAGGAGGGCGAGATCAGGCCGGCGCGCCCGAAGGCCCTCGACGAGGGCCAGGAGGGAAAGGGACTCGCCCACGCTGACCCCGTGCAACCAGACGAGGGGCCCGGCGGGCCGGGGCCGGCTGGCCCGCCCCAGGCGTTCGCCCAACCGGTCAGGATCCTCGCGGCCCGCCGCTGCACGCCGGCGCAGGAGGCCGGGCGCCAGGGGTTCGGCGAGGCGCGTGGCGAGGCCGTAGAGGGCGAGGGGGAGGGTCACACCACCTCGTCGGGGGCGAGTTCGCAGTCCAGCTCGCCCGTCTCGACCTGAAGCGTGGCGTGGTCGATCCCGAAGGTCTTCTCAAGGCCGTGGGCCGTCTCGGCGAGGAAGGCGTCGGACGATCCCCCCTCGGGGCGAACCAGGTGGGCGGTGAGGGCGGTGCGGGTGGTCGACAGGGACCAGACGTGAAGGTCGTGGACCTCGGTCACCCCGGGCCGGGCGGCGAGCCAGGCCCGGACCTCCGCCACGTCGATCCCCGGCGGGGCGGCATCCATGGCCATGGCGGCGGAGTCCCTCAGCAGCCCCCAGGCGCCGGACAGAATGACCGCCACGATGACCAGGCTGAGGACAGGGTCCAGCCACTCCAGCCCGCCGGTCAGAAGCATAAGGCCGGCTGAGACCACCACGGCGGCCGAGACGGCGGCGTCGGCGATCATGTGCAGGAAGGCGCCCCGGACGTTGAGGTCATGCTGGCCGCGCAGGAAGAGAAGGGCGGTCAGGGTGTTGATAACCACGCCAATGGCGGCGGTGATCAGAACGGGTCCGGCGGCGACCGGGCTGGGCGAGGCGATCCTCTGGACGGCCTCCCAACCGATCGCGCCGACAGCGGCGACCAGCAGGACGCCATTGGTCACCGAGGCCATGATGGTGGCCTTGCCAAGGCCGTAGGTGTGCTGGGCGCCCGGGCGGCGGCGCGCCAGGACTGTGGCGCCCCAGGCGAGGATCAGGGCCAGGACGTCGGCGGCGTTGTGGCCGGCGTCCGCCAGGAGGGCGAGCGACCCGGAGACGATCCCGACCCCGGCCTCCACCGCGACAAACCCGGCGTTGAAAAGAATTCCGAGGGCGAAGGCGCCGCCAAAGTCCTTGGGAACGTGCCCGTGATGGCCATGCCCGTGATGCCCATGCCCGTGATGAGCGTGTCCAGGATGGGGATGGGGGTGAGGACCGCGCCAGGCGTCCGGCCCTGCGTGATCATGGCTGTGCGCCTTATCCCGGTCGTGGTGGGCGTGATCGTGCGGCATGGCTCCTGTGTCTCACCCACCCGGCGCCGGATCAACCGACGCGCGCCCCACCAGGGATTCCGCCCGGCGGGTGGCGACCGACAGCCGTGCGGACAAGTCTGCCCGCAGCGCGTCGATCTCGGCCTCGCCGGCGTCGGCCGGAACGTGGAAGGGGCCCTCCCAGATACAGACCCCACGGCCAAAGGGGGCGGCGACCATGGCGCGGTCCCAGAGGCTCTCCAACTGAATGGAGGGGGAGACGGCAAGGCCGGTGAGGAAGATGGGCGCACCCGTGCGCTTGGCGATCTGCAGGGCGCCCGCCGCGATCTCTTCGTTCGGGCCGCGCGGCCCATCCGGGGTGATGATCAGAACGCCGCCGTCGGCCACATGCTGGACCGCCTCCCGGAAGGCCGCCACAGCGGCCCGCGCCTTGGCCGAGTCGCCCTTCTTGGCCGTCGACATGCGGATAGCGGGGAAGCCGGCGTACTCTAGGGCCAGGGCGACGAACTCTCCGTCGGAGGAGGGCGAGACGAGACAGCGCCGGCTGTCCTTCCGCCACCAGGTCGCGGCCATGCCGAGGCAGATGGGGATGCGGCCGTGCCAGAACAGGCCGATGGCGCCCTGGCCTGTGGCGAACATGGGCTCCAGGGCCTCCAGGCCCTCATGCCGCCAGCGCGTGGTGCGCCGGATCAGGATCAGGTAGCCGGCGAGTATCCGTCCCAGAACGGCCTGGACCCACGGCCTGCGCAGGAGCCCCTTCATGCCGGGTCCTCCAGGGTCTCGAGGTCGCCGGCTCCGGCGAGGCGAGCATACAGGCCGCCCGCGGCAACGAGGGCGTCATGAGTTCCACTCTCGGCGATCTGTCCCCGGTCCAGCACATAGATTCGGTCGGCGTTCCGAACCGTGGACAGGCGGTGGGCCACCAGCAGGGTCGTCCGGCCTTCCATCAGCCGGGACAGGGCGGCCTGGACCTGGGCCTCGCTCTCCACATCCAGGGCGCTGGTCGCCTCGTCGAGGAGCAGGATGGGGGCGTCCTTCAGGAAGGCCCGGGCGATGGCGATGCGCTGCCTCTGGCCGCCGGAGAGCCGCAGGCCCGCCTCTCCGGCCGGGGTGTCGTAGCCCTGGGGCAGGGCCAGTATGAAGTCGTGGGCGGCGGCGGCCCGGGCGGCGGCCTCGATCTCGTCTTGAGAGGCGTCTGGCCGGGCATAGGCGATGTTGGCGCGGAGGGTGTCGTCGAAGAGGAAGGGTTCCTGAGTGACCAGGGCGATCCGCCGCCGGAGCGAGGCCAGGGTCAGATCGCGCACGTCGCGCCCATCCAGAGTCACCCGACCCCCAGTCACGTCGTAGAAGCGCGGGATGAGGTTCAGCAGGGTGGACTTGCCCCCACCGGAGGGCCCGACCAGGGCCACGGTCTCTCCCCGCCGTACTGTCAGGCTGACGCCCGAGAGAACTTCAGGTCCCTCCCCATAGGCGAAGCGGACTTCCTCGAAGGCCACCCGGCCCTCGCCCCGGGGCGTCTCGATGGCGCCTGGCCGGTCGCCCACCTCGGGCTCGACGTCGAGGGCGGCATAGAGGCGGCGGGCGGCGGACAGGCCTTCCGAGAAGACGGTGTGCAGGTTGGCCAGCTGGCGCAGGGACTGGGAGGCCAGGGCCAGGGCGCCGATGAAGGCCACGAAGGCGCCGGGATTCATTCCGCCGTCCTGTGACCGCAGGCCCGCCCAGGCCATGACCGCGGCCGTGATCAGGGTCATCAGGGTCTCGGTGGCCGGCGCGGCGCGGGCCCGGGCGTTGGCGCCCTTGACCAGGAAGGCTTGCCGCCGGTGCACCACTTCACTGACCCGGGATTCTTCGAAGGCCTCCCGGTTCTCGATCTTCACCACCCGCACGCCGTCCAGGCTCTCCATGATGGCGGTGGACAGGGCTGAGGTCTCGACCATGGCGCCCTGGGCGGCCTTTGAGGATCTTCGGGCGTAGCGGCGCATGATCAGGCTTGCGACCGGCACGGCGACAATCAGGGCGAGGGAGAGGACCCAGTCGTTGGAGACCATCACGCTGACCGCCCCGACGACGGTCAGGGCGTGCTGGGTGTAGTTGATCACGCCCGCGGTCGCCGCCTCGCGGATCAGGCCGGCGTCGTAGAGGACCGAGGAGACGAAGGATCCCGAATGCTGGGAGCGCAGCCGGGCCAGGTCCGCCCGGACCAGCCTGCCGAAGAGCTGGACCTGGACATCCCCCACCACGGCGTTGCCGATCCGGTTCACGAGGGTGGCCTGGAGGACCTGGGCGAGACCGCGGGCAATGGCCAGGCCGGCGATCGTCAGGGGGATGATCAGCAGGGCGCCGGGCTTGGGTGTTCCCAGAAGATCGTTGATCGCCGGCTCCAGGATCTGGACCAGTTTGGCGCTCAGAATCGCGACCACGACGGCGGCCAGCCCCGCGAGGGCGAGGCCTGGCCAGCGGGGCGCAAGGTAGACACGCCAGGTCCTGGCGAGGATCTCGCGGCTGGACAGCCGGTCCGGATCGGCCTGAGCGTTCATCGTGCTGGGGTCGGCCCTTGGGCCGGGGAAGTCAAGATGTCGCCCGGGAGCCAGACGTCGGTGGGCTTTGCGGTGCGGCGCCGGCGCCCTAGATAGGGCCGACAAGCAGGAGCCCCGACTTGGCGGACTACGACCTCACCACGCCGAAGGGGCGGCGGCGCGCCTACCTTGATTTCCTGTTCAAGGACCACGCCTTCCTGCGCCTGCGCTTCTCCAACGCCCATGCGGTGTCGGAGGAACTTTACCGGGCCAACCAGCCCTGGCCGTTCCAGCTTGAGGAGTGGAGGGCGCGCGGGATTCGCACGGTGGTCAACCTGCGCGGCGGGTTCGACGCCAGTTTCTACGCCCTGGAGAAGGATGCCTGTGCGCGCCTCGGCCTGAACCTGGTGGACTTCACCATCACCTCTCGGGAGGTCCCGAGCCGCGCCCGGGTGCACGGCGCCAAGGCCCTGTTCGAGAGCCTGGAGTACCCCGCCCTCATGCACTGCAAGTCGGGGGCGGACCGAGCGGGGATTATGAGCGTGCTCTACCTGCACTTCAGGAAGGGCGTGCCGATCCGGGAGGCCCTGGCCCAGCTCAGCCTGAAATACCTGCATGTGAAGGCGGGCAAGACCGGCGTGCTGGACTACACCTTCGAGCGCTACCTGGCGGAGGGCGAGGCGGCCGGTCTGACCTTTCTGGAATGGGTGGATAGCCCGGCCTACGACCCGGACGCCATCAAGGCGGACTTCCGGTCGAACATGTGGGGCCGGGCCCTGACGGAGACCCTGCTGCGCCGCGAATAGCTCAGTGGTCGTGGTCGTCGGCGTGTTCGTCCGAGTCCGGGTCCAGCAGCTTGTGGGCGTGGATGATGAAGTAGCGCATCAGGGCGTTGTCCACCGTCGACTGGGCCTTGGCCCGCCAGGCGTCGACCGCCTCCTGATAGCTGGCGTAGGCCCCGACCAGGTCGACCTTCGAGAGGTCGCGGAACTCGACCGTGTCGACGTCGACGAGTTCGCCGCCAATAACGAGATGGAGAAGCTGGCGATGGGGCATGCGTCCGACTCCTGGAAACCTTTCCTATCCCGGGGCGATAGGCCCGCAGGGGTTAAGGATCAATAGACCCTTCCCGGAATTCACCCGTTTGAGGTCCTTCCATGCTGGGATTGACGCCAGAGGGGTCACAAGAACCCCGCAGCCAATCCTAACGGGGTTCTACTTGCCGGCGATGGACAAGCGGTCGACCAGCAGGGAGGGAGCGTTGGCGGAACCGCGGAGCTCCAGGTCAGAGCCCGGGATCAGGCGGGCATAGATATCGGGCAGGGCGCCCGCCACGGTGATCTCCGAGACTGGGTAGGCGATCTCGCCGTTCTCGAACCAAAAGCCCGAGCAGCCGACCGACCAATCGCCGGTGTTGGCGTTCAGCGAGGGGCCGAACATGGAGGTGACCAGGAGCCCGGTCCCGGCGTCGGACATGAGGCCGGCGAGGTCGCGTTCACCGGGCTGCAGGGTCAGGTTGGAGGTTCCGACGCCCGCTGGCCCGGCCGAACCCCGGGTGGCGTGGCCGGTCAGGGCCATGCCCAGCTGCCGCGCTGAGGCGGCGTTGTGGAGCCAGGTGGTCAGGACGCCCTTATCCACCAGGGCAATGCGGCGGTTGAGGGCGCCTTCGTCATCGAAGGGTGAGGACCCCAGTCCGCGTGGCCGGTGGGGGTCGTCGATGAGGGTCACCCGCGGGGCGAACACCGCCTCACCGAGGCGATCCTTCAGAAAGGAGACGCCGCGGGCGACCGAAGGGCCGCTAATGGCGCCCAGGAAGGGGCCGATCAGGGCGGTGGCGATCCGGTTCTCGAAGATGACCGGTGCGGTGGTTGAGGCGATCTTGCGCGCGCCGAGGCGGGATGCCGCCCGGCGGGCCGCCTCCCGGCCGACCTGTTCCGGTGACGGCAGGTCCGCAAACCAGCGACGGGACAGGCCGTCATAGCCGCTTTCCATGCCTTCGCCCTCGCCGGCGATGACCGCGGCGCCGACATGGAAACCCGTCGCCCGGTGCTCGCCGAAGAAGCCGTTGGAGGTCGCCAGGCGCCAGGCCGAGCGGGACGAGGAGGCCGAGCCGCCGTCGGAGTTGGCGATGCGCGGCATGTCGAGGGCGGCGGCCTCGGCCTCCCGGGCGAGGGACTCGAGGGTCTCGGGGTCGGGATCTGCGGGGTCGAAAAGATCAAGGGCCGGATGGGGGCCGCGCGCCAACGCTCCGGCCTCGACAAGGCCGGACCAGGGGTCTTCCGGCGCCAGGCGGGCCATGGCCACCGCCCGCTCCACCAGCCGTGCGCGGCCGTCGGCGGAGATGTCCGAGCCGGATACTGTGGCATGTCGCTTGCCGACGAAGACCCGAAGGCTCAGGTCCCGGGACTCCTCGCGCTCGACCTCCTCCAGCCCGCCGTGCCGGACGGTGACCGACAGGGCCTGGTGCTCGGCGTCGATGGCCTCGGCGGCGTCGGCCCCCGCCCTCAGGGCGGCGGCGACGAGGTCTGCGGACAGTTCGGTGCTCATCCTCGCCATATGGCCGCCCGGCGCTGTCGGAGCAAGCGGGCAGGATCCAGGTCTTAGGGCAGGGCGTAGAAGAGCAGGGCCACCGCGAGGTAGATGTAGGCGCCCCAGGTCGCCGCCACCCCCGCCGCTCGCATGGGCGAGGCCTCGCCGGACAGGGACAGCCCGACGGCGTGCGCCAGACGGCCGCCGAACAGAACCAGGCCCGCCGGATGGACCGCCAGCGCCGGGGCGCCCGCGAGGGTCAGGGCCGCCAGGCCGACGAGCCCCATGGGGATGTACTCGGTGGCGTTGCCGAAGGCGCGGATGGCGCAGGCCAGTTCTGGTACGCCGCCGTCGCCGAGGGCGACGCCATGGCGGCGGCGCTGCCTCACGACAAGCAGCGACAGGCCCAGAAGCAGAAGGAGGTGCAGAGCGCTCCAAAGGGCCAGGGCGTGGCCGGCGGGGATCGTATCCATAAGCGTGGCCTCGGGGTTCGGGGGAAGGATTGTCGCTGTTTATGGCCGCCGCGTCCATGGTCGACCCTGGCGGCTTGCCGCACGGCCCATCGGGATTAGAGTGGTTGGCGATGAAGCAACTTGACCTGGATGACCTGCCGCCCCGCGCCGCCCAGTGTCTCGCCAGCCTGGCGGCAGGGGAGACACTGGTGCTCGTTCAGAACGGACGGGTGGTCGGCCGTCTCGAAGCCGCAGCCCGCGCAACCCCGGAGGCGAGCGACGTGACGGGCGAAACCACAGGCCCCGCACCCGCAGGCGAGGCCCGGGCGGCTGAAATCTTCGAGCACTTCCGCTCTCTCATGGAGGATGACTTCTAGATCATGTTCCGATAGGTGGGCACCGGTTACCGGATCGAGACATGATATAACGTATTGAAATAAGAGCCTGTTTTCCCCTTCAGACGTTCCGTCTGGAGGGAATAGGCTCTAGCGTTCGGGCTGCGTTGCGGGGCAGGCCCCGCCGGCCCCGCTCAACCCCGCACCCGGCCTCGCCGGGAGCTACCCCTCGGGGATTATTGCGAAATCCCCGGATCGTGATTCCCTGCTTTGGCGTTGGAGGATTTGCGATGTCAGTGAAGTCGACGGGACAGCTTGGGTTTGGAGAGATTGGGGTGGCCCGGCGGGGCGGGGTTCCGGCTCTGGACCGGGTGTCGGCTCTGGTGGACTGGGCGGGGCTGGAGCGTCATCTGGCGGGTCTTCGCGAGGAGGGACCTGGCCGCCCGGGCTATCGTCCGCTTCTGCTGTTCGAGGCGCTCCTGCTGCAGGCCTGGTCGGGGCGCGCTAGATCGGCCTGGTCGCCGGACAGATCCTTCTCACCGCCATGGCCTTCAACCTGAGACGCCTCGCAGCCCTTACGGCCTAGCCGCGCCCGGACTCCGTCCCGATCCCGCCGAAACGCCTCAGAACACCCCGAAAGGGCCCGAAAACCTCGCCTCAATGAGCGTCAACGCTCGCGCTGCGGCGTAGCGCAGAGGTCCCTAAAGCGGGCCATTTCACAGAATGAACATTGGATACTCTTCGAAGCCCACAAACGCTGCCTAGCCATGAATTTCGCTTAATTTGAACCGACACAAAAAGAAAACCTTTCTGTCACACAATATCCTTACGCTCAGCATTTAAACAGGAGTAGTAATTGTGAAAAAACTATTATTCAAGAAATCGCTTTTGCGCTCCACGGCGCTTTTCGTAACTTCGTTAACCGCATTGGGCTTCAGTGAAGCTTCCGCGCAGTACTACGGTGTACCAAACCGCACTACAGGCCTTGGATCCACCAGCGTTACAGTAGGTGGTCAGGTCTTCGTCAATCAGGGGATGGTTGGGGCCGGGCGATCTTCGGCCAGCTTGCGCGATTTCAACGGCGATACGCTTGGGTCCTTTTCGGGCATGGCGTTAGACCTCGCAACCTGGCGGCGCGCTGGGAATGGCTATTCTGGACTTCTCTATACCTTGCCCGATCGCGGCTACAATGATGTGTTCTTCTCGAACTATCGGTCGCGCATAAGCGCATTCAACTTGGCATTCACCCCCTATACCGGCGCCACATTGCCCCAAGACGTCGCCTCGCAAAACCAAGTCATCCTGACCTATAATGCGTCGCGCAGCTTTTTCCTGAATGACTTTAACAATGCGCCGACGACTGGCGAAGACCCTGGCGCCGGGACTGTCACGCAGAATGGTTTTGTGTTGCCAGTGGTTCCTGCAGGTCGTGAAGGTGCTGGCCGCGTAAGTTTAGATGCTGAAGCCTTGGCTTTTCGGCGCGATGGCACTTTCTATATCGGCGATGAATATACTGGCGGCATCTATCACTATAACGCCACGGGCAGAATGATTGGCTATTTGGCGCCCCCGCCGGCCATTGCTCCGGTTACGGCTGGTGTCACGAACTTCAATTCGCTTGCACAGCCAACAACGTCAGGGCGGCGCAATAACCAAGGGATGGAGTCCCTCTCTTTGTCGCCTGATGGGAGGACGCTGTTCGGTGTCCTGCAAAGCTCGACTGTGCAGGACTCCACGGCTGCAAATCAAGCGACACGCAAGTTCACGCGCGTTCTGGTTTATGATGTCTCGACGAATCCAGCGCCGTCTGCACCTTCGGCTCATTACGTGCTCGAGCTGCCAACACTTGACCGCAGGGGTGTCGCTGGCGTAGCGGACCGCACAGCGGCACAAAGCGATATCCTGGCTCTAAACAAAAGCCAGTTCCTGATGTTATCACGTGATGGCAACGGGGTAGATAATGGGGACAGTAACCCACTCGTATTCAAGAGCATCATGCTCGTGGACATCACGGGTGCAACAAATATTGCAGGAACGCCTTTCGAAACAAGCGCTACGCCTGTCTCCCCGGGCGGCGTGTTGGCTCCTAATATCACGACAGTTGCCAGTGTTCAGTTTGTAAATATGCTCAATACAGACCAACTGACGCGCTTCGGTCTTAACCTCGATGCAGACCTTGCGGACCTGCCACGGACGAATAACCGAATGACTCTCTCAGAGAAATGGGAAGCCATTGCGTTGGCGCCTGTTCTTGACGAGAGTTCACCCCAAGATTTCTTCTTGTTTGTTGGCAATGACAATGACTTCCAAACGCGCACTGGATCTATGGTGGGCGATCTGAACTATGCGACTTATGATGATGGGGTCGAGAATGATAACATGTTGTTGGTCTATCGCCTAACGCTGCCGACCTATGTTGATCCGATGCATTTGCTCGCGTTGGAAACCACAGCGCCCTTAACAGCACGCGTGCTAGGTTTGGCCACAGACCGCATCACCCAAGGAAACAGTTTGAACATTACGGACCACCTGAACTCACAGCGCTACTTAGGCGCAAACGCTGGTGGCGCCGATCAAGGTTTGACATTCTGGGGTGGTCTTGGGCAGACCTGGGGCGACAACGACGCTGGCGACATGGCTGACTTTACAGTTGGGATGGGTTATCGCACCATCAACGGCTTTGAAATCGGCGCCGCGCTGGGTTCGCAAGATAGCAATGGCGATGGCGGTGATTTCTCTTTTGATCACGGTGCAACCAACGTCTCAGTTTATGGCGGTTACGCACGCGATGGGTGGTTTGCCAACGGCTCTTACACCTATGGAGATTTGGATTATAGCAACATCGTGCGCCCGGCATCTTATGGTCAAACAGCACGCGGTTCAACCAAAGGCACAAGCAGAAATGTGCGTGTCGAAGGTGGTAGGTTATTTGATCTCGGCGTCGTAAAGCTTGGCCCGGTATTTGGTGGGCGCCAAATGACGTCAGAACTAGATGGCTATAGTGAACGTGGTGCTAGCGGTGCGAATGCCACATTTGCGCCGATTGAGGCCGAAGTCACAGATTATTTCGGCGGTGGCGAGATAACGGCCGAAGCTTTGGTCGGCGTAGTTTCTGCGCGTGTGCTTTACACCTCACGCGAGCAAAAAATCATAGCAACTACGGCCTCCTTAACGAGCGCGCAATCCAGTCTTGGGACGATCCAGTTGCGGAACAACGAGGTTGGCGAGGACTTCGTGGCCGCAGAGCTAGGTTACATCGGCAGTTTTGCCGGTCTCAATGTGCGGGTCGGTTATGATGCGCGGATTGGAACAGACGGTGATGAAACTTCCCACCGTCTTTCGCTTGGTTTTGCCAAGCGCTTTTAGGGTCTCAATCGAAACGGACCCCTCGGGGGTGACGGCTCCGGGTCTGGTTTGGCCTCGTCACCAGGCCAGGGCGACGCCATCCTTGCGCATTTCCGTGGCGGCCGCGTAGCGTCCGGGCCAACGCTGGATCGCCTGATAGCCGCCGAAGCCGCCGTCGCTCTCGCCGATCCTCCAACCGAGGGTCGCCAGGGCCTCGCGGGTCGACTTCGGGATCCCGTTCTCCAGACGGAGCAGGCCGGAGCCGGGTCGGGCGGCCTCGCCGGTCGGTTCGGGAGAGCCTTCATGCCGCCAGCGGGGTGCATCGCCGGCCTCCTGAACGCCTAGACCGAAGTCGATCATGTTCGACAGGACCTGGGTCTGGCCCTGAGGCTGCATGTCGCCCCCCATGACGCCAAAAGCCAGCCAGGGTGAGCCCTCGCGGACAGCGAAGCCCGGGATAATGGTCTGGAAGGGGCGCTTTCCCGGCGCATAGATGTTGGCATGACCATCCGCCAAGGCGAACATCTCCCCGCGGTTCTGGAGCATGAAGCCGAGGCCGTCAGGCGTCAGGCCAGACCCCATCCCGCGATAGTTGGACTGGATCAGGGAGACCATCATGCCCTCCGAGTCCGCAGTGCAGAGGTAGGTGGTGTCCCCGCGGGAGGGGGCCTGTCCTGGCCGCAGGCCGGTCAGTATGGCGTCGGACCGGATCATCCTCGCCCTCTGGGCCGCGTACTCGCGGGACAGGAGCCAGTCTGTCGGTATCCGGGCGAAGTCAGGGTCGGCGAAGTATCGGGCCCGGTCCTCAAAGGCCAATCGCTTGGCCTCCACCCCGTGGTGGATCGCAGCGGCGGACTGGAAACCCATTCCGGAAAGATCAAAGGTCTCGAGGATGTTCAGCATCTGCAGGGTCGCCAGCCCCTGGCTGTTGGGCGCAAGGCCGAAGACCTCAACCCCGCGATAGAGGGTCCTCAGGGGTGGGTCCCAGCGGGCCCGGTGCGCCGCCAGGTCCGCCCGCGTCATCCAGCCGCCGATCCGGGCGAAGTACTTCTCGATCCGCTCGGCGATCTCGCCGTCATAAAAGGCGTCGCGTCCGCCCTCCCCGATCAGGTCATAGGTCCGGGCGAGATCCGGATTGGAGAACACCTCGCCTTCCGCCGGGGTGCGTCCCTCCCTCGCCCAGGTCCTGAGGAAGTTCTCGACCTCCTCGATGCCGAGTTCCGGTCTTGTGAAGCTGCGAAGGGATCGCGCCAGATAGTAAGCGACGTTCTGGCTGACCGGGGCGCCCTCGCGGGCCAGAGCGGCGGCGGGCGCCAGGAGCTCCTTCCACGGCAGCTTTCCGTAGCGCTGGTGGAGGGTCCACCAGGCGTCCACCGCCCCAGGTACGCTGACCGAGATGGCGCCAAAGGAGGGTATCAACCCCCGCACCGCTCTTTGACGTACGGTCTCAAGGCTGAGTGCCCGCGGGCTTCGGCCGGAACCGTTCAGGCCCTCCACTCGGCCCGTTGCAGGATCCCAGAGCATGGCGAAGGCGTCGCCGCCGATCCCGCAGGCAATAGGCTCCACAAAGCCCAGAACGGCGTTCGCGGCGATCGCCGCATCGACGGCCGAACCCCCTTTCCGGAGAATATCGATCGCTGTCTGGGTGGCCAGGGGATGGGCGGTCGCCGCCGCGCCCTGTACGCCCCAGGCGGCGCTCCGGCTGGCGAAGGTGGCGCCGTCGATCCGGTCTCCCGGGCCGATGTCGGGCCGGTTCCGGTTGGGGTTGGCCTCACGGCTCTGGGCCACGGCCCCGCCGGCTGCCGCGAGGGCGGGAAGGGTGGCGAGGAAGGTGCGTCGCAGCATGGGCCGGGCTCCGGGTCTGTGCGCCGGAGGGGCGACCCGGCGTCGTTGCCCGACGACTACCGCGGCTCGAGGGTCAGCGCCAGAAAGCTGAGGGCGTCCTCAATGGGAATGAAGAAGTTCAGGCCCTGGATGCGGTCGGTGGGTTCCGAGGCATAGCGGGAGACCGTCATGGCCACGACCCGGCCGGACTCATCGAGGAGGGGCCCGCCGCTGTTGCCGGGGTTCACCGCGGCATCGCTCTGTATGAAGCGGTATCCGGCCAGGGTCCGGCTGGCCGAGATCACGCCTCGGGTCAGGGTGCCCTGAAGCCGCGTCTCCATGGGGGTTCCCAGGGCGAAGACCGTCTCCCCCTGCCGGACAGGTTCGCTCCGCAGCCGCAGGACAGGCCCCGGCCGGGGGTCGGTTCGGATCAGCGCCACGTCACGGCCCGCGTCCGAGCGGATGACCTCGCCGATGCTCTCCGAGCCGTCGGACCAGCGCAGCTTAAGGAGGCGGGTTGAGCCCACCACGTGCCGGTTCGTCAGCAGATACCCCTGGTCTGAGACGAGGAAGGCGGTGCCGAGGCTGGCGCCGGTCATCACCGCCGCCACCGCCCGGTGCGCATCGGGCACGCTCGCCGGCGTCCTGCCCGGCGCGAGCCGCAAGGCTTCGCCAGGCTGGGGCTCCACAAGGCCAGAGGCCGAGCGGATGGGGGTCGTGACCGCCTTGCGGAAGCCGTCGTCGGCGGCGAGGGCGCGCAGGCTGTCCCGCAATAAGGCCTGGTAGATCGCCTCAGGGGCGTTGATCACCGGGGTGGCGGTCTCGACCCTGACGGTCGTGCGGATCCGGGCGATGGTCCGGGACAGGGCGGGGACGTGGATCTGCCACTCCACGGTCATTTGCCCCACCCCGGTGCCGATGGCTGTCTCCAAATCCAGCTTCTGCTCGCCCGGCCTGAAGCCGCCGCAGGCCGAGAAGCTGTAATCGGTGATCAGGGCGCCGACCTGGAGGTCGCCCGCCGGGGCCTCGGCGTCCCGGAAGAGGTCTGTGGGATCCCCCGCCACCCGGAAGCCCAGCCTGGTCAGGGTTTCGTGGAAGATCCGGTCATCCACCTCGGTCTTCTCGAACGCGTCATTGGCCTCGTCCCAGGTCACGAGGCTGTCTGGCGCACACTTCCGTCCCCAAAGCACGAGGGCGTAGGGCGAGCCGTGTCGGATCGAAGAGGAGAATCGGGCGAGGCCCAGGGTCTGGCTGGGCCTGTCCGCCTCCAGGGGCCGGTCGGTGACGGCCGCCGGCGGCGGCTTGGAGAAGACTGAAAGCTCGGGCGGCTCGGAGGCCGCGGCGGCCCCTGAAAGGCCGAGGGTCAAGGCCCCGATCAGGGCGGCAAGCCAGGGCGGGCGCGCGAGAGAAAAGGCCGTCAGAGAGGAGGCCGCTGGAATGCGCCGCCCCCAGCGCAGGTCCGGTTCAGGGAGGAGGTGGGTCACGGGAGCGGATCCTTCCAGTTGTTCCTTTTATGTTCACACTGGATCAGCCAGGCGGGAATGTCCAGACCGCGGTCCGCTTTACTTCCATGTCCTCGAGTTCGCGGGTTGTGGGCACCTGGTACTCCGCAAGGCGGACCAGGCCCTCGCGGGGGAAGTAGGATCGCCCCGGATCGCCGATCAGGACCTGGGTGCCCCGGCGGGCGCCCGCCTCCAGCCAGGCCATCACCCGGGTCGCCAGGGGTTTCTCGTAGCAGATGTCCCCGGCCAGGATGACGTCGGCCTCGGGCGGAGGCTGATCGAGTAGGTCCTGGTCGGTGAAGTCGGCGGTCACGCCGTTGGCCTCGGCGTTCAGGGCCAGGGCGGCGCCGCAGAAACTGTCTATGTCCGCTGCAAGTACGCTGCTCGCCCCCGCCCGGGCCGCCGCCACGGCGACGATCCCCGACCCGGAGGCGAAGTCGATCACCCTCTGGCCGGCGACGGTCTGAGGCGCATCGAGGATGTAGCGGGCCAGGGCCTGTCCCCCCGCCCAGGCGAAGGCCCAGAAGGGCGGCGGCAGGCCGATCTCCTCCAGGGCTTCCTCCGTCATGCGCCAGATCGGCGTGATCTCGTCGGCCAGGTGGAGCGACAGCTCGGGGGTGTGGGGCGGGCTCTGGAGGCGGGTGTTCGCCAGGATGAAGGCGCGGCGGCTCGCGGGATCGGCGCCGATCATCCGGCGGCCGCGGCGGGCGTCTCCGGGCGTGAGGTGGCGCGGGCCAGGACGATGCGGTAGCCGCCCGGCTCGTAGAGCATGGCGTCCAGCACCCCCTTCCTGGCCAGCAGGCGGTGGGCCCGGGGCAGGTTGTAGCAGGGCAGGTGCATGAACATGTGGTGCTCGCAATGGTAGTTCACCCAGTAGGGGGCGAGCACGGCGCGGGCCAGCCAGCCGGCATGGGTGGTGCGCGCCTGTCGCAGGGGGTCGGGTTCCCCCCGGGCGATGCAGGCGTGCTCGGCGATGTTGCGAAGCCGGGTGATGACCGGGAACCAGGTCGCCTGGGGCAGGACCCAGAAGACCGGCCAGGCCCACCAGACGCCGAACGCGCTACCGACCAGGGTGATGACCACGCCGCCCAGCAGCCAGCGGCGCTTGCGGCGCACCTCTTCGACCAGGATTGGCAGAACCGGCTGGCCTGGCGCGCGGTCCTTCAGCCGGCGGACCAGATCGCCGAACCTCTGCTTGAAGAAGGTCCGCCCGGTCAGGTCGCGCAGCATCTTCCGCCGCAGAGAGGTGCGGGTGATGGGGAAGGGCGCTGACAGGCCGATGTCCGGGTCCTCGTCCTGCTGTGCGTACTTGTGGTGGCCCAGATGGTAGGCCCGGTAACGGGCCAGGCCCCCGCCGGTCAGCCACTCGCCGGCAAGGTCGTTGATCCTCGGATTGGGATGCAGGGCCCCGTGGGCCGCGTCATGCATCAGTATGGACAGGCCCAACTGGCGACCGCCGATGACCATGACCGCCAGGGGAAGGGTCAGAGGCCAGATCACCGCCATGGCCGCGGCCGCGAAGATCACCCCCCAGGCGTGCGCCAGCAGGGCCAGACCCTTCCAGCGGGAGCGGCGGGCGAGGGTCGCCCATTCCGCGGGGCTGAAATAGGCCTTGGGATCGACGCGGGCGGCGGCGGGCATGGATCGCCGGTCCGGGTCAGCTGGTGATCGGCTTCAGGACGATCTCGACCCGGCGGTTCTTGGCCCGACCGTCCGGCGTCGCATTATCTGCGAGGGGCGCCGTCGACCCCTTTCCGGCCACGGCCAGCCGCTCGCGCATCACGCCGCCCGCAGTGACGAGGTACTCGGCGACCGACCCGGCCCGTCGCTCGGAAAGGCCTTGATTGTAGTCGGCGGCGCCGGTGGAGTCCGCATGACCGACAACATCGACGGTGGTCTGCGGGTACTTGTTCAGGGTGCCGGCCACGTCGTTGAGCACGGTGTAGAACTGCGGCTTGATCTCGTACCGGTTGGTGTCGAAGGTTACATCGCCGGGCATCTGGAGAACGATATTGTCGCCCTGGCGCTCGACGTTGACGCCCGTGCCGGCCAGCTCGCGACGCAGCTCCGCCTGCTGCTTGTCCATGTAATTGCCGACTGCGGATCCGGCGAGGGCGCCGAGGCCTGCGCCGATCAGGGCGTTCCTGCGGCCCTGGTCGCTGTTGTTGGTGTTGGTCAGGTAGCCGAGGGCGGCGCCGGCCAGGGCGCCGGTCAGGGCCCCGGTCTTGGTGTTGCTGCGCACGGTCTCGCCCGTGTTGGCGTCGATGGTGGTGCAGGCGGTGAGGGCGGCGGCGCCGAGGAGGCAGGCCGCGAACGCGAGGACCTTGCGCATGGTTTCTTTCCTGCTGTGAAGGCTTTGACGGCTATGGGTACGCCGGATGCGATCTTCCTTACAGACATTTGAGGCCGGAATCAGGCCCCGGTCCTCACGACGAGGGTTTCCAGACCCCGGAAGAAAGGAAGCTTGCGCCAGGAGGGCTCCGTGGTTGGATCCGCCAGGGCGAGGTCCGGATAGCGGGCGAACAGGCGCGGCAGGGCGACCTGGGCCTCCAGCCGGGCCAGGGGCGCGCCGATGCAGATATGGGCCCCGCCGCCGAACGACATATGGGGGACCTTTTTCCGGGTGATGTCAAACTCGTCGGGGTTCTCGAAGGCCTCCGGGTCGCGGTTGGCGCCTCTCAGGAGCAGGTTGACGCTTCGGGTCTTAGAGACCGGGCAGCCGCTGATCTCGAGATCCCGGGAGGCGACCCGCGAGGTGGCGTCGACGGGGGGGTCGAAACGCAGCACTTCCTCCACCAGGGCGGCGGCGAGGCCGGGGTCGGCCATCATCTTGGTCTTCTCGGAGGGGTTCAGCATCAGAAGCCGCGCGCCATTCCCGATCAGATCGGTGGTGGTCAGATTCCCGCCCACCAGCAGGGCTGTGAGGTTGATGCGCAGCTCGGTGTCGCTGATCGGCGCTCCCTCGCCCTGAAGGCGGACCATGTCTGAGATCAGGTCGTCGCGGGGATGGGCGCGCCGGTCGGCGAGGGCCTCGGTGAAGTAGGCGGTGAGGGCGAGGCTGGACCGCTCCATATGGACGGTCTGGTCGGCGTTCCGGAACGGGTTCAGGCCCTGGATCAAGCCCTCGGACCAGTCCCGGAAAGCCTCGAGCTGGTCATGGGGAACGCCCAGGATGGAGGCGATCACGTCGATCGGGATCGGCACGCAGAACAGGTCCATCAGGTCGACTTCGGCCTGGGTCCCGATCCGGTCCAGGGCCTCATCGACGATCCGCTCGACCTCGGGCCGGAAGCGGGCCACCCGGGCGTAAAGGGCGCGTGAGAGGGGGCCTCGGATACGGGCGTGGTCCGGGTCGTCCAGCGTCAGGATGCTGGACGTCTCGCTGCGCGGCAGGCTCGGGTCCGGCGGATCGAAGCGCTGTAGCCGCCGGCTCTCCGGATCGGCGCGCAGCGGGTCGCGCCACAGGGTCAGGTCGGTGGCGAGGCCGCGGACGTCGGAATAGCGGGATACGAGGGTCGCCCCGCTGAAGGCGTCATGGTGGACGGGGCAGGCGCTGCGAAGCTTCGAAAGGACCGTCGCCGGGTCGCGGCGGTAGTCCTCGTCGAGCGGCGTCAGCTGCAGGATTGTCGGAAGGGCGTCGTCGGCCATGTCATCCTCCCTGGCGTTGGCTTCAGACTATCGGGTCCCGCTGGCCGCTCTACAAGCCCCCACCGCCCCAAAGTCCCTGGCCGAACTGCCCGGCGGCGAGGGCTGCGAACAGGATCAGGCCCGCAAGGGCGTTGGAACGGAAGAGGTCGAGGGCGCCGGCGGGGTCGTCGAGGTCCAGCCGGGCGGCTTGACGGGAGAGATGCAGGCCGTAGCCAGCGGCGAGCGGCAGGAAGAGGGGGCCCAGGCGGGCGGCGAAGGCGCAGGCGAGGACGAGGGTGAAGGCCAGAACATAGAAACCCAGCACCGCCCGGGGCGCCGATCGCCCGAGCCTGCGCGCCGACGACCGGATGCCGGCCAGGGCGTCGTCCTCCATGTCCTGGACGGCGTAGATGGTGTCGTAGCCAAGGGTCCAGAACAGCCCGGCCGCATACAGCAGGTAGGCCGGCGTCTCCAGCTGGCCGGCCGCGGCGGCAAAGCCCAGCAGGGCGCCCCAGTTGAAGGTCAGGCCGAGCCAGGCCTGGGGCCACCATGTGATCCGCTTCATGAAGGGATAGGCCGCGACCAGCAGCAGGGAGGCGATCCCCAGGCCAATGGCCAGGGGCGGTAGGGTGAAGAGGATCAAGGCGGCCGCCAGGCTGCAGGCGACAACGAAGGTCCAGGCCTGCCGCACGGAAATCCGCCCTGACGCGACGGGCCGGCCAGCGGTGCGGGCGACCTTGGCGTCCAGGTCCCGGTCTACGATGTCGTTGTAGGCGCAGCCCGCCGCCCGCATGAGGGCGGCTCCCACAAAGATCTTGGCCAGCAGGAGCAGGTCCGGCCAGCGGCCCGCCATGGAGGCGGCCAGGGCGGCGCCCTGCCAGCCCGGCAGCATAAGCAACCAGATTCCCGCAGGCCGGTCGAACCTTCCCAGCTTCAGCCAGGGTCGCATGCGGTCTGGGGCGTACCGGTCCACCCAATTGTTGGGCCGGGCGTCGGGCAGGATGTCGGTCGGGCGCTCGTCGGGCATGGCCGGGTTCTACCAGACTGTGGCGTGGCTGCATCAGTCCAAAAGGACCCTGAGGCGGGTGGTTGACCCCGAGCTTACGCAAGGGCAAACCCACCCTGTTCCCAGCTGCAGGAAAGGAGGGGCCGAATGACGGAATCTGTCGCCAACCCCCTCCGCAAACCGGAGCGTCAGGGGCGCTGAGCCCCCGAGAGCCCCCGGTTCGCCGGCGATCCCCGCCGGACCCCTTCCTTGATCCTGTCGCGCCCGTGCGCGGCCTCGACCTGACCCTGCTGCAGACATGACCGAACACTATGAAGACGAGGACGAGGCGCCTCGCGAGCGCACCCTCTCCAACCTCCAGGTGATGGGCTTCATCGCCGGCTTCTGGCTGCGCCGCACCTGGCGGCTGACCTGGGTGGTGACCTTCGCCCTGGTCTCGATCGGCCTCGACATGGCCATGCCCTGGGCGGCGGGGCGGATGGTCGACACCCTGACCCAAGGCTCCGCCCTGGCGCCGGACGCCTGGCGCTGGTGGGCGATCTTCATCGGCCTGGGCGTCGCCCTGGCCCTGGTGCGGAACATCCGCGACAAGCCCTGGTGCCAGCTGGCGGCCTTCAACATGAAGGAAATGACCGACGCCGGCTTTGCGCGGGTCCAGGCCTATTCCGCCGACTGGCACGCCGACGCCTTCGCCGGGGCGACGGTGCGCAAGCTCAGCCGCGCCATGTGGGCCTACGACCAGGTCTCGGACGCCGTGATCATGTGGATCGGACCGGCCCTGCTGGTGCTGGTCGGCCTGTCGGTGATGATGATCCTGCGCTGGCCCATGGTCGGCCTGTTTTCGCTGTTCGCCGTCGCCTTGTTCATCGGCTCCAATATGTTCCTGATCTCCCGTTACGCCCGGCCGCTGAACCAGCGCTCGGTGTCGCTGGACACCCGGATCGGCGGCGCCCTGGCGGACTCCATCTCCGGCAACGCCGCCGTGCGCAGTTTCGGAGCCGAGGCCCGGGAGGAAGCCCGGATCGCCGGCGTGACTTCGCTCTGGCGCGACGCGGCGATCCGCACCTGGTACAGCTTCACCGACATCTGGATGGTCCAGAACCTCCTTCTCGCCTTCCTCCAGGCCGGTCTGACGGGCCTCTTGATCCACCTGTGGACCCGGGGCGAGGCGACTCCCGGAGACGTCGTCTTTGGGGTCACGGCCTTCATGCTGATGAGCGGCTACCTGCGGAACCTGGGGGACAATATCCGCATGCTGCAGAAGGGCCTGGACGACGCTGAGGATCTGGCCCGCTACATGCGCACCGGACCGCAGGTGCCGGACCGGCCCAACGCCCGTCCCTTTGCGCCCGGCGCCGGCGAGATCGTCTTTGACCGAGCGGGCTTCGGCTACGCCAAGTCAGGGCGGCGCCTGTTCAGCGACTTCTCCCTGCGCATCCAGCCGGGCGAGCGTGTGGCGCTGGTAGGGCCTACAGGCTCGGGCAAGTCGACCTTCGTCAAGCTGATCCAGCGGCTCTACGACGTGGACTCCGGAGCGATCCGGGTCGACGGCCAGGACGTGGGCGAAGTGACCCAGGCCAGCCTGCGCCGGGCCATCGCCGTCGTGCCGCAGGATCCAGCCCTGTTCCATCGGAGCATTGCCGAGAACATCGCCTATGGCCGGCCGGAGGCGACTCCGGCGGAGATTGAACTGGCCGCCCGCCGGGCGAGGGCCCACGACTTCATCGCCCGCCTGCCGGGCGGTTACGGCACCCTGGTGGGCGAGCGGGGGGTGAAGCTGTCCGGGGGCGAGCGCCAGAGGGTGGCCATCGCCCGGGCCTTCCTGGCGGATGCGCCCATCCTGGTCCTGGATGAGGCGACATCGTCCCTCGACGTGGAGACCGAGCGCGAGGTGCAGGCGGCCATGGAGGCCCTGATGGAGGGGCGGACCACGGTCATCATCGCCCACCGGCTCTCCACCGTCCGGAATGCGGACCGCATCCTCGTCTTTGAGGATGGCCGTATCCTCGAGGAGGGGGGGCATGAGGAGCTGGTCCGGCGCGGCGGCGCCTACGCCCGGCTTCACGCCGTGACCCTGGGCGCCGCCTGAGGACGACTTGAGCCCGCCTCTCCCGGGGCGCAGAGTGTCGGCGAAGCGCCGGAGTGCGGATGGCCAGTTACCTAGAGACGGTCCGGGAGTGGTTCCGCGCGCGGCTGAACGCGCCGGGCGGCCTCTCCACGCCGGAAGGTGCGACCCTGGGCCTTCGGATCCTGGCCATTTGGCGCTCCCGGATGATCGCCCAGGCCCTTCGCAACCAGGATGGCGGGCGCGTGCTGGGCGGCCCCTTCGCCGGCATGGTCTATGTGGAGACCGCCACTGAGGGCGCCCTGGCCCCCCGCCTGGTCGGGACCTATGAGGACGAGCTTCATCCCCACCTGGCCGCAGCCCTGGCGGCGGACCCGGAGGTCATTCTCGATATCGGCTGCGCCGAGGGATACTACGCCGTGGGGTTGGCCCGTCTGGCGCCGCACGCCGAGGTGTACGCCCACGACACAGCCCCCGCCGCCCTCGAGGCCTGCCGCCGGATGGCGGAGCTGAACGGGGTGGAGGCCCGCGTCCGAACCGGGGGACTCTTCCACCCGGAGGACTTCCAGGCCTTCGCGAATCGCCGCTGCCTGGTCATCGTCGACATCGAGGGCGCCGAGGACGACCTCTTGAGGCCCGACCTCGCCCCGGCCCTGGCCGACATGCGGCTGATCGTCGAGACGCACGATGTCTATCGACCGGGGATGCTGGACCGGGTCCGGGCCCGGTTCGAGGCCACCCACGAGATTACGGTGGTGTATCCCGGTCCCAAGACCGCGCCCCTGCCGGAGATCCTGCGCAACCGCAGCCACCTGGACCAGCTGCTTGCGGTCTGGGAGTTCCGCGCCGCGCCGACGCCCTGGCTGGTGATGACGCCGAAGCGCTCAGTCTAGCCGGGCGATCTCGACCGCGAGGCGGTCGGCCAGATCGCCCCGGGGCTCCACCGCCTCCAGGCCCCGCCGGCGGACCTGCCCGGCGGAAAGGTCGGCCTTCACCGGGCCAGTCGGCCGTCCGAAAGGGCGCCCAGTTCGAAGGTGAAGAGGACGGCGGGATCGGGCGCCTCGACCTCCCCGGCGATCGTCTCCGGCGCCAGGGTGCGGACCAGGTGGCGCAGGATGGCCAGGCGCGCCGGCTTCTTCTGGTCCGACCGGACGCAGGTCCAGGGCGACTTTTCCGAATGGGTGCGCCTCAGCATGCTGTCCCGGGCCTCGGAGTAGTTGTCGAAGCGCGATTGAGCGGCCTCGTCCAGGGGGCTGGACTTCAGGACCTTCAGGGGATCGGTGCGGCGCTCCTCGAGCCGCTTCTTCTGTTCCTTCCGGCTGACGTCCAGCCACAGCTTGACGAGCCTCACGCCGCTGTCGACCAGCATGCCCTCGAAGGCTGGAACCTCGCGCAGGAAATGCTCATGCTCGTCCTCCGTGCAAAAGCCCATGACCGGCTCCACCCCGCCCCGGTTGTACCAGGACCGGTTGAAGATGACGGTCTCGCCCGCCGCCGGTAGCCATTGGACATAGCGCTGGAAGAACCACTGGCTGCGCTCCCGGTCCGAGGGCTTGGGCGGGGCGATGACCCGGGTCGCCCGGGTGGACAGGTGCTCGGTGATCCTGTGGATTGAGCCGTCCTTGCCGGCCGCGTCGCGGCCCTCGAAGATGATCAGGACCTTGTCGCCCTCGGCGATGGCGTGCTGCTGGTAGCGGACCAGGGCCAGCTGCAGGCGCTGGAGGTCCGCCTCGTAGGCGTCGTCGGAAGAGATCTTGTCGTTCATTCGCCGAACCTAGTCGGGGCGGCGGCTTCGGGTCTAGGAGGAACCATGATCCGACTCTTTGTCGCGAACGACCTTTCCGAGGGTGGGGAGATTGTCCTGCCCGAGACCCAGGGGCGGTACCTGACCCAGGTGATGCGGCGCGGGCCCGGGGACGAGGTGTTGCTCTTCAACGGACGGGACGGGGAGTGGCGAGCTCGGATCGCCGCGGCGGGCAAGCGCGCGACGCGGCTGGAGGTGGGCGTTCGGACCCGGAGTCAGCCGCCGCTGGGCGGGCTTGTCCTGGTCATGGCCCTGGTCAAGCGGACGCCCCTCGAGACGGTGGTCGCCAAGGCGGTGGAGTTGGGCGTCGCCGAGATTCGTCTGGTTACGACCGAGCGGACCAACGCCGACCACACGCGTGTCGACCGGCTGGAGGCCATCGCTGCAGAGGCCGCCGAGCAGACCGGGCGGCTTGATGTCCCTCGAATTCACCCGCCGGAGCCCCTGTTGATGGCGTTGGACACCGGACCGGGCGGAGGGCGGCTGATCTACTGCGACGAGGCTGGCGATGCGCCTCCCCTGTTGGAGGCCCTCCGCGACCAGGCCCCCGGCCCTATGGCTATACTGATAGGTCCCGAGGGCGGGTTCTCGGCCTCCGAGAGGGCGGGACTGAGATCGCGCAGCGGCGTCATCGCAGCGTCGCTTGGACCGCGCATTCTGAGAGCGGACACGGCGGCCCTGTCCGCCCTGACCCTGGTCCAGGCGGCGCTTGGGGACTGGCGGACCTGATTTCCTGAACGCACTCGAGAAATCCTGGTTTGCGCGAAACCGACTTAACGGCGTAAAGATCGCGCGCCGCGGAGACGCGGGTCCGGGAAGGGAACCTACGGGTAGAGGGGCATGGCCGACTCCAAGGTCGACGATCGACCGCTGGATTTCTCCGACATCGTCGGTTGGCTGCAGGCGGGCGAGACGCCCCCTGCAGACTGGCGCGTGGGTGCGGAGCACGAGAAGTTCGTTTTCAGGACGGCGGATCACGCCCCTCTCCCCTACGAGGGCGAAGGCGGCATCCTGGCTCTGATGGAAGGGCTCAAGGCCTACGGCTGGACGAACGTCCTCGAGGGCCAGACCGTGATCGGCCTTGAGCGCGGGCGGGCCAATGTCAGTCTGGAGCCCGGCGGCCAGTTCGAACTTTCCGGCGCGCCCCTGGCCGACATGCACGAGATCGCCGCAGAGACGGCCGGTCATCTGGATGAGGTCAAGGCGGTCGGCGAAAGGCTCGGCCTGGGCTTCCTCGGGTTGGGCTTCACTCCGGAATGGACCCGCGCCCAGGTTCCGGTCATGCCCAAGGGGCGTTACCGAATTATGCGCGCCTACATGCCCAAGGTCGGCGGTCTTGGCCTGGACATGATGTTCCGCACCTGCACGGTGCAGGCCAATCTCGACTTCGAGAGCGAGGCGGATATGCGGCTGAAGTTCCGCACCAGCCTGGCCCTGCAGCCGGTGGTGACCGCCCTGTTCGCCAACTCCCCCTTCGTGGAGGGGCGGCCCTCGGGCTTCCTGACCGCCCGCGCCAATGTCTGGACCGATACCGATCCGGACCGGACGGGCATGCTGGGTTTCGTCTTCGCAGACGGGTTCGGTTACGAGGCCTACGCCAATTATCTGCTGGATGTTCCGATGTACTTCGCCAAACGGAACGGCGCTTACGTCGATCTTTCGGGGCGTTCCTTCCGGCAGTTCATGACCTCGGGCTTCGAAGATCTACCGGGCGACCGGCCGAGTCTCAAGGACTTCGCCGACCACGCCACCACGGCCTTTCCGGAAGTGCGCCTCAAGCAGTACCTGGAGATGCGCGGCGCGGACGCCGGGCCGCGACCGATGCTGGACGCCCTGCCGTCCGTTTGGACCGGGCTGCTTTACGACCGCGCGGCCCTGGAGGCGGCTTGGGACCTTTGTCGCGACTGGCCTCTGGAGTCCCACGAACGCCTGCGGGCGGACGTGACCCGGCTGGGCCTCCGGGCGCAGATCGGTTCCCGGACGGTCCGGGACGTTGCCCGCGACCTTGTCGCTATCGCGTCCGAAGGCTTGAAGCGCCGGGCCCGGACCGACGCCTCCGGCGCAGACGAGCGACGCTACCTCGAACCCCTGGCCGAGATCGCTGAGAGTGGCCTGACCCAGGCGGACCGGCTGCTGGACAAGTTCCACGGCCCCTGGGACGGGCGAATGGGCCCGGTCTGGAGCGAGGCCGCTTTCTGACGCCGTCCGGCGTCTTCTTGCCTGATCCGGCGGCGCATGGTCTGTTCTGAGCCTGTTGACTTTGCGGGTCCGCTTGGCCCGCCCGGCGCCGGGGGGGCCCGAGATGAACATCATCATCCTTCTTGGACTGGTCGTCACCCTGGCCACCGGCATCCCGGTCCTGCGCCAACTCCTGCGCGAGCATCCCCGGGGACTTCTGGTCCTGTTCTTCGCCGAGATGTGGGAGCGATTTTCCTATTACGGCATGCGCGGGATCCTGATCTTCTACCTCACCCAGCACCTGATGTTCGACCGGGACGAGGCGAGCGCCCTCTATGCGTCCTACACCGCCCTGGTCTACCTGCTGCCTTTGCTGGGCGGCTTCATCGCAGACCGCTGGCTCGGCGCACGCAAGGCGGTCGCCTTCGGCGCCCTGCTGCTGGTGGCCGGTCACCTTTCAATGGGTTTTGAGGGCAGGCCTTCTCAGCAAGACCTGATCTATGGCGGAACCGTCTATCCCATTGTCTCTGAGGGCCGGATGGACGACCGGGCGGCTCATATCCTCGTCGATGGGACCAAATATCAGTTCGGTCCGCGCGAGGGCGGCGGGATTTCGATCCCGGGCGTTCCGATCGCTTCCGGCCTACCCACCTCGATCCCTGAGGGTGACTACAAAATTCGCACCCTGATCAACAATGGCTCGGCCAGCATGTTTTACTTCGCCGTGTCCCTGATCATCCTCGGGGTCGGCTACCTCAAACCCAACATCTCCGCCGTGGTCGGCGAGCTCTATGCCCAGGGCGATCCGCGGCGGGATTCGGGTTTCACCCTCTACTATTACGGCATTAACCTCGGGGCCTTCTGGGCCGCGATCCTCTGCGGCCTGCTTGGCCAGCACTTCGGCTGGTGGGCCGGCTTTGGGCTTGCCGGGGTCGGCATGTTCCTGGGCTGGCTCGTCTTCGTGCTGGGCAAGCCGCTGCTGGAGGGCAAGGGGGAGCCGCCCGACCCTGAGATGCTGACCGAGCCTTTCGCCGGCTTTGTCAGCCGTGAGTGGATGACCTACTTCATGTCGATCCTCGCCATCGGCATCGTCTTCCTGACCGTCCAGAACAGCCGGCTCGTGGGCGCCGCACTGGTGGTCGCCATCCTTCTGTCGCTTCTGGCCCTGGCCTGGATCATCATCAGAGTCTGCCAGACGAAGGTGGAGCGTCAGCGCATGGGTCTCGCCGCGATCCTCATCTTAGGATCCGTGATCTTCTTCACCCTCTTTGAGCAGGCGGGTTCCTCCCTCAACCTGTTCGCTTCGACTAATGTCGACCTCTCCCTGACGAGTGCGGCGGGGCGGTTCCTGGGCATTCCCTACGGTACGCCCGAGCAACTCGCGGCGATCGGCGTCCAGACCTCAGCCTGGTGGAGCTGGATCGACACGTCGATGGGCGCGGCCCAAACACAGTCGTTCAATGCGGGCTTCATCCTGATCTTCGCGCCCCTGCTGGCGGCTCTCTGGACCTGGCTCGGTCAACGGGGCAAGGATCCGAACCCGACCCTGAAGTTTGGCCTGGGTTTGATTCAGGTGGGCCTGGGATTCCTGATCGTGGTCTGGGGCGCCAGCCTTCACGACAGCGCCTTCCGCGTACCCCTGGTCCTTCTCGGCCTGCTTTATCTGCTCCACACCACGGGCGAGCTGTTCCTTTCGCCCGTGGGCCTGTCCGAGATCACCAAGCTGACCCTGCCCGGCGTCGTCTCCTTCATGATGGCGGTCTGGTTCCTCGCCTCATCGATCGCCCAGTATGTGGGCGGCTGGATCGCCGGTTTCCTGGTCACCGAGTCTGTGGGCGGGGAGGTGCTGGATCCGGAGCTTGCGCTCAATACGGCGATCAGCGGGTTCCGGACCCTGGGGTGGGGCGGAGTGGTCTGTGGCGTCGCCTTCATCGCGATCAGCTTCGTCGTCCGCACCTGGGCGCATGCGGACAAGCCGGTCCGGGCAGAGCCTCCCGCCCCAGCCTCCTGAAGCGGGCCTCCTGCGGCGGTCGTCGGGGTTCAGCCCCCGGCGCCGCCTACCGTCAGGCCGGTGATCTTCAACGAGGGTTGGCCCACGCCCACCGGTACCGACTGGCCTGACTTGCCGCAGACCCCGACGCCGGGGTCGAAGTCAAAGTCGTCGCCGATCATGGTCACCCGGGTCAGGGCCGTCGGGCCGTCGCCGATGAGGGTCGCGCCCTTCACCGGCCGGGTGATTCGGCCGTCCTCGATCAGGTAGGCCTCCGTGCATTGGAAGACGAACTTGCCATTGGTGATGTCCACCTGGCCGCCGCCGAAATTGGCGCAGTAGAGGCCGCGGCGGGTGGAGGCGATCATTTCCTCGCGGGGCGTCGAGCCTCCCTCCATGGCCGTGTTGGTCATCCTTGGCATGGGGATGTGGGCGTAGGACTGGCGGCGGCCGTTGCCCGTCGTTTTCAGGCCCATCAGGCGGGCGCTCATGCGGTCGTGCATGTAGCCCACCAGGATCCCGTCTTCGATCAGGAGGGTCCGTTCCGTCGGGGTTCCCTCGTCGTCGACGGACAGGGAGCCGCGGCGACCGGGCAGGGAGCCGTCATCATAGACCGTGACCCCGCGGGCGGCGACCTGCTCGCCGATGCGGCCGGAAAAAGCCGAGGAGCCCTTGCGGTTGAAGTCGCCCTCCAGCCCATGGCCCACCGCCTCGTGAAGGAGGACGCCGTTCCAGCCCGCGCCTAGCACCACATCCATCTCACCCGCCGGGCAGGGGCCGGCTTCCAGGTTGACCAGGGCCTGGCGAAGGGCCTCTTCAGCCTGGGCCCGCCAGCGGTCCGGCGCGATCCAGGCCTCGAACCCGGCCCGTCCGCCGGCGCCCGCATAGCCTGTCTCCCGGCGACCGTCGTGCTCGACCGTGATCTGGACATTGATCCGCGCCAGGGGCCGGACGTCGCGGATCAGCCGACCGTCGGCGCGGAGGATCTCGACCGTCCTCTGCTCGCCGGCGAGGGAGGCCATGACCTGCACCACCCGGGGATCGCGGGCGCGGCACCAGGCGTCGATTTCCTGAAGCAGGGCGACCTTGGACTCAAAGTCGGGCGAGTCGGTCGGGTCGATGTCCTCATAAAGGCGTTGATTGGTCGGGCGTGGCCCCGCATCGGTCTTGCCGGAATATCCGCGCCGGGCCAGGGCGGCCGAGCCCGCCGCCCGTTTCAGCGCGGCCTCAGAAACTTCGCTGGAATGGGCGTAGCCGGCCGATTCGCCGGCCACGACGCGGAGCCCGAATCCGTCGGAGGTGTCGAAGGCTGCGGACTTCAGACGCCCGTCATCGAACAGGAAGGATTCGCTGCGCGAGCGCTCCAGGAAGATTTCGCCATCGTCGGCATCCCCGATCGCCTCCGAAAGCACCTGTCGGGCCGTTTCCTGGGCCAGACCATGGGTGTCGAGGAGAGAGGCGGATTCAGGTAGGCGGGACATGGGGGACTCCGTCAGTAGGCTCTCGCTCACAGATAGGACGCGCTGGCCCCTGCGTCACCCTGTATGGGCGGCGGGAATGGCGCTGGGACCGCTTGGCAAGCGGGGCGCGAGGGCTTATCTACGCCCCGCGAGAGACACGACTTCGGCCAACTGGCCGGGCGGACCTCGTAGACGTCGGCGGGGCCGCCCTCCCGGGCCGGGGCCGTCCGCGAGCAGAGACCGAGGGGACATGAAGTCTAGGGTTCAAGGGATTTGGGCAGGTCTGGCGTCCGCCGCCGCCGTAACGATGGCCTGGGCGTCTCCCGCCCTGGCCTCCGGGAATCTTGTCGGACAGCCGACTCCGGGCGCAATCGGGCTTCAACCGGGCGTGACCCCGCTGAAGCATGACGCCGCATTCTTCCACGATGTGATCCTTCTGCCGATCATCACCGTCATCACGTTGTTCGTGCTGGCTCTGCTGGTCTGGGTCGTGGTGCGCTACAATAAGAAGGCGAATCCCACGCCTGCGACGTGGAGCCACAATACGACCATCGAGGTGATCTGGACGGTCGTTCCGGTCCTGATCCTGATGTTCATAGCCATCTTCTCGTTCCGGCTGCTTTACGCCTATCACGACATGCCCAAGCCCTACATGACCGTAAAGGCCACGGGATACCAATGGTACTGGGGATATGAGTATCCCGATAATGGGATCAGCGAGTTCATCTCAAACATCCTGCCTGAAGAGAAGGCCCGGGCGCAGAATGTCCCTTACCTGCTGGCGGCGACAGAGCCGCTGGTGGTTCCTGTCGGAAAACCTGTACGTGTCATTGTGACCGGCGCGGACGTGAACCACGCCTTTGCCGTTCCGGCCTTCGGCATCATCAGCGACGCGGTTCCCGGTCGTCTGAACGAGACCTGGTTCAAGGTTGAAAAGGCCGGCGTCTACTACGGCAACTGCCGTGAGCTGTGCGGCGCTGAACACGCCTACATGCCCATTGAGGTGCGGGCTGTCAGCCAGGAAGAGTTCGACGCCTGGGTCGCTAAGAAGGGCGGCTACAAGGTGGGCTCCGCGCCCGCCCCGGCGGCTCCCTCGCCGACCGCCGCCCTGGCTGCTATTTCAACCCCCGACGCGGCCTCGCCCGCGCCTTCCGCCACGTCTGCGCCGGTCTCGGCGCCGGCGTCGAATTGAGGTCAGGATAGGTTCAATGGCCCACGCTTCCACCGCTGATCACGATCACGATCACAAGCCCCCCTTCCTGGTCCGCTGGCTCTTCTCCACGAACCACAAGGACATCGGCACCCTCTACATCCTCTTCGCCATCATGGCGGGGCTGGTGGGCGGCGCCCTTTCGGGCCTCATCCGGCTTGAGCTGGCTGAGCCCGGCCTGCAGGTCTTCGTCAAGGGCGGCTGGCTGGACCAGCTCGGGGTGGTTGATGCCTCCAAGCACGGTTACAATGTCGTGGTCACCGCCCACGCCCTGATCATGATCTTCTTCATGGTCATGCCCGCCATGATCGGCGGCTTCGGCAACTGGTTCGTCCCGATCATGATCGGCGCGCCGGACATGGCCTTCCCCCGGATGAACAACATCTCGTTCTGGCTGCTGGTGGCGGCCTGGGTCCTTCTTTGCTTGTCCCTGTTCGTCGATGGCGGTCCCGGCAAGGGCTTCGGCGGCGGCTGGACGATCTATCCCCCGCTGTCGACCTCGGGTCACGTCGGCCCGTCCATGGACCTGGCCATTCTGTCCCTGCACCTCGCCGGCGCGAGCTCGATCCTGGGCGCGATCAACTTCATCACCACCATCTTCAACATGCGCGCGCCGGGCATGACCCTGCACCAGATGCCGCTGTTCGCCTGGTCGGTGCTGGTGACCGCCTTCCTCCTGCTCCTGTCACTGCCGGTCCTGGCCGGGGCCATCACCATGCTGCTGACGGACCGGAACTTTAACACCCACTTCTTCGATCCCGCCGGCGGCGGTGACCCGGTGATGTTCCAGCATCTGTTCTGGTTCTTCGGGCACCCTGAGGTGTACATCCTGATCCTGCCGGGCTTCGGCATTATCAGCCACATCGTGTCCACCTTCTCGCGCAAGCCCGTGTTCGGCTACCTCGCCATGGCCTACGCCATGGTGGCCATCGGCTTCGTCGGCTTTATCGTCTGGGCTCACCACATGTACACGGTGGGCATGCCGGTCGACCTGAGGGCCTATTTCGTGGCGGCCACCATGGTGATCGCCGTGCCCACGGGCGTGAAGGTCTTTTCCTGGATCGCCACCATGTGGGGCGGTTCTCTGGACTTCAAGACGCCCATGCTCTGGGCGATCGGGTTCATCTTCCTCTTCACGGTGGGCGGCGTCACCGGCGTGGTTCTGGCCAATGCGGGCATCGACTACACCCTGCACGACACCTACTACGTGGTGGCCCACTTCCACTATGTGCTGAGCCTGGGCGCCGTGTTCGCTATCTTCGCGGGCTTCTACTACTGGTTCGAGAAGATGTGGGGTGTGAAGTACAACGAGTTCCTCGGCGTGGTGCACTTCTGGATCACCTTCGTCGGCGTGAACCTGATCTTCTTCCCGCAGCACTTCCTTGGGCTGCAGGGCATGCCCCGCCGCTATGTCGACTACCCTGAGGCCCTGACCTTCTGGAACCAGGTGTCGACCCAGGGCTACCTGATCACTGTGGTTGGCGTCGGGGTCTTCCTCCTGATCCTCGTCGAGGCTGCTGTGCGCCGGCGGAAGGCCGAGGCCAACCCGTGGGGCGAGGGCGCCACGACCCTGGAGTGGACGCTGTCTTCTCCGCCGCCCTTCCACCAGTTCAGCGACCCCCCGGTCTTCAAGCCGGATTCGCGACACTAATCGCGCCGGCCTGGTTCAACAGGCCGGACGGAATAACCAAATGGGGGGCGCGGGCCGGTCTGATCCGGTGCGCGCCCCTCTCCGTGTCAGGTAACCAGGTCAGATGACCCCGCCCGCCGCCGTTCCGACTGTATCGCCCGCCCGCTGGCAGGACTTTGTCCAGTTGCTCAAGCCCCGGGTCATGTCCCTGGTGGTCTTTACAGCAGCGACCGGGCTGATCTGCGCCGGGACGCCCATCCACCCCGTGATGGGTGCGATCGCGATCCTGTGCATCGCGGTGGGGGCGGGCGCGTCGGCGTCGCTGAACATGTGGTACGACGCCGACATCGACGCGCGGATGCGCCGGACCCGCGGTCGTCCGGTTCCGGCCGGTCGGGTCCAGTCCGCGGATGCGCTCGCGCTCGGGATCGTCCTCTCGCTGTTCTCCGTCATGCTTCTGGGCCTGGCCCTGAACTGGCTGGCCGCTGGCCTCCTGGCCTTCACCATCTTCTTCTACGCCGTCGTCTACACCATGTGGCTGAAGCGCTGGACGGCGCAGAACATCGTGATCGGCGGCCTTGCGGGGGCCCTCCCGCCGGTCATCGGCTGGGCCGCCGCTGCAGGCCAGGCGCCCCTGGACGCCTGGATCCTCTGCGCCATCATCTTCATGTGGACGCCGCCCCACTTCTGGGCCCTGTCCCTCTATACCAGCGAGGACTACGCCGCCGCCGGCGTGCCCATGCTGCCGGTCACGGCGGGCGCGGCCGTTACCCGGCGCCAGATCTGGATCTATAGCCTGCTCCTCATTCCGGTGTGCCTCGCGCCCGCCGCCACCGGACTGGGAGGCGCCGCCTACTTGGCGGTGGCCGCCCTGGGCGGGGCCGTCTTCCTGCTGCTCGCCTGGCGGGTCCGTATGGGCCGCGCCGGAGACGCCGCAGATCCCCGGGTGACCGACGGCCTCTATGACGTGAAGGCGGCGGCGCGGGACGCCCGCAACCTCTTCGCCTACTCCATCCTCTACCTGACTCTTCTCTTCGCCACGCTCCTGGGGGAACACCTCCTGGGTGGGGCGGCCCCCGGACTTCCAGGAGGTCTGACATGACAGAGCCTGACGCCGAAACGACGGCCTTGGCGCCGGTTGCGGACGATGCTCCTCACCGAGCCCGCCGCGGAAGGAATCTGGCCATCGCCCTGGGGTTGGTCGGGTTCGTCGTGCTGGTCTACCTCGTTACAGTCTTCAGGATGGGTGGAAATGTCCTCGACCGACCCCTTTGATGTCTCTCGCCGAAACACCCGGGTGGCTGCGTATTGCGCCGCCGGTTTTGTGGCCATGATTGGAGCCGCGTACGCCTCGGTTCCGCTTTACCGGGCCTTCTGCCAGCTGACCGGCTTTGACGGCACCCCCCGCCGGGCCGAGCAGGCGTCCGCGGCCACCCTGGACCGCAGCCTTGTTGTGCGCTTCGACGCCAACGTCCGGGAACTTCCCTGGAGCTTCCGGGCGCAGCAGACTTCCCAGACCCTCCGGATCGGACAGACCGGCCTCGCCTACTTCACGGTGACCAACAACAGCGACCAGCCCGTCACCGGCCACGCGGTCTACAATGTCACCCCCCAACTCGCGGGCGCCTATTTCCAGAAGCTTGAGTGCTTCTGCTTCTCGAACCAGACCATCCCCGCAGGCAAGACGATCGAGTTTCCGGTGGTCTATTTCGTCGATCCGAAGTTCGCAGAGGACTTCGACACCCGGGGCAAGTCGGAAGTGACCCTGTCGTACACCTTTTTCCCGGCGCAGGATGCAGCGCCCAAGGCCGCGCAAGCGCCATCCGCCCTTGGCGGAATGCCGAAAGCGGGGCTATAGGGACACGATCAGAAGCGTTCACCGGGTCTGCGACTCACCGGGCGGACCGAGGCAGTAAGAGGAACAGGGGCGCAATGTCTGCGGGCGACGTCAAACACGACTACCATCTCGTCAATCCCAGCCCCTGGCCGCTGGTGGGTTCGATCGCCGCCTGCGTGATGGCGGTCGGCGGCGTCATCGCCATGAAGGGGCTGTTTGGCCTGCCCAAGGGCGATCTGACGGTGTTGCTGGCGGGCTTTGCCGGCGTGCTTCTGACCATGGCCGGCTGGTGGCGGGATGTCACTGTCGAGGCTAACCAGGGCGACCACACCCCGGTTGTCAGCATCGGCCTGCGCTACGGCATGATCATGTTCATCGCCTCCGAGGTGATGTTCTTCGTGGCCTGGTTCTGGATCTTCTTCGAGATGGCCCTTTTCAGCGAGTTTCGCACCCAATCGGGGATCGAGGAGGTCCGGCAAGCCTGGGCGACCTGGCCGCCCAAGGGCGTCGAGACGGTGCCGGCCTGGAACCTGCCCCTGCTCAACACCCTGATCCTCCTGCTCTCGGGCACCACGGTGACCTGGGCGCACCATGCGCTACAAAGCGGCGACCGACAGGGCGCTAAGATTGGCGTCCTGCTGACTGTGATCCTCGGCGCCATCTTCACCGCTGTTCAGGTCTACGAGTACTATCACATCCTCGATCACAAGTACTTCTTCGGCGGGGAGGGCGCAGAGAACTCCGGCCTCTACGGTTCAGCCTTCTTCATGGCCACTGGCTTTCACGGCTTCCACGTCTTGATCGGAACCCTCTTCCTCCTGGTTTGCCTTGGGCGTCTGATGGGGACCGGCTTCACCCCCAAACAGCACTTCGGCTTCGAGGCTGCGGCCTGGTACTGGCACTTCGTCGACGTGGTGTGGCTGTTCCTCTTCGCCTTCATCTACGTGGTGTTCGGCGCCTCGGGCGGACACTGACTTCCGGTGGCCGGCGTGAACCCCCTTCTGGCGGGGCTGGCCGGTCGCTGTCCCCATTGCGGGGAGGGCGCCCTCTTCCGGGGCTTCCTCACCGTAACGGACCATTGCGAGGTCTGTGGCTACGACTTCAGCCGCGCGGACTCGGGAGATGGCCCTGCGGTCTTCGTCATGCTGATCGGCGGCTTCATCGTCGCCTTCGCCGCCCTCTTCACAGAGATCGCCTACCGCCCCCCCATCTGGGTTCACCTTGCCGTCTTCCTGCCCATGACTGTGTTGGTTTGCATGGGACTCCTGCGTCCCATGAAGGGCGTGCTCCTGGCGGCGCAGTTCGCCAACCGGGCGGCGGAATCCCGCCATGAGGACTGAGCCTGCCGGTAGAACCCGTTTTCCAGTTGGCCTGACGCTCGCCGCCGCCGTCGGGCTCGCCATTCTCGTGGCGCTTGGCATGTGGCAACTCCAGCGCCTGACCTGGAAGGAAGCCCTCCTCACCCGGATCGCCAAGCTTGAGACTGCGGCTCCCATCTCCGTAGCGTCGGCTCTGGACGGGGCCGCCACACCGGCGGACCTCGACATGGTCCGGGTCCGGGTGGACTGCCCCGGACTGTCCCGCGCCGCCTTTGTCGAACTCTTCGGACTGAAGGACGGGACCGCAGGTCGGCGGTTGATCTCCGCCTGCCCGGTGGCTTCCAGTCGGTACCGAAGCCTGCTGGTCGACCGGGGGTTTGTAGCGGAGGATGTTTCTGCGCGGCCAGGGCAGGAAGGTCCGCTGGGTCCGGTTTCGGTGACCGGGGTGCTAAGGGTTCCGGACTCGCCCAGCGTCTTTACGCCCAAGGCCGACACTGCCGGCCGGCTGTGGTTCAACCGCGACATCCCGGCCATGGCTTCGACGCTTGGTGCGTCTCAACCCGCGCCGGTCATGCTGATGGCCGAAACCGCCTCCAACCCCGAGTTCTCCGCCCTCTCGCCCGCACCCATTCCGGCGGCCATCTCCAACCGCCACCTGGAGTACGCCCTGACCTGGTTCGGCCTTGCCGCGGCCCTGCTCGGCGTATATGGCGCGCTCCTCCGCAAGCACTTCAGAAGCTGATGCGTTACATCTCCACCCGTGGCGCCTCGCCTCCTGTCGGCTTCGTCGAGGCCGTACTCGCCGGTCTGGCGCCGGACGGCGGGCTCTACGTCCCGGAGACCTGGCCGACCTTCGACCAGGAGGAGATCGCCGCCTTTGCGGGCCAGACTTATGCCGAGGTGGCGGCTGCGGTCCTGGGAAGGTTCGCCGGCGACGAGATCCCGCAGGCGGACCTGGCGCGGATGTGCCACGAGGCCTACGCGGCCTTTAACCATCCGGCCGTGGTTCCCCTGGTGCAGCTGGGTTCCGACGTCTTCCTGGCCGAGCTATTCCACGGACCCAGCCTGGCCTTCAAGGACGTGGCCATGCAACTCCTGGCCCGGCTGTCCGACCATGTCCTGGAGCGGGCCGGACGCACCCAGACCATCCTCTGCGCGACGTCGGGCGACACCGGCGGGGCGGCTGTGGAGGCCTTTCGTGGCCGGGCCAATACGCGGATCGTCGCCATGTTCCCCGACGGGCGGATCTCTGAGGTCCAGCGCCGCTTCATGACCACCGCCGTCGAGGACAATGTCAGGTGCCTTGCCGTGGCCGGGGACTTCGACGCCTGCCAGGCCATTCTGAAGACCGCCCTGGCGGACTCCCAGCTCCAGAGGGCCGTGGGCCTCTCGGCCGTCAACTCCATCAACTTCGCCAGGATCGTCGCCCAGTCGGTCTATTACTTCACCACGGCCGTCGCCCTCGGCGCGCCGCATAGGCCCGTCGCCTTCGCCGTTCCCTCAGGCAATTTCGGGGATGGCTTTGCGGGGTATGTGGCCCATCGCATGGGCCTTCCGGTCAGCCGGATCCTGATCGCCACCAACGCCAACGACATCCTGGCCCGGACCTTCGCGACCGGGACCTACGCCCGAGGTCTGGTGGCCGAGACCCAGTCGCCGGCCATGGACATCCAGTCCGCCTCCAACTTCGAGCGACTTTTCTTCGAGGCCACCGGACGGGACGGGGCGGCGACGGCTGCAGCCTTCACAGGCTTTGCGGCCGGGCGTGACATCGTGACCCCGCCGGAGGCCCTGGCCGCGATGACGGCTCTCTTCGCCGGAGCCTCGACGGATGAAGCGGCCACGGCCGAGCAAATGCGCCGGACTCTGGCCGAGACCGGCCAGACCGTAGAGCCCCACACGGCGGTGGCGCTCTCCGCTCTGCGGCGGACCCCAGGGCCAGGTCCCACCGTCGTCCTGGCGACGGCGCATCCAGCCAAGTTCCCGGAAGCGGTGCAGGCGGCGACCGGCCAGCCGCCCGCCACGCCGGTCCGGGCCCGGTCCCTCGCGGAACGCCCGGAACGTTTCGAACGCATCGCCGCCGATGCGGGAAAGGTCGCCGCCTATGTTCGGGCCTTCGCCGGGGGCTGACACGCCCCGGATTCACACCCTGTCCAACGGCGTCCGGCTGGTCTGTGACCCAACGCCCGGCGCCCACACCGTCGCCCTGGTCGCCGCGGCGGGTCGAGGGGCGCGGAGTGAGGGGGCGCGGGAGTCCGGCTGGTCGCACCTGCTCGAGCATATGGTCTTCAAGGGCGCAGGGGGCCGCAACGCCCGGCAGCTGGCCGAGGCGATCGAGGCCGGCGGCGGCCAGATGAACGCCGAAACGGGTTTCGAGCGCACTGTGTTCCATGTCCGGACCCTGCCCGAGGGTTTGGACGGCGCCTCCGCCCTCCTTTCGGACATCCTCCTGCGTCCAACCCTCGATCCAGAAGACCTGAAGCGGGAGCGTCGGGTGGTTCTTCAGGAGATCGCCGAAGCTGAGGACGCCCCGGATGATCTCGTCTTCGAGATGGCCCAGGCGGCCGCCTTCGCGGACCAGGCCCTGGGGCGCTGCATCCTGGGCGACGCGTCCAGCCTCCAGCGGGCGGACGTCGCCGGCCTTCGCGAGTGGCGCCGGTCTCTCTATGCGCCGGACCGCCTGGTGGTCGTGGCTTCGGGCGCCGTGGACGAAGACGCCCTGCTGCGTCTGGCGGAGCGTGATTTCGCCACCGCCGAGCCTGCACCATCTTCTTCTCAGCCCCCTGCACAGTTCACGGGGGGCGTCCGAACGGACGTCCGCGAGCTCGAGCAGGCCAACCTGGTGTTCCTGTGCCCCGGCCTTGCGGCGACCGACCCCGACGCCTGGGCGGCGCAGGTCTTCGTGGAGTGCCTCGGCGGCGGCATGGCCTCCCGGCTCTTCCAGGAAGCCCGGGAGGCTCGCGGCCTGGCCTACGCCGTCGACGCCTGGGGTGAGTTCTGGTCCGACTGCGGCATGATCGGCGTCTTTGCAGGCTGCGAGGCCGGGAGCGCAAGCGAACTCGCAGCCGTGGCCGCCGGCCAGATGCAAGACCTCGCTGGGGCGCCCCACGAAGCGGAGCTCGCCCGCGCGCGGGCCCAGCTCAAGGCCGGACAGTTCATGGCGGCGGAGTCCCTCCTGACCCGGGCGGAACAGGCGGCCCATCAGATTCTGACCCATGGGCGCCTCATCCCGCCGTCGGAGATCGCCGCCCGGATTGACGCCTGCGACGCCGCCGCGGTGAAGCGGGCGGGCGCGCGCCTGCTCGAGTCGGGCCTTGCCGCGGCGGCGGTCCTGGGTCCTGAAGCGGCCCATCCGGCGGCGGAAACCTTCCGGGACGCCCTGAGAGCTGGGCCGCCCTTGACCCAGCGATGACTTGACGGACGGGAAAAACCTAGGAGTTTGCCATCATGGCGCTTCTGGACTGGATCACGCCAGGCGATAGCCTGAGGCTGCAGGGGGACGGAATCGAGATCCGCCCGCCGAGGCCGTCGGACTTTCCCGAATGGAGCGAGTTGAGGCGCGCCTCCAGATCCTTCTTGCAGCCCTGGGAGCCCACCTGGCCGGAGGACGACCTCACCCGCGCCGCCTGGCGTCGGCGCCTCGCCTCCTACGCCCGAGATATTGATCTTGGCTTGACCTACCCCTTCCTTGTTTTCCGGAAGGGCGACGGCGCCATGACCGGGGGCATCACTCTGTCCAATGTCCGGCGGGGCGTCGCGCAAATGGGAACGCTGGGATACTGGTGCGGCTCCGGATTCACGCGACAGGGGCACACCTTGGCCGCCGTACGCACCCTCTCACTCTTCGCCTTCCGAACCCTGGCCCTCCACCGACTGGAGGCCGCCTGCCTACCCGAGAACACGCCGTCCCGGCGATTGTTGGGCCAGGCGCGGTTCGAGGAGGAGGGACTCGCCCGGGCGTACCTCAAGATCAACGGCGATTGGCGGGATCATGTCCTGTTCGGACGGGTTGCGCCGCCGCCTCCCGGTAACGGTGCAAGTTCAAAACTCTCCGCCTGACCCTTACCGCGCGGGTCGGTGACGGCGTGGAGAGCGCCCAGCCAGCGCCCAGCCCGCACGTCGTTCCTGCGTCCTCGGGTGCAGATAGGGACGGGAAACCGACCCTGCGCCGGCCCTCTCCCGGCAGGAGGCAAAGTCAATCTGAGTCAACGCCATATGGACGGGGCCGCGTCCCTGACGCCCAGGGGCAGAAGGCCCCAGGCTCCAGGCCTCAGGCCTGGCCCGCTTCGGCGGTCAGGAAGGAAGGGTCCACGCCCAGGCGGCCAAGGGCTGCCGCCCAGATCTCATGCAGCGGCGTCTCGAAGACGATCGCCTCGTCGGCCGGGCAGGTCAGCCAGACATTCCGCCGGATCTCCTGCTCCAACTGGCCCGGCCCCCATCCTGCGTAGCCCAGGGCCAGACGCGACCGGCGCGGAGTCCCGTCGTTGCGGGATATCGCCTCAAGGGCCTCCCGGGTCGGGGTGCAGGCCAGGCCGCCCGGCGTGTGCAGGGTGGCGCCATCCGTCGCCTGGAAATCATCGCTGTGCAGGACAAAGCCCCGCTCGGTCTGGACCGGGCCCCCCAGCAGCACGGCTTCGGTTTGGCGCGTCTCGGGGCAGGGGATCGAGAGCTGCTCGAGAACCTCGCCCAGCATCAGGCTCCGCAGGGGATGGTTCAGAACCAGTCCCATGGCGTGCTCGGCATCATGCGCGAAAATGAGCGCCACCGCGCGCTCAAAGCGCGGATCGCCGATCGCCGGCAGGGCGATGAGGAGCTGGCCGGAGAGATAGGACGCGGGATCCATGTGCGGTTTCTCCGACGGTCTTGGGGCGGATTCAAGACGCCGAATGACACTTGGCCATTGCGGGGCCGCACCGAGGGGTTATCAGTGTCCATTCCCTTACGAACAGAGCCCCGGAGACAGGCCATGACCCTTAAGGTCGGAGATACGCTTCCCGCCGCCAATCTCATCGCCGGTACGGCCGAGGGGCCAAAGCCCACCTCCGTCGACGAGGTCTTCAAAGGCCGCAAGGTGGCCTTCTTCGCCGTCCCCGGCGCCTTTACCCCGACCTGCTCGGCGCGGCACCTGCCGGGCTACAAGGACCTGGCCGCCGACCTGAAGGCCAAGGGCGTTGACGCCATCGTCTGCCTGTCCGTGAACGACGCCTTTGTGATGAAGGCCTGGGGCGAGAGCCAGGGCGTACTGGGCGAGATCGAGATGATCGCCGATCCGGCGGGCGACTTCACCAAGGCCGTGGACCTGACCATGGACGGCTCCAAGTTCGGCCTGGGCCTGCGCTCACAGCGCTACTCGATGTACGTCGTGGACGGCGTCGTGAAGCAGCTCAACATCGAGGCGGCGGGCGAGTTCAAGGTCTCGGCCGCCGACTACCTGCTCGCCCAGATCTGAACTCGTGCCAGGCCCCGCCCAAAGCGGCGGGGCTTGACCGCCGCGCCTTCCCGGTCCGAAGTACTCACCAACAACAGACGGGGAGTGCGCACCATGCCCTATGTCGAGGGTTTTACGGTCCATGATGCGGACTCGCATGTCATGGAGCTGCCCGGAGAAATCGACCGATATGTCGAGCCGGGCCTGAGGGCGGCCTTCTCGGAGGCGATCCGCAAGCCTGGCGACCTGACCGGTTGGGAGGACAAGGCCCGCGCCCTACAGGATGATCCCGAATTCCGGTCGGGCGATGAGGCCAACCTGCTCCTGCGCAAGAACTACCAGGCCCTGGGCGCCTTCCGCCGGGAGGATCGACCGCGCTCCCTCGACCTGCTCGGTTTCGCCAGCCAGCTGGTCTTCACCACCCACGCCCTGGGCAACTATGGCCTCGAGGAATCAGGACAGGCCGAGCTGGCCCTGGCCGGAGCCCGTGCCCACAATCGCATGATGGCCGACTTCTGCTCAGTCGACCGCCGGCTGCTGGCGACGGGCTATGTCCCCCTCCTGGACATCGAGGCGGCGCCCCGGATCGCCCGGGAGGCCATCGACCTCGGCTGTCGGGGCTTGATGGTCCCCTCGCGCTGTCCTCCCGGTCACAGTCCCTCCCATGTGGGCCTCGACCCGCTCTGGGCCCTCCTCGAGGAAGCCGGCCTGCCGGTCCTCTTCCACGTGGGCGGGGAGGAGAAGATGAATCCCGCCTACTTCGAGAACGGTCTGCCCCGGGTCCTCGACTTCCACGGCGGCGCCGAGAACTTCACCTCCCTGTCCTTCATGACCATCCCGGTCGCGGTCTGGCAGACCCTGGCGGCCCTGGTCTTCGACGGCGTCTTCGACCGGTTCCCCCGCCTGAAGTTCGGGGCCATCGAGCTGGGCGCCTCCTGGGTTCCTAGCCTGATGAAGTTCATGGACTCCGGGGCGGCGGCCTTTGGCCGGGAGGCGCGGCTCCAGCGGCTTTCGGCCCGACCGAGCGAGATTCTACATCGGCAGTTCCGCGCCACGCCCTATCCTCATGAGGATGTCGCCTGGATCATCACTAACGCCGGCGAGAACATCTGCCTGTTCTCCTCAGACTTCCCCCACATCGAGGGCGGACGGAACCCACTGAAGCGGTTCGGGGAGTCGCTGGAGGGCGTCGGCGAGACGGCGCGTCGGCGGTTCTGGAGGGACAACTTCATTGACCTGATGGGCGCCGGCCTGCCCGCCGACCTTCACGACATCCCAGCCCGGACAGCCGCCTGAGGCGACCTTGGAAGATTGCGGCCGACTTGAAAGCCGGGCTCCTCACAGCCAGATCACCGCTTCACAGCTAAGAACAGGACTGGCTCAGGATGATCGCCTCCCTCGCTCGCGACCTTCGTTTCGCCTCGGGCCTCATCCGCACCCTGGCCCGGGTGCGCGGAATTCATCCGACCAGCCACCGCCGGATTTGCGATGACCTCGAGGCCGCAGTCCGCCGTTGGCGCAATCGCGAGGCCCTGCGGTTTGAAGGGCGTCGCCTGACATACGGCGAGATGGACGCCCTGGCCAACCGGTTCGCCCGCTGGGCGCTGGAGGCGGGGCTGAAGCCCGGCGACCGGGTCGCCCTCTTCCTGCCGAACCGCATCGAGTATCTGCCGGCCTGGTACGGCCTCTCCAAGGTCGGCGTCGTCTCGGCCCTGATCAACAACCAGCTGACCGGCCAGGCCCTGGCCCACTGCCTGACCCTGGCGGGCGCCCATGAAGTCATCGTGGACGCCGAGACGTCGCCCGCCCTACAGGACGTCCTCGGCGACCTGGAACACACGCCCCGGCTCTGGAGCCTGGACGCGCCGATACCCGGCGAGGGCGACCTCACTGCGGACCTTTCCGGGCGATCCGCCGATCCGCCGCCCACGGCCGTTCGCGAGGGACTCAGGGCCGGAGACACCGCCCTGCTAATCTATACCTCCGGGACCACCGGCCTGCCGAAGGCGGCGCGGGTCACCCATGTCCGGGTGCAGATCTATATGCGGGGATTTGCAGGATCGACGGGGGCTCGCTCCGACGACCGGATCTATGTCGCCCTTCCCCTCTACCACGCCACCGGCGGGCTCTGCGGCATGGGGGCGGCCCTTCTCAACGGCGCCTGTGTGGTCCTCAAGCGGCGCTTCTCGGCCACACAGTTCTGGGAGGACATACGGCGGGAGGGTTGCACGCAGTTCGTCTATATCGGCGAGCTCTGCCGGTACCTTGCGAACCAGCCGCCACACCCGGATGAGAGGGCGCACAAGCTTCGCCTGGCCTTCGGGAACGGCCTGCGGCCGGATGTCTGGGACAAGGTCACCGGTCGCTTCGGCGTTCCCCGGGTCCTCGAGTTCTACGGCTCGACGGAAGGCAATGTTTCCTTCTTCAACTTCGATGGCCGTCCCGGCGCCATCGGCCGTCTTCCTGCTCTTCTTCGGCGGCGGTTCAATGCCCGGATCGTCCGCTTTGACTACGAAGCCGAGGCGCCCCTGCGAGGGCCGGACGGCTACTGCGAGGAGGCGGCTCCCGGGGAGGCGGGAGAATGCCTGGGTCGCATCGATTCCTCGGACCCCCGGGCGGACTTCACAGGCTATCTCGACAAGGCCGCATCCGAGAAAAAGGTGCTGAGGGATGTCTTCACGCCGGGCGACGCCTGGTTCCGGACCGGCGACCTCCTGCGCCAGGACGAGGATGGCTACGTCTTCTTTGTCGACCGGGTCGGCGACACCTTCCGGTGGAAGGGGGAGAATGTCTCCACCGCCGAGGTGGCCTTGCGTCTCCAGGCCGTTCCTGGCGTGATCGAGGCGAATGTCTACGGGGTGGAGGTGCCCAAGGCCGATGGGCGGGCCGGAATGGCGGCCCTGGTGACGGGTGAAGGCTTTGACCTCGGCATACTGGCGTCTCGGATCGCCGCAGACCTCCCTGAATATGCGCGCCCGGTCTTCCTGAGGCTACAGCCGGAGATGGCCGTCACCGGCACCTTCAAGCAGCGCAAAGGCGACCTGGTGGCCGAGGGGTTTGATCCGGCAAAGGTCGCCGCGCCTTTGTTCCACCGCGCCGCGGACGGCGGCTACCGCCTGCTGGACGCAATCACCTACGAGGGGATCGTCAGCGGCCGGATCCGCCTCTGAGCCCCGGGGGTCCCCTCCGGGGCGCGAGTGGCCTATACCTCAGGAATGTCCGCGGACACCCAACCTCCAGTCCTGGCCGAAGGCCAGCTCCTCGCCGGCGCCGACCTGATCCGCGACCAGGTCCGGCGGTTGCCAGACGCGCCTGGCGTCTACCGGATGATGGGCGAGGGCGGCGAGGTCCTCTACGTGGGCAAGGCCCGCTCGCTGAAGAAGCGGGTCCTGCAATACGCCCAGGGCCGGTTCCATACCCAACGCATCGCCCTGATGGTCGACCTGACCCGGGCCATGGAGTTTGTCACCACCCGGACCGAGACCGACGCCCTCCTGCTCGAGATCAACCTGATCAAGCAGATGAAGCCGCGCTTCAACGTCCTGCTGCGCGACGACAAGAGTTTTCCCGAGATCGTCATCCGGCGAGACCATCCTGCCGCCCAACTGCGCAAGCACCGCGGCGCCCATACCCTGAAGGGGGATTATTTCGGTCCCTTCGCCTCGGCGAACGCCGTAAACCGCACCCTGAACACCCTGCAGAAGGCCTTCCTGCTGAGGTCCTGCACGGACAGTGTCTACGAGGGTCGGACCCGGCCCTGCATGCTTCACCAGATCCGCCGCTGCGCCGCTCCGTGCACGGGTGCGATCAGCCTTGAGGACTACGCCGCCCTGGTGGACCAGGCCGAGGACTTCCTGCGTGGCCGCAGCCGCGCGGTCATGACCCGGCTGTCCGAGGCGATGCAGGCGGCCTCCGACGAGATGGAGTTCGAGCAGGCGGCCCGCCTCCGTGACCGCATCCGGGCCCTGGCGGCCGTGAGCCAGGAGACCCTGGTCAATCCCGAGAGCCTCGAGGAGGCCGACGTTTTCGCCCTGCACAGCGATGGCGGCCAGGCCTGCGTCCAGGTCTTCTTCTTCCGGGCGGGCCAGAACTGGGGCAACCGGGCCTACTTCCCCCGCATCGACCGCACCGACCCGGACCCTGCGATCCTCGCGGCCTTCATCGGCCAGTTCTACGACGACCGGCCGATCCCGAAGCTCATCCTGGTGAGCTGCGAGCCCGACGATCGCGATCTCCTGGCCGAGGCCTTCAGCCTGAAGTCCGGCCGCAGGGTCGAGATCCGCCGGCCAGAACGTGGCGAGAAGCGCGCCCTGGTCGACGAGGCCCTGACCAACGCCCGGGAGGCCCTCGGCCGGCGGCTGGCGGAAGGGTCTGCACACTCCAAGCTTCTGGCCGGGGTCGCGGAGGCCTTTGGCCTGGATGCTTCCCCGGAGCGGATCGAGGTCTATGACAACAGCCACATCATGGGGACCAATGCCGTTGGCGGTATGATCGTCGCCGGGCCGGACGGGTTTCAGAAGGCCCAGTACCGCAAGTTTAACATCCGCAGCACGGACCTTACCCCCGGGGACGACTACGGCATGATGCGCGAGGTCCTCAGGCGACGCTTCGGCCGCCTGGTCCGTGAAGGCGGTTCCGGCGAAACCACCGTACGACCGGACCTGGTGCTGATCGACGGAGGCGGTGGCCAGCTGGGCGCGGCCCTGGAGGTCATGACCGAGCTGGGGGTTGACGACATTCCGGTGGTCGGCGTGGCCAAGGGGCCGGACCGTGACGCCGGCCTCGAGCGCTTCTTCCTGCCCGGCCAGCCGCCCTTCATGCTGGAGCCCAAGAGCCCGGTTCTCTACTTCCTTCAGAGGCTGCGCGACGAGGCTCACCGCTACGCCATCGGCAGCCACCGGGCCCGCCGGGCGGCCGACCTGCGGCGCAACCCGCTGGACGAGATCGAGGGGATCGGACCGACCCGGAAACGGGCGCTGCTGCACGCCTTCGGTTCCGCCGCAGGCGTGGCGCGGGCTGCGGCCGAGGACCTGGAGAAGGTCGAGGGCGTCAGCAGCGCCCTCGCCGAACGCATATTCGCCGCCTTCCACAAGGAGCGCTGATGAAGGCCCTGCCCAACATCCTGTCCATTGTCCGCATCGCCCTGACCCTGGCCATGTTCGCCGCCCTGGTCGCCGTGGGCGCCGGCCGTGATCCGGACGGTGGCCTGATGCCCTTTGCCTTCTGGGCCTTCGTCATTGCCGCAGTGACGGACTTCCTCGATGGCTGGCTGGCCCGCCGGTACGACGCCGTCACCGTCTGGGGAACCATCCTGGATCCCATCGGCGACAAGATCCTGGTCTGTGGGGCGGTGGTGGGACTGATGGCCAGCGGCGCTGGCCCCGCCTTCGCCCTGCCAGCCGGCCTGATCCTGTTCCGCGAGTTCGCTGTCAGCGCCCTTCGCGAAGTGGGGGCCGCACGGGGCCTGAAGCTGCCGGTAACAGGCCTCGCGAAGTGGAAGACGGCCGTGCAACTGGTCGCCCTGGCGTCCATGCTGGGGGTTGGACTGGTTCCGGCCCTTCCGCCCCTCCTGCCCCTCGCCCTGGTCTGGGTCGCCGCCTTGCTGACGGTCTGGACCGGGATCGAGTACCTGCTCCAGACCCGGAGGGGTCTCGCCAGCCTGCCCTGACCTAGCCGGGGACGTGGGGGGTGATGAGGCCCAGGGGCGCCGCCGTGGTGTTCTTCACCGAGCGGATGACGATCCGGCTCTCGATGTTCGAGACCAGTCCCAGGGACAGGAGGGTCTCCCGGAGGAAGGAGTCAAAGGCCGGCATGTCGCGGGTCACGATCCGAAGCTCATAGTCGGCCGCCCCGGTGACGGTCGCGCACTGGACGACCTCCGGCATATCCAGGATGGCCCGATCAAAGGCGTCCAGGTTGTCCTTGGTCGGCAGGGCCAGCTTCACCGTGCAATAGACCTCGAAGGACAGGCCCAGCCTTTCACGGTCCAGGATGGTCACCCGCTTCTGGATGATCCTGGCATCTTCAAGGCGCTTGATCCGACGCCAGCAGGGGCTGGACGACAGGCCCACCCGGTCGGCGATCTCGGCCACCGAAAGGCCTGCATCGGCTTGGATCAGGTCCAGGATGCGGGCGTCGATGGCGTCCAGGGTTTCGGCCACGCATGCTCCTTGCATGATTTGCGCACAGTTCTGCCCAATGGCCGGCGATCTGAAGCGTTCAGCGCAGACTTCTGCCTCAAAAGCCCCACAGTGCGCAATACCCGACCGGGTCAGCCGGCGTCTGGGCGACAGCTTGCTTTCCACCGGGACTGGTTTAGGCGTCAGGCATGTCTGGATTCGACTTTGACGCCGTGGTGGTCGGAGCAGGGGCCGTCGGCCTCGCCTGCGGTTACGCCCTGGCCCTTCGCGGTCTCTCCGCTGTCGTCCTCGAGGCCGGTCCCCGGATCGGGGAGGGCGTCTCTGCGCGGAACTCCGAAGTTGTCCACGGAGGTCTCTATTATCCCACCGGGTCCCTCAAGGCGCGCCTGTGCGTCCAGGGGCGCCGGTCCCTCTACGCCTTCCTCGCCGAACGCGGCGTCGCCTTCGACCGCTGTGGCAAGCTGGTGGTCTTCAACGGTCCTGAAGAGCTGGAACGGCTCGACGCCATCCTCAACCAGGCGCGCACCAATGACGTCGAGGGCATGGAGGTCCTGACCCCCGCCCAGGTCCGGGCCCTGGAGCCCGACCTGAAGTGCGATGTGGCCCTGCTCTCGCCCCAGAGCGGGGTCTTCGACAGCCACGGCTACATGCTGGCCCTGCAGGGGGAGATCGAGTCCCGGGGCGGCGCCGTGGTGCTGTCGACCCCCTTCGAGGGCGCTGAGCCGCTCGCGACCGGCGGTTGGCGGGTTTCCACTGGGGGTGATGATCCCGCCGTCCTGACCACGGCCCGTCTTGTCACGGCGCCTGGCCTGGACGCCCAGTCGGTGGCGGGCCATATCTCCGGCCTGCCATCGGGAACCATCCCGCAAGGCTTCTTCGGCAAGGGTGTCTACTTCCGGCTGACGGGCCGGGCGCCCTTCTCCCGTCTGGTCTATCCGCCGCCCATCCCGGGGGCCCTGGGGACCCACTACCGGCGGGACCTTGGGGGGCAGGCGGTCTTCGGGCCGGATCTCGAGTTCGTTGCCGCCCCTGACTATGAAGTGGATCCGGGCCGGGCCGGCGCCTTCTACGACTGCATCCGCAAGTTCTGGCCAGGCCTGCCAGACGGCGCTCTTCAGCCCGATTACGCCGGGGTACGCCCCAAACTGCACGGCCCTGGCCAGCCGCAGCCCGATTTCCGCATCGACGGGCCTGAAGTCCACGGGCTCGATGGGCTGGTGGCGCTGTTCGGCATCGAGAGCCCGGGCCTGACAAGCTCCCTTGCGATCGGCGAAGAGGTCGCGGGCCAGCTCGGCCTCTAGATCATGTTCCGACGAGCGGGGACCGGTTGGCGGACCGAAACATGATCTCACGGATGGGATCCAGGGCCTGTTCCCCCAAAGACAGTCCGACTGAGACGAACGCGCTCTAGGCGGCCCAGCCGGCGAGCCAGTCCGACAGGGCCTGGGGCGACATGCCCCGCGCGTTGGACAGGGCGGAGAAGTTGCCGGGATTGCGGAGTTTATCAGTCCGGGGGTCGATCACCAGCAGTGCGGGCACGCCGGGCAGCCGGCCGGTGATCCCGTAGCGGGCGGGGATCTGGAGGTTACGGTCAAAGCGGCCGACATCGACCATCACCGTCACGAAGTGCGCCTTCAAGAACCGGTCAAGCTCCGGAAGGGCCATGGTCCCGGCCAGGATGCGGCAGTCGGGGCACCAGTTGCCGCCCAGGTCGATGAGGAGTCGCTTGCCTTGCCGGCGGGCTTGGGCCCTGGCGCGGTCGACAACGGCGCTGGCGTCCGCCCCCTCGTCATAGGGGAGGGGAAGGGGGGTCTTGAGCTCTGCGAAGGTCTTGATCGACAACCGGGGCCCCGGTCGTGCGGCGAGTGCGGGCGCGGCGGCGGCCGTCGCAGCGGCGGCGGTGAGGATGAGGCGGCGGCGGTTCATCTCGTCGGGGCTCCGGAGGTTTGACCAAAGGCTTCAAGCGTGGCCGCAGTCAAGTCAAGGTCGGTCCGGAGCCGACGCCACGCGATCGGACCGAGCTCCCGCTGGACCTGCAGTTCCAGCGTCTCCGGTGTGGCGTCCGACGCGTCGCCGGACCGCCCGGCAAGCCGGGCGCGCAGGAGGTCTACAGGGGCCTCCAGCCAGACCGCACTGAAGGGAACACCGAGGCGCTCAGCCAGCAGGGAAGTCTGGGCCCTGTGCCCGGGATCGAGGAAGGTGGCGTCTAGGATCACACTGCGCCCGGCGGCCAGCAGTTCCTCCGCCTCGGCGAAAAGGACCTGGTGGACGCGGGTCGACATGCCCGGGCCATAGGCTTCCGGGGGCAGGCGCTCTGTCGGGGCGGCCCCTGACAGCCGCTTGCGGATCTCGTCGGAGCGCAGGACCACGGCTCCCGGCGAGGCGCCCAACCTCGGCGCGACCTCGCGGGCCAGGGTGGTCTTGCCAGTCCCCGACAACCCACCCACGGCGAACAGGCGCGGCGGCTCTGGCTGGAGATGCCTCAGCGCCGCCTGCAGGTAGTCCCGGCCCACGGCGTCATGGCCGGAATTGGCCTCCACGTGCGCCCGTACGACCGCCCGGACGGAGAGCATCAGGGGCAGGGTGGCGAGGCCCTCCCGCAGGCCTGAGCCCTCGCGCCGCGCCGCCTCGTCCAGCCAGCCGTCCAGCACCCGGCAGGCGGCGTCGCGTCGTCCCCGGAAGTCCAGGTCCATCAGGAGGAAGGCCAGGTCGTACTGGACGTCGATGTCCGAAAGCCGGTCGTTGAACTCGATGCAGTCGAAGAGGACCGGGCGGCCGCCCTCGAGCAGGATGTTCCCGAGGTGGAGGTCGGCGTGGCAGCGGCGCGTGAATCCGGCCCCGCGCCGAGCCTCGAGCAGGGGGGTCGCGGCGGCGAAGGCCGCTGCGGTCCCGGCGATGACCGCCTCCACCGCCTCGGGGCCCAGTCGGTCGGCAAGCCCCGTCAGCAGGCGGGCGTTGGAGTCGACGGTGTAGCCAAGGCCCGCAGCCCCGCCGCCTGCGGGACGCAGGGGCGCCGATGCGTGAAGCCGGGCGATCTCGCGGCCAAGGGCGTCCGCCAGGGGGCCGTCCACCGCATGGGGCTGGGCCGAGAGCACGGCGTCCTCGTCGAAGCGCCTCATCTCGACGGCGTAGTCGACCGCCTCGCCGGGACCGTCGAGCTGCAGGCCTGAGTCTGTTCGGGTGACGGCATGGACTCGCCGGTAAATGTCCGGGGCCGCGGGAGAATTGAATGCGATCTCGCGCTCCGCCGCCTCGCGCCGCAGTTCAAGGGTGGTGAAGTCCACATAGCCCAGGTCAACTGGCCGTTTGACCTTCCAGGCCGTCTCGCCGGCCAGGTAGATGCGGTTGCAGGCGGTCTCGATCCGGCGGCCGCCCAGGGCGGAGAAGAAGGCGTCGACCTCCGCCCCGTCATCGGCCGCCTGGCTCACGGATAGAGCCGGCTCGTGGTCCAGCCGCCCGGGGCGGCGTCGAAGACCAGCCGCTCGTGCAGGCGGAACGGCCGATCCCGCCAGAACTCGATATGCGAAGGCGTCAGGCGGAAGCCCGACCAGTGCGGCGGGCGCGGCGCCTTGCCCAGACCGAACTTCAGTCCGTAGGCGGCGATGGCCTTCTCGAAGGCGAGGCGGTCGGGCAGGGGGCGGGACTGCTCCGAGGCCCAGGCTCCCAGCTGGGCGGGTCGCGCACGGGTGGCCCAGTAGGCGTCCGCCTCGGCGTCGCTGACCGGCGAAACTGTCCCGCGCACCCGGACCTGCCGGCGCAAGGACTTCCAGTGGAACAGCAGGGCGGCCTTGCCGCTGTCCGCCAGCTGCCGGCCCTTGGCGCTGCCGAGGTTGGTGTAGAAGACGAAGCCGTCCGCGCCGGCGTCCTTCAGTAGGACCATGCGTACGTCGGGCAGGCCGTCGGCGTCGGCGGTGGCCAGGGCCATGGCGTTGGGATCATTGACCTCGGACTTCACGGCCTCGGAGAGCCATTCGGCGAACAGGGCGATCGGGTCCTCAGCCGTCAGGGGCGGCAGGTCCGCGGCGGCGACGGCCTTGAGGTATTCGTCCTCGGTGGGCGACGGGGGGATGGGGGGCTTGACGCTCATGCGCGCCCTATAGCGCAGGCGGGCCGCCGACGGTATGGCTAGCCGCACACGGGACGAAGGCGGAATCTCCATGGCCACGCGCGGACAGATGATCCGGATGCAGATGAGCGACGGCGCCGAGATTGGCGTCTACCACGTCGAGCCGCAGGGCGAGCGGCGGGGCGGGCTGGTCCTGATCCAGGAGATCTTCGGCGTCACAGAGCATATCCGCGAGCAATGCGACCTGTTCGCCGATCTGGGCTACGAGGTGCTCTCGCCCGCCCTATTCGACCGCGAGGTTCCCGGCTTCGAGGCCAGCTACTCCGAGACCGACGTCCAGCGCGCCATCCAGGTGGCCCGGCAGCTGCATGACTTCGAGGTGTCGCTGAGGGACGCCCAGACCTGCATCGACGCCCTGAAGGACAAAGGCCCCGTGTTCATGACCGGCTACTGCTATGGCGGATCAGTGACCTGGGCCATGGCTTGCCGGTCCAAGGACCTGGCGGCGGCCTCCGGCTATTACGGCGGCATGATCCCCGCCATGGCCGACAGGACCCCGAACTGCGCGACCATCCTGCACTTCGGCGAGCAGGATCACGGAATCCCGATGGAGGGGGTGCGCAAGTTCGCCGGGCTTCACCCGGAAGTGGCCGTCCATGTCTACGACGCGGGGCACGGCTTCCAGTCCGACCGCCGGACCGACTACCATGAGCCCAGCGCGAGGCTCGCCCGCGAGCGGACCCTGGCCCTGTTCCGCGCGAACGGCGGCTAGGCCGGATTCCGCCCCATGTCGCACAACACCTTCGGGAACCTGTTCCGCGTGACCACCTGGGGCGAGAGCCACGGCCAGGCCCTCGGCTGCGTGGTGGATGGCTGCCCCCCCGGTCTGTCCCTGACCGCTGCGGACATCCAGGTCTTCCTGGACCAGCGGCGGCCCGGCCAGGGCAAGTTCGTCACCCAGCGTCAGGAGCCCGACGCCGTACGCATCCTGTCCGGCGTCTTCGAGGACGAGCGTACCTGCGGGCAGGTCACCACAGGGACGCCGATCTCGCTGTTGATCGAGAACGTCGACCAGCGCAGCCGCGACTATTCCGAGATCGCCCGGGCCTACCGGCCGGGCCACGCCGACTACACCTATGACGCCAAGTACGGTGTCCGCGACTATCGGGGCGGGGGTCGGTCCTCGGCGCGGGAGACCGCGGCGCGGGTGGCGGCGGGCGCCGTCGCTCGCAGGGTCATTCCCGGTGTCTCCATCCGGGCGGCGGTCGTAAAGATCGGACCTCACGCCATCGACCGGTCCCGCTTCGACTGGGACCAGCGGACGGAGAATCCCTTCTGGGCCCCCGACGCCGGCATCGTCGCGGTCTGGGAGTCGCACCTCGAGCAGGTGCGCAAGGCCGGCTCTTCCACCGGCGCGATCATCGAGGTCGAAGCGACCGGGGTTCCCGCCGGATGGGGCGCGCCCCTCTATGGCAAGCTGGACGCCGAACTGGCCGCCGCCCTGATGTCGATCAACGCCGCCAAGGGCGTGGAGATCGGCGATGGCTTCGCTTCTGCGGCCCTGTCCGGCGAGGAGAACGCCGACGAGATGCGGATGGGGCCTGAGGGTCCTGTCTTCCTGTCCAATCACGCCGGAGGGATCCTCGGGGGGATCTCCAGCGGCCAGCCTGTGACCGCCCGGGTCGCCTTCAAGCCGACCTCCTCCATCCTTACCCTGCGCCGCTCGATCAACGCGGATGGTGAGGAGATCGACCTGCGCACCAAGGGCCGGCACGATCCCTGCGTCGGCATCCGCGCCGTACCCGTGGTCGAGGCCATGACCGCCTGCGTCCTGGCCGACGCCTTTCTGCGCCACCGGGGGCAGGTCGGCTAGGCAACCGGGTCGTCGCCTCACCCGGCGGAAGAGAGCGACGGCGTTGGCCCGCGGGGTAGACAATCGTTACAGTATAACATATCCAGCAACCTCCCGTCGAACGGTCGAGGTGTAAGCCGCAATGTCAGTTTCTTCGAGCCGTGTGCCGGACGCCCTCGCCGTCGGAATCTCCGGTCTCTGCCTGGCGCACTGCCTGGCGTTTCCGGTCCTGGCGGCGGTTGCCCCCCTCTTTGGCGCACTGTCCCACGCCGGATGGGTCCACATCCTCTTCTTTTGCGCGGCGACCCCGGCGTCCGCTCTGGCCCTGAAGGCTACGGGCGGATGGCGTCACCCCGGCGTGAGGGCCTTCTTCCTGCTCGGCATCACCGCTCTTGCCGCCGGTCTTCCCTGGGGATGGCCAGAGGTCGTCGAAGTGACCCTGACCAGCCTGGGCGGGGCGTCCCTGGTCGCCGCCCACCTCCTGAACCTCCGGCGGACCTTTCGCCCGGCGGCTGTCGCCGCGCCCGTGGAGAATTGACGCTCGCGGGGGTGTCCACCATCTAGGCGAAGGGCGCACGTCGCCTTTCCCCAGACCCGACAGAGCCAGGACCCCCGACATGCCCGCCATTGCCCGACTTGCCGCCGCCGCCCTCGTCCTGGGCCTCGCCGGTCCCGCCATGTCCGCCCCGCCAGCAGCGCCCGTCTCCGCGCCCGCCGCGGAGGCCTTCAGTCTTGCGCCCCTGCCCTATGCCTTCGAGGCGTTGGAGCCAGTGATCGACGCCCAGACCATGCGCATCCATCACGGCAGGCATCACCAGGGCTATGTGAACAACCTCAACGCCGCAGTGAAGGCCAACCCGTCGCTGCAGGGCAAGTCCCTCGAGGCCCTGATGGGCGAGGTGCAGAACCATCCGCCGGCGCTTCGCAATAATGGCGGCGGCCATTACAATCACTCCCTCTTCTGGAAGCTGATGGCGCCGCAAGGACAGGGTGGCGCGCCGTCTCAGGCCCTGGCCGCCCAGATCGGCAAGGACTTCGGCTCCATGGAGGCCTTCAAGGAAGCCTTCCAGGCTGCGGGCGCCCAGAGGTTCGGCTCCGGCTGGGCCTGGCTGGTCTGGACCGGCGACAAGCTCGTCGTGACCAGCACGCCCAATCAGGACAATCCCCTGATGGGCGACGCCCCGGTCAAGGGCGCCCCGGTCATCGCCAACGATGTCTGGGAGCACGCCTACTACCTGAAGCACCAGAACAACCGCGGCGCCTATCTGTCCGGTTGGTGGACCGTGCTGAACTGGAACGAGGCCAACCGCCTGTTCGAGGCGGCCACCCACAAGGGCAAGTAGGCCTCAGCCGAGGGTCAGGGTGCAGGATTCGCCCAGTGTGGGGCGGGACACTGTGATCCTCGAAAGGCCCGGATAGCGCCCGGCGAGGCGGTCAGCGAACCAGCCGCAGAGGGTTTCCAGGGTGGGTCGCTCCAGTCCCGGCGTGTCGTTCAGGAGGCCGTGGTCCAGTTGCCCCGCCGCCGCGCGCAGGTCGGCATCAAGGTCGGCGAGGTCGGCCACCCAGCCCACAGGACCGCCGGGCGCGCCCCGCACCGAGGCCTCGACCCGGAAGGAATGGCCGTGGAGCCGCCGGTAGGGCTGGTGCTCCGGGCCCTCTGACAGGTAGTGCGCGGCGTCAAAGGTCGCGGCCTTGGTGATTTCGAACGTACGCTGGGTCATGTCTGGAGGGCCGGCGAACCGGTCAGGGGATACCGAGGGCCTTATGGGTTTGGACGCTTAAACGCCAGCGCGGGTGCGAAAGGCAATAGTCGATCGCCGCCCGGGTGTTCTCGGCCAGCCGGGGGCCGTCCATCGGCTGCAGGAGGAAGCGCTTGAAGTCCCAGGCCTCAAAGGCGGCGGGATCCACCCCGGGCTGCGGGAAGACCAGCTTCAACTCCTGTCCCGACCGCTGGACCACCGGGACCGCCGCCTTGGGGCTCACGCAGATCCAGTCGACGCCAGGCGGAGAGGGCAACGAGCCGTTGGTCTCCAGGGCGATGCTGAAACCCCTCGCGTGCAGGGCGTCGACCAGGGCCGGGTCCAGCTGAAGGAGGGGTTCGCCCCCGGTCAGCACCACCAGCCGGTCATCAGGTCCGCCGCGCCAGGCCCCCAGGACGGCGTCGGCCAGGGCCTCGGCGGAGGCGAACCGCCCGCCGCCCGGGCCGTCCATTCCCACGAAGTCCGTGTCACAGAAGTTGCAGGCCGCCGCAGCCCGGTCCTCCTCGCGGCCAGACCAGAGATTGCAGCCCGCGAAACGGCAGAAGACCGCCGCCCGGCCCGCTTGCCCGCCCTCACCCTGGAGGGTCAGGAAGATCTCCTTGACCGCATAGCTCATGCGGCCAGCGCGGGGCGACCCGCCGCCTCCCACTCGCTCCAGCCGCGGGCCCGCAGTTCACAAGCCGGGCAGACGCCGCAGCCATGCCCCCAGTCGTGCCAGGCGCCGCGTTCGCCAGCATAGCAGGTGTGGGTGTCTTCAAGGACGATCTCCACCAGGGCCGGGCCCCCAAGGCCCAGGGTCAGGGCCCAGGTCTGGGCCTTGGTCAGGCGCATCAGGGGGGTATCGATCACGAACTCCCGGCCCATGCCGAGGTTGAGCGCCGTCTGCAGGGCGTCGAGGGTGTCGCGCCGGCAGTCGGGATAGCCCGAGAAGTCCGTCTCGCACATCCCGCCAACCAGACGTCCCAGGCCCCGCCGGTCCGCCAGGGCGGCCGCCCAGGTCAGGAAGACGAGATTGCGCCCGGGCACGAAGGTGTTGGGCAGGCCCCGGGCCGTCATCTCGAAGGCGCGTTCCGTGGTCAGCGCCGTGTCGCCGATCGCTCCGAAGGCGGACAGATCCAGGCGGTGGTCCGGACCGAGGCGGGCGGCCCAGGCGGGGAAGGCCATGCGCACCTTCTCCCGAACCACCCCCCTCTGGACCATCTCGACCGCGTGACGCTGTCCATAGTCAAAGCCGACGGTCTCCACATGTGCATAGCGGTCCAAGGCCCAGGCCAGGCATGCGGCGGAGTCCTGGCCGCCCGAGAACAGCACCAGGGCGTGGTCGAGGTGGATCATGCCCCTCAATACCCGCGCTTCCGCAGCGATGCAAAACCGGGCGCTGGCGCGCGCGGTAGCCCCGGGTTACCCGCGCCCTTCGCATTGACTGACAGAAATGCCAGAAACGCCTTGTTTTCTGGCAACACCGTCAACCGGATGCACGATAGGCGTCCAGTTTACGTAACGGCGCCCGTTGACTCTCCGTGTCTGTCCCGTGACACCCCAGTCATGCCCAGCGTTCCGCTGGCGGCGCAGCGCCCGTGCGCGCGCTCAAGACCGGAGACGGCGGCCTTTCCAAAGTCCGTCCCGACAGGAGGAATTGCATGCGTACGACCTACCACATGAAGGCGCTTCTGATTGCCGGCGCTTCCGCCCTAGCCCTCTCGGGCGCTGCGGTCTCCGCCTTCGCGGCCGAGGGAACCGCAACGATCGAGGAACTCGTCGTCACCGCCCAGAAGAAGGCCGAATCCATCCAGGACGTGCCGATCGCGGTGTCCGCCTTCTCGCAGGACGCCCTGCAGAAGTCCCGGATCGACGGCGGCCCGAACCTGGTGCTCGCCATCCCGAACGTGAACTTCTCCAAGGGGAATTTCAACGGATACAACTTCCAGATCCGCGGCATCGGCACCAAGCTGGTGGCCGGCTCGGGTGACGCTGCAACCGGCATCCATCTGAACAACGCCCCGCTGATCGCCAACAATCTGTTCGAGACCGAGTTCTACGACGTCGAACGCGTCGAGGTGCTGCGCGGCCCGCAGGGCACCCTGTATGGCCGGAACGCCACCGGCGGCGTGGTCAACCTGATCTCCAACAAGCCTTCTGACAGGCTCGAGGGCATGGCCAGCGGCGAGTATGGCAACTACAACTCGATCAAGCTCCGCGGCATGGTCAATGTGCCGATCAGCGACGCCGTCGCAGTCCGCCTGGCGGGCGCCTATCTGACGCGCGACGGCTATGGTGATAACACCGTCACCGGCAATGACGCGGACTCCCGCGACCTGTACGGCTACCGCGCCAGCCTGAAGTTTGCGCCGACCGACACCTTCCAGGCCATCGTGGTCTACGACAAGTTCCACGAGGACGACTCCCGCTCGCGGATCGGCAGGCAACTCTGCTCCAAGGACGTCGGCCCGGCCAATGTCGGCGGCGTCGCCTTCTCGGCCGTTCCCGCCATTGCCCAGATCCAACGCGGCCTGTTCAGCCAGGGTTGCCGTGCGACACCCGTCAATAGCCCGGACATCTTCGGCACTGTGAACTCACAGGCCACGCTTGGCGGCCTGTTCGGCGCTCTCGGCGGCTTCCAGACCGGCGACGCCTATGCTGGGAAGATGCAGTCCAAGAATGTCCGCGACATCGAGTCCAACTTTGACCCGATCTACCAGGCCGATACCGACATCGTCCAACTCCACCTGGAGTGGGACGTCACTGAGACCCTTCAGCTGACCTCGCTGACCAACCAGGCCCGGACCCGGCTCTACACCCGGCAGGACTACAACCGGTACACGCCGTCGGTGAATTTCAACGCCACGCCGAACCCGGTGAACGCCCTCGCAGCTGTCGGTCCCGCCTATCCTAATGCGATCTACCCCTCGTTGTTCCCGAACGGCGTTGTTAGAGACCCGCAGAACGGAAATTATAACCGCTTCACGACAAGCGATATTTCTTCGGCGTCGACCAAGCAGTTCAGCCAGGAAGTCCGGTTGCAGTCATCGTTCGACGGGCCCCTTAACTTCAATGTCGGCGCCCTCTATCTCGACTTCACAGCCGAGGGCGACTACTATGTCATGTTCAACACGGGAACAGCCTGGTACCAGGTGAATAACCTCCTGAATACGGGCAATCCCAACTGTACCACGGGCAATGGTTGTGTCGGCATTGATCCGAACAAGGAACCCAACCAGTCAGGCCACAACTACTTCGATAGTTATGCGCCCTATGCCCTGACCTCCACCGCGGTCTTTGGCGAGCTCTATTGGGAGATGGCCGACGACTTTAAGTGGACTGCAGGCCTGCGCTGGACGAGGGATGAGAAGGATCAGCAGAACTACGCCGTGACGCTTGGGGTCCCCGGAAACTCGGCGCTGGGTATCCCCGCCTCGGGCCTCATCGGTCCACCGCCCGGCACCCCGCGGGTGCTTGCGGTCGAGTTCGAGGAGCTGACCGGACGTTTTGGTTTCGACTGGAAGCCGGAGATTGCGTTCACCGATCAATCCTTGGTCTATGCCTTCTATTCGCGCGGCTACAAGCCGGGCGGCCTGAACCCGGCCTGCTCGCAGAACTGCACGGGCCTGAACGCCACCTTCGAACCCGAGCTCATCAACGCCTTCGAAGTCGGCGCCAAGAACACCCTGCTGGACGGCACGCTTCAGCTGAACGGTACGGTCTTCATGTACGACTACACCGGCTACCAGGTGTCGAAGATCGTCAACCGGACCTCGATCAACGAGAACATCGACGCCGAGGTGCGGGGCATCGAGCTGGAGTCCATCTGGAACCCCATCCAGCCCCTGCGGTTCAACGCCAGCATCGGTTGGCTCGCCACCGAGATCACCGGTGGAACATCGATCGACGGCTTCAACCTGACGCAGGGCGACCCCAACCTGGTCACGGTCAAGGCCCAATCCACCGCCAATTGCGTGGTCTCCAGGACGACCGCGGCGACTGCCCTGTCGATCTCCAATGCGATCAACAATCCTTTCGCCCTTTTTGGCGTCTGTGACGGCGCCTTCGGCCCGGCGAGCGATGGGGTGGCGGTGAACCTGAAGGGGAAGGAACTGCCGAACGCTCCGGAGTTCACGGTGTCGCTCGGAGCCCAGTATACGGTCGAGATGGACAATGGCTGGGCCGCCCTCGGCCGGGTGGACCTCTACCACCAGACCGAGAGCTTCGCCCGGATCTTCAACTCGGCTGCGGACAAGCTCGAGGCCTGGAGCAATGTCAACCTGACGGTCTCCCTGGCCAACGCCGACAACGGCTGGTCGGTGGAAGCCTATGTGAAGAACGCGACCGACGAGGAGGTGATCACGGACACCTACCTGACGGATCAGTCCTCAGGCCTTTTCCGGAACGCCTTCTACACCGAGCCGCGCACCTTCGGCATCGGCGTCTCCAAGACCTGGTAAGGCGCTTGGGATCGGGCCGGGTCTTCCGGCCCGGACTTGAAAGTGAGGGGCTCGCGGGCGACCGCGGGCCCCTTTTCTTGTCCTGCGCTTGTCCGATCCCGGCGTCGGGTCCTGCCTCTCAGGACCCCGAGGGTACACTGTGGGGCCAGATCCCCGATGCCGCCCTGATCATAGATACCGAGGACTCCACGGCCTGACCCGTTCCTCCGCACCTCCTCTCGCCCGACGAATCTGCGTTCTTCCTGGGGACGTAACCCCGACTTAACCCCGCTCCGGTAAAACCAGGACAGCGGGCTCGCGAGGCGAAAGATATGCAGCAGTGTCCTGAGAGTTTAATGGGAGACGAGCACGCTCTGCTGGGACTTGCAGGAGTTGCGGCTTGGAAGTACTTTATTGACGGCCGTTTTGATTTCTCCCATGCCATGTACGAAATGTTCGAGCTCGAACCAGGGTGTACGAGCCACGACGTCGTCGCCCGTTACCATCCGGATGACCGGAACTATGTCACGAGGAGCCTAACGAGGACCTTCGCGACCAAATCACCTGTTTCCACTCATTACCGAATTCTTCTACCAAGCGGAGAAATACGACAAGTTCTCTCAAGGGCACTTTCCAGAACAGGGAAGGATGGTCTGGAGATCGTAGGTGTCAATATAGATGTAACCTCTCATTTGAATGAGATGAAAGTCGATCTTGAGGAAGTTCGAAGATTCAAGTTTATTTCCGAGAATACAAGGGATCTTATCATCCGCTATTCATCGGATGGCACTTTCAGGTTCGTATCTCCGGCGGCTAAATCTATGCTGGGCTACGATCCGGAAGATTTGGTTGGAACCTCTATTTTCGACCTTATCGATCGCACTGAGCATCCGAGAGCGGCTGAAGCGCTGAACAGGATCATCATGTCGAAAGGTTCCCCTGGACCCGTAGAAGTCCTGATCAAGCGGAAGGATGGAAGTCGGGTTTGGCTGGAAGGTAACCTGCGACCCGCCCACAACGTTTTCGGGGAGTTGATTGAATGGGTGGACGTCCTGCGTGACGTCTCCGAGCGAAAGGATGCAGAGAGGGCGTTGGTCAGGGCGCTCGCCGAAGCGGATGCCGCGGCAGAGGCGAAGTCACAGTTCCTGGCGAATATGAGTCATGAACTCCGGACCCCCCTTACCAGCATTATCGGGTTCTCTGATCTCCTCGCCAGAGAGAATACGCTTTCCTCGGAGAGTCGGGATTTTGTCAGTAAGATTTCCCGGGCCAGTCGAACGCTTCTGAATGTCGTCAATGACGTTCTGGATCTCTCCAAGCTCGAGAATGGAGCCCTGGAGCTTGATCTCACATCTTTCAATGTGGCCCGTATCGTTGACGATGCGATCGCACTGCTGGCGCCTCAGGCGGAGAGCAAGGGCCTTGTGATCCGGTCCAGCTTCGAGCCGCCGGCTTGCGCCGATGCGCCAGTTTGGCTGTACGGCGACGACATGCGGATAAACCAGGTCCTGCTGAACCTTTTGTCAAACGCCGTAAAGTTCACGGACAACGGGACGATCAACGTCAATGTGTCGGTTCAGCCTCGCGCCAGCGGCCGCACCTTGCTCATGATCAGCGTCATCGACAGCGGGGTCGGCATGTCCGAAGTCCAGCTTGCCAAGCTCTTTGATCGGTTCTCCCAGGCGGATGGCTCCATTAGCCGGCGTTATGGCGGAACAGGCCTCGGCTTGGCGATATCCCGTCGCCTGATGGAATTGATGGGGGGCTCCATTTCGGTCGAGAGCGAACCTGGTCGGGGTTCCTGCTTTACGGTGAAGCTGGAGCTCGATGTGTCCGACCCGGTCGAAGAGGTGGCCCGGGAAGCCTCTGTCGAACTGGATCGGTCTATCAACATTCTGCTCGCGGAGGATCATCCGGCCAATCGTGAGCTGGTGGCGGCGTTCCTCAAGGATTCCGGAGTCAAGCTGAGCTTCGCCACAAACGGTGCTGAGGCCCTGGCGATGGTCAGCCGGCATGACTACGATCTGGTTCTAATGGACATCCAGATGCCGGTCATGGACGGCGTTTCAGCGACCAAGGCGATCCGACGGCTCAAGGGCCGGGGCGCCACCCTCCCGATCATCGCCCTTTCCGCCAATGTCTTGCCAGGACAGATCCGGCAGTATGAGCAGGATGGTTTCACGGGTCACGTGGGCAAGCCTATCAACGTGGGCGCGCTGTTTGCTGCGATTTCGAGTGCGCTGCACGTAACGGCTTGACCTCGGGCGGCGTGATCCGGTGGCGGGGCGCAGTGACGCACTCGCCTACTCCGGACCGGTGCTTCGCCACACCGCAATCCCTCGGCGTCCCTTCAGTCGTGAGGAGACCTCCGCCGGGCCCCTTTGCAAGCCCGGTTCGGCGGGCCAGTGTGCCCCTCTTTCTCGGGGAGGGTGCGGCATGGCGAGTTGGTACGAGCGGTTAATCCTGCCGAAGTTTCTGGCCTGTGCATGCTCGGGGCCGCAGATGACGCGCCAGAGGGCGCGGCTGGTCCCGAGGGCGAGCGGACGCGTTCTCGAACTCGGGGTCGGGATGGGCCTGAATCTCACCTTCTACGATCCGGCCAAAGTCAGTTCCGTCAGCGGCGTGGATCCGGCGGCCGAGCTCCGCGACCTGGCCGAGGCGGCGCCCCGGCCTGAGGGCCTGGCGGTGGAGATCCTGCCGGGCGTGGCCGAGGACCTGCCCTTCGCGGCTTCCAGTTTCGACAGCGTGGTCTGCACCTTCACCCTTTGCTCGGTCCATGCGCCGGACCGGTCGCTGGCCGAAGCGATGCGGGTGCTCAAGCCCGGGGGCCGCCTGTTCTACTGCGAGCATGGCCTGGCGCCCGAGCCGGACGTCGCCCGTTGGCAGAGGCGGATCGAGCCGGTCTGGAAGCGCCTGGCCGGCGGCTGCCACCTGACCCGACCTATCCTGCCGCTCCTGGAGCGAGCCGGGTTCTCAACCTCAGGCGCCGAATGCGGCTTCCTGCCCAATGTCCCGAGGTTCGCTGGCTGGAACGTCCTGGGCGAGGCGGGCAAGGGTTAACGTGATTAAGCCTTGGGCATTCGTCTGGCGTTTACCCGGACGGCGCTCTCTCCAGTCGATATGAACCTTCAGGAGAGCGCGCTTTGGGCGCCTACGACGACACTGGACACACCTATCAGATTGTCAAAACCGCCATGACCTGGGCGGCCGCCAGGGCCTGGGCTGAGGGCCAGGGCGGACACCTCGCCTACATCACCCGCTCGGCGGAGGACCAGGCCCTGGTGTCCATGACTCAGCTGACGACCGGCCTCGAACTGAAGCTGGAGGGAAACCCCTCGCGCACCGTCGCCCAGGTGGGCGCGGACGTTATCGTTGACATGGGCAATGGCGACCAGGTCATCCTGGTCGGCGTCACCCTCTCCAGCCTGGGCAGTGGATGGATCCTCTAGGCCTCACCGAGCCTGCGCCCCATCGGATCCGGCCGGCCCTTCGGTCGGAGCTTGCCGCCATCCGCGCGATAGAGCGCGAGGCCGCACAGAGATTCGAGGGGACGGCGGAGGCCTGGATCGCGCAGGATCCGCCGGCGCCGGAGGCCCTCCTCGACGCCCGGCTGGAGGCGGGCGGGCTGTGGGTCGCCTGCCTTGACGGCGAAGAGCCTATTGCGGCGCTCCGGTTCCGTCCGCTGGAGGGCGGTCTCTACATCGAGCAACTTGATGTCCTGCCAAAGTTTGCGGGCATGCGGCTTGGCGCAGCCCTTCTGGACCGCGCCGAGGAGGTGGCCCGGCTCGCGGGCCTTCCGGCCCTCCTGCTCTCGACCTTCCGGGACATTCCCTGGAATGCGCCCTGGTACGCTCGGATCGGGTTCGAGGTCATCGAGGTCCTTTCGCCCGAACTTGAAGCCCTCCGGAGCGAGCACCTCGCCCGCGGTCTCGATGAAAGCCGAAGGGTGTTCATGAGACGGGACATCCAGCAGCCGGACACGGCGGGCTGATCCCGGATCAATCCCGGTGTGACCCCCGCCCTTCCTTCTGGTCTCGTGACCCGCCGCTCAGTCCGAAGCCGCCGCCGCAACCCCGCCCCAGGCGGACAAGCCAAGGAGAAAGCCAAAGTCGTACCAGCCGCCGGCATTCGGGAAGGCGTAGACCCGGATCTCTGCGTTGAAGATATGGGCGATCAGGGCGAACCAGCTCAGAAACCCATGAATGAGGCCCATGAAGAACCCTGGCGCATCCGGGGGCGGAGCGTAGGGTTGCGTGGCGCAAGCTCCCAGGGCGAGGAGCACCGCGACAGCCACAACGGGACCTTTGCGCGGGAAGACGCGGGATCGCCTCATTTTGCTCAGTCTGGTCCAGATCGACATGATCAGCGCCTCCTCGCTCGCTCAATCTTCCCCAAGGTCAGTGTGAACCAAGGCGCGAGCGATGCGAAGGGCTTAGGTCTTGGGGACGGCAAGGCGCCGTCTGGCAGGCGAAGCGGGGTCCGACGTCTTGGTAGCTGGGGGCGGGATCGAACCGCCGACCTGTGGGTTATGAATCCACCGCTCTAACCATCTGAGCTACCCAGCCGCCGGGCCTTTCGGCGAGGCGCGGTTTATAGGGTCTGGCGCGGCGCGCTTCAAGCCGCTTGGGAAGCGGGGCCGGGCTTGCTAGGGTCCCCCCTGCGATGAGCGTCCTGCATCTCCTGGGAACGGCCGGCGAAGGCGGCGCGGAGACCTATTTCGTCGACCTGGTCACGGCGCTGGCCGGGGCCGGGGTGACGCAGTCGGCGGCGATCCGCAGCAATCCGCACCGGCAGGCGGCCCTCTCTGCGGCCGGGGTCCCGACCCGGGTGCTGAGGTTCGGCGGCCCCCTTGATCTCCTGACCACGCCCCTGACCCGCCGGTTCGCCCGCCGCTCCGGCGCCCGCCTCACCCTGGCCTGGATGAACCGCGCCGCCCGCCACACGCCGGAGGGCTCCTGGGCCCGGGTCGGCCGCCTGGGGGGCTACTACAACCTCAAGTACTATCGCGGCTTCGACGCCCTGGTGGCCAATACCGAGGACATCGCCGACTGGATCGTCGCCCAGGGCTGGCCGGCGGGGCGGGTCCGCTGCATCCCCAACTTCGCCGCCCCTGCGCCTGATGACGGGCCAGTGGACCGGGCGGGCCTCGACACGCCGGAGGGCGCACCCCTCCTGTTGGCCATGGGCCGGCTGCATGAGGCCAAGGCCCACGACGTGGCGCTTGAGGCCCTGGTGCGCCTGCCGGACGCCTTTCTCTGGATCGCCGGCGCCGGCCCCGAGGAGGGGCGGCTGAAGGCCCTGACCGAGAGCCTTGGCCTGTCGCCCCGGGTGCGTTTCCTGGGCTGGCGCACGGACGCCTCAGCCCTCTATCGCACGGCGGACCTGTGCCTCTTTCCCTCGCGCTATGAGCCTTTAGGAAATGTGGTGATCCAGGCCTGGGCCCACAGCCTCCCCGTCGTGGCGGCGGCCTCCACCGGTCCGGCGGCCCTGATCCGGGACGGCGAGGATGGACGCCTGGTTCCCGTGGACGATCCCATCGCCCTGGCGGACGCCGCCCGCGCCCTGCTGGACGATCCCGCCGCCCGCGCCCGCCTCGCCGGGGCCGGTCTCGCCCGGGTGTCCCGGGAGTTCTCTCCCGACGCGGTCGTGGCCCAGTGGCGCGACCTCTTCGCTGAGTACGGGGCGGGCTGATGTGCGGCATCGCCGGCGTGTTGAACGGCGAGCGCCTCGCCGCAGACCTGATCGCCGCCCTCGCGCACCGGGGCCCCGACGGCATCCGGACCGAGAGCCTGCCGGGCGCGAACCTGGCCCACGCCCGCCTGTCGATCATCGACCTGGAGGGCGGCTGGCAGCCCCTGCACGCCGCCGGCTCCGTGGTGGTCGGCAATGGCGAGATCTACAACTACCTGGAGCTGGCCGGGGATCACGGCCTCGCCCCCCTGCTGGCCACTGGCTCCGACTTCGAGCCCCTGCTGCACCTCTACGCCCGGGAGGGGCCTGACGCCTTCCGCCGGCTGCGCGGCATGTACGCCTTTTGCCTGGTGGGCGGGGACGGGCGCACCTGGCTGGTCCGCGATCCCTTCGGCATCAAGCCCCTTTACCTGCTGGAGCGGGACGGGGCCGTCATCTTCGCCTCCGAACCCCGCGCCTTCCTCGCGGCGGGACTGATCGACCCGGTCATGGACGCCTCGGCCGCCGAGGACCTCCTGGGGCTGTCCTACACCACGGGGGAGGCGACCATCTTCCCGGCCCTGCGTCGCATGGCGCCCGGCGAGATCCTCGAGGTCACCCCCGGGGGACTCGTCGCGCACGAGGCCCGGCCCTGCCTTCCCGTCCGGCCGCCACGGCGGGAGACGGACGAGGCCGCCCTGATCGACAAGTTGGACGCCGTGCTGGAGGAGAGCGTCCGCGTCCACCAGCGATCTGACGTCCCCTTCGGCCTCTTCCTGTCCGGAGGGGTCGACAGCGCCGCCATCGCCACACTCATGGCCCGGCTGGCGGAGCGGCCGGTCACCGCCTTCACCTGCGGGTTCGACGTCGCCGGCGCCGCCGATGAGCGCGGCCAGGCAGAGCGTGTGGCGCGCGCCCTCAACCTCGACTGGCGCGAGGTGCGGTTCGACGAGACCGAATTCTGGCGGCTCCTGCCCCGCGTCGCCCTGGCCCTGGACGATCCGACGGCGGACTACGCCGCCCTGCCCACCTATCGCCTGGCCGAGGCGGCCCGGGACACCTTGCGCGTCGTGCTGACGGGGGAGGGGGGCGATGAGCTGTTCGGGGGCTATGGTCGCTATCGCCGGGCGCTGAGGCCGGCCCTGCTGGGCGGCCGGCCCGCCGACCCCCGCCCCGACCGTCCCGACGTGCTCGCCCGCTGGCGCGAGGCGGGGCGCCCGCCCCGGGGCCTGTCGCCACTGCAGTCGGCCCAGTGGGCGGACGTGGCCACCTGGCTGCCCAACGACCTCCTCATCAAGCTCGACCGCTGCCTGATGGCGAATGGCCTGGAGGGGCGGACCCCCTTCCTCGACCCGAAGGTCGCCGACTTCGCCTTCACCCTGCCGGACCGCTTCAAGGTGCGCGGTCGGTTCGGCAAGTACCTGCTACGGGCCTGGCTGGCCCGGACCTGTCCGGCGGCGGCGCCCTGGGCGCGCAAGCAGGGCTTCACCGTCCCCGTCGACGCCTGGATCGCGCCCCGCGCCGCTGACATCGCCCCGCGGGTGGCCCAGGTCGCCGCTGTCCGCCGACTGCGCTCCCCTGAAGCCGTCGCCGCCGCCTTCGCCCCCGGCGGAAAGGGCGCCTGGCCGCTTCTCTTCCTCGCGGTCTGGTCCCTCATCCACCTGGAAGGCGCTGAACCCGCGGACGCCCTGGAGGCCTGTACGGGACGGCTCTAGGCCCCCTCGACGACCGTTCCGGACTGTGCATTACTCATAATGCGCCGGTAACCGTACCCCGGGAGATCATGTCCGAGATCAACATCGCACCGGGAAAGCTTAATGTCGGGGCTGTCATCAGCCAGGCCTTTGCAACCTCTCATTCCAAGTTTCTGTTCTTCGTCTTCACGGGTCTCACCTTTAGCCTGGCCATCCTGGCGGGTACGAACGGCGGGATCCTGCTGGCTCTCGCGGTCGGTGCGGTTGCGCAGATCGTGACCGTGCGGGCGGCTACGGGGCCCCTGGGCGTCGATGCTGGCGCTGAGTTCGTGCCGGCCGTAAAGGCCGCCCTGCCGAAGTTCCTGCCTGTGTTTCTGACATCCCTTCTGGTTCAAATTCTCATCAGCCTGGGCATGTTCTTCCTGATCGTCCCCGGGGTGTTCCTCGCCGTTATGCTTATGGTCTCAACCATCGCCTGCATCCTCGAGGACCGGTCTCCTGTGGAGGCCCTGAAGCGCAGCCGGGAGCTCACCCGCGGGAACCGCTGGCAGCTGCTCGGGCTCGTGCTGATCCTCTTCATCCCTGCAATGGGCGTCGTGCTGCTGTTCGCGATCCCGACCGCGATCGTCAGCATCGTGCCCGGGATCGGTGCCCTCGTAGGCCGGGTCGTGGCCTCGGCGGCGCTGGGCCTCCTCGGGGTCTTCGTCGCCATCGTCTTGACCCACACCTTCCTCGAACTGCGCCGCCTGCATGAGGCTTCGGCCCCGGCACCCCTGATCTGACGGAAGGACGCGTGTGGCGGAGGCGGCTTCCTTTCCCGGTCGTTTGGAGGTCTTCCGGACCCTCCGGGAGGGGCTGAGCCTGCTGCCGATGGCCTTTGTCCCCTCCCTTCTCAGCGACCTCGTCGCCAAGGCGGTGGGGCCGGGCGCTTCCCCCCTCATCGCACTGCCGGTGATTGGAGGCGCTCTGGCCCTGCTCTTCCTCTTGTCCTGCCTGTCGATCCTGGTGGCCGTCATCTTCTACCAGGATCTGCGCGCCCAAGTTGCGGGCACTATCCCCGCTGAACAGCCACAAACCAACGGAGTCCCCGCATGAGCGACACCGCCTTCGCCCCCGCCAAGCTTCCCGTATTCGCGACCCTCAAGAAGGCCTGCAGGGTCAGCCTGAAGGCGGTGGGACCGCTCTTACTCTTGAGCCTGCTTTTCACGCCAGTGTTCTCCTTCGCCATTCTCACAGTCTGGCTCGTCTCACTCCTTGTGGGGATGTACTTTTCATCTTCGGTGATTACCTTGGGCTCCACGGCCCTCGTCGACTTCGCTATGCTGGCCGTGGCCGTACCTGGCTTCTTGGCGATCCTGTGGCTCACAAAGAGGGTCTTGGTCGGATCGTTCCGGCTGGCCGATGCGGCCTGCGACGGGAGGACCCTGAAGTTCACCGACGTCCTGCTCAATCGGCGGCCCAACTTCCTTGTCTTTCTCGCCCTTGTCTTGACTGTCGCCCTGATGACTCTCGTGGGCCTGATCGCCTTCATCATCCCAGGTATCATGGTCGTCATGGCTTTTGGTCTCGCCCCCATCGCCATGATCCTGGAAGACAAAGGTTTGAGGGACTCGCTGACGCGGAGCCGGCAGCTCACTGCAGGCAATCGTTGGCAGTGCTTTGGCGTCTACCTCGTTGCGAACCTAGTTTACTTGCCATTTTACATCGCATCCCAGTCCTTGATGGATGTATTCAATGAGACCGAGAACATTCCGATCATAGTCGCCATAACCGGCGTAAGCTTCGTTGTCTCGCTCCTGTTGTCAGTATTCGCCACAGTGATACCTGTTGTGGTCTTCCGAGAACTCCGCGCCCTAAAGGACGGCTCCGCCGAGGTCGTCGCCCCGGAGCCCGCCCCCGATCCCTCACCCGCCGCTTGAGAGGCCCTGGCGCTCGGAGGCGAAGCCGCGGTCGCGGATGGCCTGCCACCAGTCCTTGTTCTCCAGGTACCAGCGCACGGTCTCATCCAGGCCCTCAGGGACCGGCGTGCGCGGGGTCCAGCCCAGCTCGTCGCGGATCTTCGAGGCGTCGATGGCGTAGCGGAAGTCGTGGCCGGGCCGGTCGGTGACGAAGGTGATCTTGTCGGCGTGGGGCGTGTTGGCCGGGGCATGGCGGTCCAGGGCCTCGCAGAGCATGCGCACGACCTCGATGTTGCGAAGGGTGGAGTCGCCGCCGATGCAGTAGGTCTCGCCCAGCCGGCCCCGGTCCAGCACGGTGAGCAGGGCCTCGGCATGGTCGTCCACGTGCAGCCAGTCGCGGACCTGCCGGCCGTCGCCATAGACCGGGATGGTCTTGCCCTCCAGGGCCCGCACCACCACCGTCGGGATCAGCTTCTCCGGGAACTGGAAGGGGCCGTAGTTGTTGGCGCAGTTGGTGATCACCACCGGCAGGCCAAAGGTCCGGCCCCAGGCGCGGACCAGATGGTCGGCGCCGGCCTTGGAGGCGGAATAGGGAGAGTTCGGGTCGTAGGGCGTGGTCTCACTGAAGGCGCCGTTCTCGCCCAGGGCGCCGAACACCTCGTCTGTGGAGACATGATGGAACCGGAACGCCTCGCGCCGGCCCGCCGGCAGGCCCATCCAGTAGTGACGCGCCGCTTCCAACAGGACCGCCGTACCCAGGACATTGGTCCGGACGAAATCGATGGGACCGTCGATGGCCCTGTCATTATGGCTTTCGGCCGCCAGGTGCATGATGGCGTCCGGCTGATAGCGCTCGAAGACGGCGGCCACGGCGGTAGCGTCGCAGATGTCGGCGTGCTCGAAGGCGTAGCCTGGAGAGGCGGAGACCGAGGCCACATTGTCCAGGCTGGCGGAATAGGTCAGGGCGTCAAGGTTCACCACCTGGCGCCCCTCGCCGACGGCCCGGCGCACCACGGCCGAGCCAATAAATCCTGCGCCGCCTGTGACGATGAGTTTCATCTGGAAACCTGCCTTCGCATGTCTGGTCCGACTTCCTAGCGGTGTTCGACCGTCAGGGGAATCCGTCCGGCGGGTTGAGGCGTTCGCCGCCGGGGCCTAGAGTGGAGACGCAGGCAGGGTCGACCCGCAGGAGATCGGGCCTCAGATCGGGGAAGAACCAGGGCATGGAGGCGGCGGTCGTCAAGCGCGAGGGCCCCTCAGGGGGATTCGGCGGCGGTCCGGGCCGACGTCCGGGAATGCCGGATCTGACGACAGGCCCGATCGGGCCCACCCTCGTGACCTTCGCCCTGCCGGTCCTGGGCACCAACATCCTTCAGTCCCTCAGCGGCACCTCCAACGCCTTCTGGGTCAGCCATGTGCTTGGGCCCGCCGCCCTGACGGCGACCACCAACGCCAATCAGGTCTTCTTCCTGATGATGGGGGCCATGTTCGGCGTCTCCATGTCCGCCAACCTGCTGATCGGGCAGGCCATCGGGTCGGGCGACCGCGACCTGGCCAAGCGGGTCGTCGGTACCTGCATCATCTTCTTCCTGGCCATTTCCCTGCTTGTTGGCCTCACCGGATTCCTGACCACGCCGGGCATCCTGGCTGCCATGGGCACACCGGCCGATGCCCGAGCGGACGCCACGACCTATCTGCGAGTCATCTTCATGGCGATCCCCATCATGTACTTCTTTTCCTTCGTACAGATGGCCCAGAGAGGGACCGGGGACTCGCGGACCCCGTTCTACTTCGCCCTCCTGGCGATCTCGATGGAGGTCGTGCTCAATCCGATCCTGATCACCGGCTTCGGGCCCTTCCCCCGGATGGGCATCGCCGGATCGGCCTCGGCCACCCTGATCTGCCAGGGCCTGACCCTCGCGGCGATCATCTTCTGGCTCCACCGGAAGGACTCGATCCTCATCCCCCGGCCAGGGGAATTGCGAAACCTGATCCCCGACCTCACCATCATCCGCAGCCTGGTGTTCAAGGGCCTGCCCATGGGCCTGCAGATGTTCATCATGTCCTTCGCCGCCCTGACGATGACCAGCTTCGTCAACAGCTATGGCTCGACGACGGCGGCGGCCTATGGCGTGGCTATGCAGATGTGGGCCTATGTCCAGATGCCGGCCATGGCGCTCGGCATGGCGGTGTCTTCCATGGCGGCCCAGAATGTCGGTGCCGGGCGCATGGACCGGGTGGACCAGGTGGCCAGGACCGGCGTCGGTTACGCGGCCCTCCTCAGCGCCCTGCCGATCTTGTTGATCTATGTCGCCGGCCCCCTGGCGCCGCGCCTCTTCCTGCCCGAGGGCAGCCCGTCCATCGCCATCGCCCAGCACATCAACTACTTCGTCCTTTGGGGTTTCATCCCCTTCGGCATGAGCTTCATCCTGTCGGGCATCGTCCGGGCGACGGGCTCGGTCTGGCCGCCGCTCATCTCGATGATCATCGCCATGTGGGGCATCCGGATTCCGGTGGCGGTCCTGCTGGAGCCCTGGCTCGGGGCCGACGCGGTCTGGATCAGCTTCCCGGTGGGGTCGATCGCCTCCTGCCTGCTCGCCATGGCCTGGTACCGTTGGGGCAACTGGCGCAATTCCAGCCTTCTGGCGACTTTCGCCCCCAAGGGCGGGGAGCCTGCGCCGATCCTGGCTCCCTCGCCGCCGCGCGTGGACACCCCCTGAGCCGGCTCAGGGCTCCATAAGCGCCGAGTAGACCAGGGTCCGGAGCTCGCGCCGGATGGGGTAGGTGGACGAGCCCATCAACTGGGTCAGGAAGACCACGGCGATGTCCTTGACCGGATCGATCCAGAAGGCCGTCGAGGCCGCCCCTCCCCAGTAGTACTCGCCCGGGCTGGAGGTCAGCATGGCCCGGACCGGGTCGAAGGTCACGGCGAAGCCCAGGCCGAAGCCCACGCCGGCATTGGTCGCCTCCGAGAAGAGCGAGCGCGACAGCATGGTAAGATCCTGGCCGCCGGGCAGGTGGTTGGAAGCCATAAGCCGCAAGGTCGCCGGCGCGATCAGGCGTTCGCCGCCCAACTCGCCCCGGTTCACCAGCATGCGGCAGAACTTCATGTAGTCGTCCGCCGTCGAGACGAGGCCGCCGCCCCCCGAATGGAAGCGGGGCGTGCGGTGATAGGCGCTGGTCACCGGATCGTCCTGGAGGGTCAGGCCGCCCTGCGGGGTCGGGGCGTAGCAGGCGGTGAAGCGGTCCGCCTGGTCGGGGCGGACGCTGAACCCGGTCTCGGTCATGCCGAGCGGTGCGAAGATCCGGTCGGCCAGGAAGTCCTGGAAGGGACGGCCTGAAATCCGCTCGACCAGGACCCCCAGCACATCGGTGGAGACGGAATAGTTCCAGGCCTCGCCCGGCGAGAACTCAAGGGGAAGGCGGGCCAGGGCGTCGACGAAGCCCTGGGAGTCGAGGTCTCCATGGGCGTCGGCAATCTTCAGCTTGCGGTAGGCGGCGTCGACATTGGTCCGGGTCTGGAAGCCGTAGGTCAGGCCGGAGGTGTGCCGCAGGAGGTCCACCATCTGCATGGGCCGGGCCGGCGGCGTGGTCAGGTAGGGCCCCGTCCCGGCGGAGAAGACGGCCAGGTCCTTCCACTCGGGAATGAAGCGGGAGACCGGGTCGTCCAGGGCGACCGCGCCCTCCTCGACCAGCATCATGAAGGCCAGGCTCGTGATCGGCTTGGTCATCGAATAGATGCGGTAGACATCGTCCCGGGTGGCGGCGCGCCCGCGCTCGCGGTCGGACTGGCCCTGGACGCTTTCGTGGACCCGCTCGCCGCCCCTCAGGACCTGGACCTGGGCGCAGGGCAGCCGGCCCGTGTCGAGGTACCTTTCCTTCAGGAACCGGTCCAGGTGCGCCAGCCGTGCGCTGGAGAATCCATGGGACTCAGGTCTGCTCATGTCCGGTTTCCTCTGCGGGGCCCTCAGGGCGCCTTGGCCCGACCTTGCCCCGCCTGCGCCTTCCGGGAAAGCCCGCCGTTGCGCAATGTCTCAGGCCGTCGGATAGTCGAAAAAACACGACGCCGCCTGCGGGTGGCCGGGAGGAAAGATATGGCCTGGGACTTCGAAACCGATCCTGAATTCCAGAAGAAGCTCGACTGGATCGAGGACTTCATGCGCGAGGAGGTTGAACCCCTCAGCCACCTGGGTATGGCCGCCCATGGCCCCCTGGGGCGCGAGAAGTTCATCAAGCCCTTGCAGGACAAGGTGAAGGCCCAGGGCCTTTGGGCCTGCCACCTCGGCCCTGAGCTTGGCGGCCAGGGCTACGGCCAGCTCAAGCTGGGCCTGATGAACGAGAAGCTGGGGCGCAATGGCCTGGCCCCGACCATCTTCGGTTGCCAGGCGCCCGACACCGGCAATGCTGAGATCATCGCCCACTACGGCACCGACAAGCAGAAGGAGCAGTACCTGTGGCCGCTCCTGAACGGTGAGATCCGCTCGGCCTTCTCCATGTCCGAGCCTACCGGCGGTTCTGACCCGCTGACCTTCCGCACCCGGGCCGTGCTGGACGGCGACGAGTGGGTGATCAACGGCGAGAAGTGGTACTCGACCAACGCCCGCTGGGCCAAGGTGCTGGTGGTTTACGCCATCACCGACCCTGACGCGAAGGACCCCTACCGGCGCACCTCCATCTTCCTGGTGCCCACCGATACCCCCGGGGTCCGGATCATCCGCAATGTCGCGGTCGGCGGCGGTGGAGAGATCGGCGGCGGGAACGAGGGCTATGTCGAGTACAAGGACGTCCGGGTTCCCTACGACGCCCTGTTGGGCGAGCGCGGCGCGGCCTTCGTGATCGCCCAGGTCCGCCTCGGCGGCGGCCGGGTGCACCACGCCATGCGCACGGTCGGCGCCTGCAAGCACGCCTTGGACCTGATGTGCCAGAGGGCCGTCTCCCGCACCACGCGCGACGGCCGCCTGGCCGACCTGCAGATGGTCCAGGAGCAGATCGCGGACTCCTGGATCGCCCTGGAGAGCTTCCGCCTCCTGGTGCTGAGGACGGCCTGGCTGATCGACAAGCACAAGGACTACAACAGGGTCCGCAAGGACATCGCGGCCATCAAGGTGGCCATGCCCAAGGTCTACAACGACATCGCCACCAAGGCCGCCCACCTGCACGGCGCCCTGGGGGTGTCGAACGAGATGCCCTTCATGCACATGGTCACCAGCTCTCTGGTCATGGGCATCGCCGACGGGCCCACCGAGGTGCACAAGGTGACCCTGGCCAAGCAGGTCCTGAAGGACTACCGCCCCGACAATGACCTCTTCCCCAAGTACCACATCCCGCGCCTGCGCGAGGAAGCCCAGGAGAAGTACTCCAAGGAACTGGCGGAGATGAAGGAAGAGTACGCCCGAAGAGCGAGGGACGCCGCTTCGGCCTGAGCCGGCGACCGACTTCGTTCCATGGGGGCGTCCTGCGGGGCGCCCCCTTTCGCTTTTGACTTGATCGCCGCAACGTCAGACCCTCAGGGTCGTCTCTGTTCCGCTTTCCCCCAGGGTCTCCAGATGACGTCAGATTCGCCTCCAGAATGGCCTGTCATGTCGATCGCTGAGGCGCACGCGCGCCTGACGGCGCCCGGCCAGCGCTTCGAGATGGAGGAGATGGTGATCCGCGGCGTCGCCCAGCGGGTCTGGAAGAACGCCCCGCCGACCCTGCGAGACATCTTCCTGAACGCCCGGGCCTTCGGGGCCCGGGAGTTCCTCGTCTACGAGGATGACCGGGCGACCTACGAGGCCTTTTCGCGGGCCGCTATCGCCCTGGCGCGCCAGTTGCAGGCCGATGGCGTGCGCAAGGGCGACCGGGTGGCCGTGATCATGCGCAACCTGCCGGAATGGCCGGTGGCCTTTTATGCGGGGGTCCTGGCCGGGGCGATCGTCACGCCCCTGAACGGCTGGTGGACCGGGCCGGAGCTCGAGTACGGCCTGGCCGATTCCGGGACCCGGATCGCCATCGTTGACGATGAGCGACTGGAGCGCATCGCCCCTCACCTGGAGGCCCTGGCCGGCCTGGAACAGGTCTATGTCGCCCGATTGCCCGAGGGGGTGGTGACGTCGGGCCGCGTGCGTCGGCTGGAGACGGTGATCGGGACCGTAAACAGCTGGAAGGACCTGCCGGACCTGCCCCTTCCAGCCGTCGACATCGACCCGGAGGATGACGCCACCATCCTCTATACCTCCGGCACAACGGGCCGGCCCAAGGGCGCCCTGGGCACCCATCGCAACATGACCGCGAACCTGCTGACCAGCGGCATCGCCGCGGCGCGCAACTTCCTGCGAGCCGGACAGCCGCTGCCCGAAAGCGACCCGCACAAGCTGCCCCAGCGCAGCTCGCTCCTGGTCGTGCCCCTGTTCCACGCCACGGGCCTGTCGGCCACTCTCGGCCCCACCATGAACGCCGGCGGCAAGATCGTGCTCATGCGCCGCTGGGAGGCCGAGCAGGCCATGCAGCTCATCGAGCGCGAGCGGATCGACGCCACCGGCGGCGTGCCCACCATCGCCTGGCAGCTGATCGAGCATCCCGCCCGCACAAAGTACGACCTGTCCTCCCTGGTCTCGGTCTCCTACGGCGGCGCGCCTTCCGCGCCCGAGCTGGTGCGGCGCATCGTCGAGGTGTTTCCCGGCTCGGCGCCCGGCAATGGCTGGGGTATGACCGAGACCACGGCCACATTCACCAGCCACACCGGCAAGGACTATGAGGCCCGGCCCGACAGCGCCGGACCCGCCGCGCCCGTCGGCGACATGCAGATCCGCGATCCCGGCGACGGGGTCACCCTCCTGCCGGTCGGCAAGGTGGGCGAGCTGTGGGTCAAGGGCCCGCAGGTGGTGAAGCTCTACTGGAACAAGCCCGAGGCGACGGCCGAGACCTTCAAGGACGGCTGGCTTCGTACCGGCGACCTGGCGCGGCTGGACGAGGAGGGCTTCCTCTTCATCGTTGACCGCGCCAAGGACATGCTTATCCGCGGCGGTGAGAACATCTACTGCGTCGAGGTCGAGAACGTGCTCTACGACCATCCGGACGTGATGGACGCCGCCCTTGTCGGGGTTCCCCACAAGACCCTTGGAGAGGAGCCCGCCGCCGTGGTCCATCTGAAGCCCGGCGGGACCGCCGGAGAGACCGAGTTGAGGCAGTGGGTGCGCGAGCGGCTCGCGGCCTTCAAGGTGCCTGTCGAGATCCGCTTCTGGCCCGAGCCCCTGCCGCGCAACGCCAACGGCAAGATCCTGAAGACCGAGCTGAAGTCGGTGTTCGAGGCGCGTTCATGACCGACGTCGCCGCGCCCCTCATCGTCGGCCTGGGCGGGACCACGCGGGAGGGCTCCTCCACCGAGCGGGCGCTCTGTGCGGCGCTGGCGACGGCGGAGACCCAGGGCGCGCGGACGCGTCTCATTGGCGGCGCCTTCCTGGCGGAGCTTCCCATCTACGACCCTAGGCCCGGCGGTCCGACGGCCCGCCAGGCGGAGCTGGCCGAAATCGTCCGCAGCGCGGACGGCCTGATCCTGGCGACGCCGGGCTATCACGGCTCCCTTTCCGGGGTGATGAAGAACGCCCTCGACACCCTGGAGCTTCTTCGGGAGGACGCGCGTCCCTATTTCTCGGAGCGCGCTGTCGGCGTGATCGTCACAGCGGCGGGATCGCAGGCGGCGGGCACCACCCTGACCGCCGTCCGCTCCATCGTCCACGCCATGCGGGGCTGGCCGACGCCCTTCGGTGCGGCGATGAGCGTCAGCGCGGCCTCCTTCGGGCCGGATGGACGGCCCCTGGAGGTCCGTGACGCCTGGCAGCTTGACACGGTCGCCGGCCAGGTGGTCCAATTTGCGAAAATGAGGTTGCAGTCATGAAGCGTCCCTACCTCGTCACCGACTCGCCCAAGCCCGCCTCGGGCGACGCCTCTGCGATCAGTCCGATCGAAGACATCATCGAAGACGCCCGGAACGGGCGGCCCTACATCCTGGTCGATGCCGAGGACCGGGAGAACGAGGGCGACGTCATCATTCCGGCCCAGTTCGCTACCCCTGAGCAGATCAATTTCATGGCCAAGCACGCTCGCGGCCTGATCTGCCTGTCGATCACCGGCGACCGGGCCCGTCAGCTGCGCCTTCCCCCCATGGCCGTCGACAACCAGTCTGGCCACGGGACCGCTTTCACCGTGTCCATCGAGGCCCGGGAGGGCGTCACCACGGGTATCTCGGCCCACGACCGGGCCCACACCATCGCCGTGGCGGTGGACCCCACCAAGGGCGCCGACGAGATCGTCTCCCCGGGCCATGTCTTCCCGCTCGTCGCCCGGGACGGCGGCGTCCTTGTCCGGGCAGGCCACACCGAGGCCGCCGTCGACATCTCGCGCCTGGCGGGCCTGAACCCCGCCGGGGTGATCTGCGAGATCATGAAGGACGACGGGTCCATGGCCCGCCTGCCCGACCTTGTCGCCTTCGCCCAGACCCATGGCCTGAAGATCGGCACCATCGCCGACCTCATCGCCTATCGTCGTCGGACCGAGCGCCAGGTGGAGCGCGTACTCGAGACTCCGATCGACAGCGCCTTCGGCGGCCGGTTCCGGATGGTGATCTACCGGAACATCCTGGACCGCACCGAGCACATGGTGCTGACCCGGGGCCGTATCGAGCCGGACCGTCCGACCCTGGTGCGCATGCATCGCCTCGACCTCGCCGCCGACGTGATCGGGGCTGGAGGCGCTCGGTCCGGCTTCGTGCGCAAGGCCCTCGAGGCCCTGGCCGTCGCCGACGGCGCGGGCGTGGCGGTCTTCATCAGCGACTCCAACCCCGCTTGGCTTTCAGAGCGCTATGGGGCCGATCCGGGGGTGGACCATGGGGCCAACGTCCTGCGGGACTACGGGGTCGGGGCCCAGATCCTGATCGACCTCGGGGTGAGGGACATGGTCCTCCTGACCAACTCCGCCACGGTCCTGCCGGGTTCGGCCGGATACGGCCTTCGGATCGTTGAGCGCCGCCCCCTCGACTGAACGAGGGATTCCTGCGTATAAGACGCCAGCTTTACGCAGCGCCCGGCCGAAAGGTCGGGCGCCGTCATTTCAGGAGACCGCCATGGCCGACATTCTGATGCCGAAGGCGACCGCTGTCTGGCTGGTCGACAACACATCCCTGACCTTCGAGCAGATCGCGGACTTCTGCGGCCTCCACCCCCTCGAGGTGAAGGGCATCGCCGATGGAGAGGTCGCGCGCGACATCCGCGGCGCTGACCCCATCGCCAACGGCCAGCTCTCCCGGCAGGAGATCGACGCGGCGCAGCAGGACCTTGAGCGTCGTATGACTGCGCTGAAGAGTCGTCACGCCGAACACTTGAAGCCAGCGAAGAAGGCGGCCCGCTATACTCCGGTCTCCCGCCGCCAGGACCGGCCGGACGCCATCGCCTGGTTCGTGCGGAACCATCCCGAGGTTTCAGATGCTCAGATTTCCCGCCTTCTCGGCACCACAAAGGCCACCATTGATCAGGTCAGAAACCGAACGCACTGGAACTCGACCAACATCAAGCCGGTCGACCCTGTCAGCCTTGGCCTTTCGACACAGATCGAGCTTGATGAGATCGTCCGCCAGGCGGCGGAAAAGCGCGCCAGGGACAACGCCCGCAAGGGCATCGTAGAACCGGAGGGCCCGACCCTGGAGCCAGCCTCCGAGGCTGCGACCGAGCCCTTGTCCCGTGAGCAAGACGAGGACTGATGGGCGGCTCAGGCTGCGGAACGCGCCCGCGACTTGAGCATCTCTATCTCCTCCTTGAGGTGCAGCTTTCGGCGCTTGATCTCTCGAATGGTGCTGTCTGTCGAACTCGGATGAGCAAGAGCTTCACGGAGTTCTGTTTCGAGGGACCGGTGCCGGCGGCCGAGTTCGCGGATGCGAGCGTCAATGGACATGACTCAGGGTCTCCTTCCATGCGACTGGCGATAGTGAACACCTGCTGACGCCTGATGTCAGATCACATAAGCTTGCACTTGAAGTCCATCTGAACGGCTGGGTCCGAAAAACGCCGGCTTGCGTCAGGTTTCAATCGCGTCCCGGCCTATCCAACCCTTGGCCGGGATGGCCTGCGGAGGTCGATATGAAAGGGACGCCTGAGCCTGTTGACGAGTCGGCCATTCGTCGCCGCCTGGCGGCGGCCCAGCTGGACCACAGCGACCTCGAAACCGCAATCCAGGCCATTAGCCTAACCCCGGCGCCAGATTTGATGGTCATCGGGCGATTGAAGCGAAAGAAACTCGCCTTGAAGGACGAGATTCAGTGGTTGAAGGACCAGTTGAATCCGGACCTCATTGCGTGAAAGGTCAGGTCCCGCTCAAGCTCCAGCCCGGCGTTCTCGTCGGCGGGCGTACATAGCCGCATCTGCCTGGGCGAGAATTTCTTCGCTTTGCAGGTCCGGTTTGATCTCGCTGAGACCCCAGGAAACGTGCAGCGGCGCCGACCACTCACCGAACTCGACGGGTTTGGCCTCAAGGCTTCGGGCCAGATGTCGGGCGCGGCTCTCGGCGACCGGCAGGCTGGCCTGTGTCAAGACCACTGCGAATTCGTCCCCCCCGACGCGGGCCACAAGATCGTTGTCCGCAACCTCCGCTCTGAGCCGTTCAGCGATCGCGCAAAGGGCCTGATCTCCCGCCATGTGGCCAAAACGGTCATTGATGTCCTTGAAGTCGTCAAGGTCGAGGTAGACCAGAACTGCAGGGGATCGGTACTGGTGGCTGATGGCCCGAATTCGGTCGAGCTCCCTGACAAGGGCGCGGCGATTGATCGCCGCGGTCAGGGGGTCCTGGTCCGCCAGGGTCTCAATCCGCAGAAGCTGGGCCTTCAGGCGCTCAACCTCGTGCCGAAGGTCGTCGATCTCCGTCAGGAGGGTCCGGATAGCGCCCTGGACTGAAGGGGTGAGCTCGGCCTCTGACAACCCTAGGAAAGCGGCCTGATCCGGTCGCGCCGGACCTCGTCCCACAACCTTGTCGCCAGCCTCGGTGGACACGCGTTTCCGGAACTCTGAAAACGGCTGGTTCCTCGTCCCTGTGACTTTGAGCGCCATGCGACCGAATCCGCGAATCTCCGGCCACGTTAACATTTTATGCACGGTGTGTTGACCCAAGGGAGGCGGGGCCTATTCTCGCCGCCCGTGTCGGAAGGGGCTTTCAATATGAGTGCCGTTGTCGCGCCCGTCGCCATTATCATGGGAAGCCGTTCAGACTGGCCGACCATGAAGGGGGCCGCTGAAATGCTGGACGCCCTTGGCGTCTCCTGGGAGGCCCGGGTGGTTTCGGCCCACCGTACACCCCTTCGCATGGTCGAGTTCGCCCGGGGCGCCCGGGCTGCAGGAATCAAGGTCATCATCGCCGGGGCAGGGGGGGCCGCCCACCTGCCGGGCATGACGGCGTCCCTGACCGACCTTCCCGTCCTCGGGGTCCCTGTGGAGTCGAAGGCGCTTAAGGGCATGGACAGCCTCCTGTCCATCGTCCAGATGCCCTCTGGAGTGCCGGTGGCGACCCTGGCCATAGGCGAGGCGGGCGCACGGAACGCCGGCCTACTGGCGTCTCAGATCCTGGCCCTATCCGATGAGGCTCTGGCAAGGCGCCTTTGCGCCTGGCGGGAGGCTCAGACCGCCAGCGTCGCCGTCACGGTCACAGACGACTGAGCGCTTGGTGACGCCGCTTTCCCCCGGATCGACCATTGGCATACTGGGCGGGGGCCAACTTGGCCGGATGCTCGCCTTGGCCGCTGCACGCCTTGGGTTTGACGTCGTTGTGCTGGATCCAGAGCCAGACTGCCCAGCCTCGCGGGTCTGCGCCCGCCACCTCGTCGCCGCCTACGATGACCTCGCCGCTCTGGACGCGCTGGCCGGCGTCTGCGGCGTGGTGACTGTCGAGTTCGAGAACGTCCCCGCCGGCGCGCTGGAGGCCCTTATCGCCCGTGGGGTTGCTGTGGCGCCCGGACCGCGCGCCCTCTCGACGGCCCAGGACAGGGTGGAGGAGAAGGTTTTTCTGAACGCGGTCGGGGCCCCCACCGTGGACTTCCACCCGGCTGCGACGGCAGATGAGGCGTCCGAGGCCGCCGCCGCCCTGGGGGGGCATGTGCTCGTCAAGACCCGGCGCGACGGCTATGACGGGAAGGGTCAGGCATGGGCACGCAGCCCTGAGCAGGCCTCAGCCGTGTTCCAGTCGCTCGGGGGGCGCCCTGTCGTCCTTGAAGCGCCTGCCGTATTCCGCCGGGAACTCTCCATCATCGCGGCGCGGGGTTGGGATGGCGCCATGGCCGCTTTTCCTCTGGCGGAGAACTCGCACGAGGCGGGAACTCTCCGGCGATCAATCGCGCCGGCCAGGGCGCCGCTGGACCGCGCCCGTGAGGCCGAGGGGATCGCCTTTAGGGTCCTGGCCGGCCTCGACTATGTCGGCGTCATCGGAGTCGAGCTCTTTGAGCTGGAGGATGGCCGCCTTCTCGTCAATGAGATCGCGCCCCGGGTGCACAACAGCGGTCACTGGACGCAGGACGGGGCCTTAACTGACCAGTTCGAGCAGCACATCCGGGCCATCGCGGGCTGGCCGCTGGGCCCGGTCGAGGCGAGGGCCCAGGTCGAGATGGAGAACCTCTTGGGCGAGGATGTACTGCGATGGCCCAGGATCGCCGCCGAGCCGAACTCCCGGCTTCACCTCTATGGCAAGCGCGAGGCGCGAGCGGGCCGCAAGATGGGGCACGTGAACCGTGTGTTTCCGCTGTGACCCCGTCAGACCTCAGGCGGGATTGACTGCAGGGTCTCTTCCAGATCTGCGAAGGTCGGCTGGGTCTCGCTGGGTACGCTGCCGCGTCCGATTTCAACAGAGATCTGCGCGGCGTTGCCGTGCAGGTGCGCCACCAGCACCGACTGAATGATCCGATAGAAGGCCGACTCTTCCTCGACGATGGCGGTGAGCCGTGTCGCGAACGGACCCACCAGGCCATAGGCAAGGAACACGCCCAGGAAGGTTCCGACGAGGGCGCTGCCGATCATGCCGCCCAGGACGGCGGGGGGCTCGGTGATGGAGCCCATGGTCTTGATCACCCCTAGAACGGCCGCCACGATCCCCAGGGCGGGCAGGGCGTCGGCCATGTTCTGCAGAGCGTGGGCGGGGCCCAGGGCTTCGTGGTGGTGCTTTTCAAACTGCTTCTCCATAGCGTCCTCGACCTGGTGGGGATCCTCCAGGTTCATGGTCATCATTCGGAGGGTGTCGCAGATGAAGTCGACGGCGAAATGATCCTTACTGATTCTCGGAAAGCGATTGAAAAGGGTGGATTCGTGCGGGTCCTCGATGTGGCGCTCAAGAGCGATGACTCCCTTGGACTTCATCGTCTTGGTCAGAAGGAACAGCAGAGACAACAGGTCCTTGTAGTCTGAGGCCTTCCATTTGGGGCCGGAGAAGATCTTGCCCATACCGCTGCCGACGCCCTTGATCACGTTCGGCGAGTTGCCGATCAGGAGGGCCGCAATGCCGGCGCCTTGGATCATCGCAAGTTCGAATGGGGCGGCCTTGATGATGACATCCATCTTGCCGCCGTGGACGATGAAGACGCCGAAGACGCAAACAAAGAGTAGGACGATCCCGATGATCTGAAACATGCGTGCGGCGTCCGTTGACAGGGCTCAGCGAGACTACCCCTGGAATGCTTAACGTACGGTGATCATGATCCGGGGTGGCGCAGGATCGGCTGCAGACCTATCAGGGAGCTATGCCCAGCGACTCTCAGGTGGCCTCAAGCGGCCCGACCGGCCTGCCTCGGTCGACGTTCACCATCATCTTCGCCGTCTCGATGGTCACCGCAATCGGCAACACCGGAATGATTTCTGTGTTGCCGGCGATTGGGCGTTCCATCGGCATGCCGGACCCGATGGTTGCGGCGGTCTTCTCACTATCCGCTTTGCTTTGGGCCTTCTCGTCGCCCTTCTGGGCGCGGTTATCAGACCGCTACGGTCGAAAGCCACTGATGATGGTGGGCCTCGCCGGTTTCATGGTGTCGATGGCCTTCTGCGCGATTGTTGTCGCGGCTGGGCTCCACCACCTCGCCCCACCCGTGATCATCTTCATCTTGTTTCTGTTGGCGAGGGCTCTCTTCGGCTTGTTCGGGGCCGCCTCGAACCCGGCGACCCAGGCCTATGTCGCCGAGCATACCCCAGAGGTTCAGCGCACCCAGGCCATGTCCGGTCTCGCCGGCGCATTCAGCCTGGGCACGGTGATAGGCCCCTTCGTCGCGCCCCTTTTTGTCCTGCCCTTTCTTGGTCTCGCCGGTCCTATGGCCTGTTTCGCGGTCATGGCGGGGGTCATGCTTGTCATCGTATGGAGGCGACTGCCCGAGAGCCAGTTTCGACCTCTGCCGCCCCCTGAAGGAAGCAAGGCCAGCGAAGGGGAGCCCTCTGGTCCGCCCATGTGGTTGGACCCGCGCATAACCCCCTTCCTGATCTACGGCTTTATCGTGGCTGTCAGCCAGACCGCTCAGGGTCAGACCCTCGGGTTTCTGATCATCGATAAGCTGGCTCTTTCGCCGACGGCGGCCCAAGGCTTCATCGCCATCGCCATGATGTTCGGCGCCATGGCGGGTCTGCTGGCACAGTGGGGGTTGATCCCTCGCTTCGAGATGACGCCTCGCCAGCTGCTCCGTTGGGGTGTGGCGGTCGCCGCAGTCGGCAACCTGATCGTGGCTGCGGCGCCTGACTACTGGGGTGTCGTAGCGGGCTACGCCATCTCTAGCCTGGGTTTCGGCCTGGCGCGGCCCGGCTTCACGGTCGGCGCCTCCCTGGCCGTGCGGATGGAGGAACAAGCCCGGGCCGCCGGCGCCATCGCGGCGGTCAACGGGATCAATGTGGTGCTGGCCCCGGCTTTCGTCCTGCTCTACGAGCATGTCAGGGCCGCGCCGTTCCTCCTGAACGCCGCCCTTATGGTCGCAATGCTGGCCTATGCCTACACCAACCCCCAGCTGAAGGCCGCAAACCCCCGTCCGGCGAAGGTCGAAGGGACCGATGACGCGATGGTCTAGACCGTCGACGCCCGCAGAAGGGCGACCACTTCCGGGGAAAGGTAACCGTCCGCCACCAGTCCTCGAGCCTTCTGCCAGGCGCGAAGTGCGGCGCGGGACTTCTGCCCGATAACACCGTCTGGCTCGCCCAAATCGTAACCCGCGGCCTGGAGCGCCGTCTGGGCGGCGATCCGGTCGGCGAGGGACAGCGGCGTCTCCTCCGGCCAGGGTCGGACCAGGCCAGCGCGTCCTGCGATGGCGTCGGCCAGGAGGCCGCCGGTCAGAGCATAGGTCACGGCGTTGTTGTAGCGACGGATGACGAAGTGATTAGCCATCAAAAGGAAGAGAGGGCCTTGGGCGCCCGTCGGCGCCAGGAGCGCCGCCTCCGTCCCCTCAGAGCTCAGATCTGCGCCATCGGCGCGTCTCAGCCCAAGATCGCGCCATGCCGAGAGCGATGTGCTCAGGGTTTCTGTCAAAGCGTAGTCGAAGCCCTCCGGCGCGACGACCTCCACGGTCCAGCCCTGGCCAGGAACCCAGCCGGCGGACGCAAGCAGGTTCGCCGCAGAGGCGAGGGCATCGAGGGGGGAGCCCCACAGATCGCGCCGTCCGTCGCCATCTGCGTCGACAGCCAGAGAGAGGAAACTCGAGGGGATGAACTGCGTCTGACCCATGGCCCCGGCCCACGACCCGACAAGGCGCTCCCGGGGCCATTCCCCAGACGCAATAATCCGCAGGGTCGCGAGAAGCTGGTCCTCAGCAAATCCCCTCCGCCGACCGTCCGCCGCCAGGGTGGCCATGGAGCGGATGACGTCGTGGTCGCCAAGGATCGCGCCGTAGCCCGACTCCATGCCCCAGATGGCGACGAGGATCTCTTGAGGGACCCCGGTGGTGGCCAAGACCTTCTCAAGGCCCCCTTCGAGACCCGCCATCCGGCGACGGCCGATAGCTGCTCTGTCCTCGCTCGCCGCCCGCTTCACATAGTGGCTGAACGGTCGGGAGAACTCAGGCTGATTTCGGTCGAGGCCCTCTACGCGGGGGTCGGGCTTAAGGTCCGCAAGCTCCCGTTCGACGACAGTGGCGGGCAGGCCTGACGCCAGGGCTGTAACCCTGAACGCCGATAGCCACTCAGCGAACGCCCTGTCCCCGGCGATCGACGACCCGCCCGTCGGATCCGCGCCGACGGCGGGGGTCGCAAGCGCAGCGGCGGCGGTGGCCAGGAAGGTGCGGCGTTTCATGGGTCAAGACGTAGGGTGCTCCTTGGCCAGGAGCAACGCCGCCGTCTCAAACGCACCGATCCCGGACAACAGATTGACTCGCCATCGGGCGTTCCGTATACGCGCCGCTCACCCCGTCGCCCGGGCTCCGTCCCGCACCCAGAGAAGACGAAGGTCATGAAGGTCAGAAGCTCGCTCAAGTCGCTCAAGACGCGTCACCGCGACTGCAAGCTGGTGCGCCGTAAGGGCGTGGTCTACGTCATCAACAAGACCGACCCCCGTTTCAAGGCCAAGCAAGGCTAAGTCGGTCATCGGCGGCCCTCCGCCGGAGTTTTTTGCACAGCAGTTCCCAATTTGTCGCCAATCCCCCGTTTGCGCGGCGGGACAGATGCTGTCCATGCGGCTAGGATCGACGCCCCATCCAAGACACAATCCTGCAGGAGCCTGACTTCATGGCCGGCGATGACGCCCATTCCGATGTTCTGAACGTGGACGCCCAGGGGCGCCTGCGCACCATCGTCGAGCGCATTGAGCGCCTCGAGCAGGAAAAGTCGGAGGTCATGGAACAGATCAAGGAAGTCTTTGCGGAGGCGAAAGGCTCCGGCTTTGACGTCAAGATCCTCCGTAAGGTTGTTCGGCTTCGCAAACAGGACCGGGCGAAGCGCCAGGAGGAGGAGGCCATCCTCGACCTGTATCTCTCGGCGATTGGTGAGATTTGAAGCGGAGGTCCGCCGACCCGTGGGAGGCGGCCAGACGGGCTGCCCTCAACGCCCTGAGGCGGACACGTCGTAAGGCGGAACGCTCCGGTGTCGACCTCTCCGACTGGGAGGGAGAGTTCCTGGGGTCCGTCGAGACCCGGCTCCAAACCTACGGCCGGGCCTTTGGAGACCCTGAGAAGGGGGCGCCTGGACAGGCGCTGTCCGCCCTGCAGAATCGCAAGCTCAAGGAGATCGCGGCCAAGGCGTCAGGCGAACGACCAGCCCGCGTCGGTCGGTGGGACCGGCGGCGTTCTGGCGCGAGCGGGCATACCGCGTCCTCCGGGGCCGAGGACGGCGAGGCTTGACAGGCTTGAGGCGGTTCCCCTTTGGACGGAATGTCTGAAGGGGCAAAGAGACCCCAGGTCCATCCAGTGAGATCCTGTTTCGATCCGATAACCGGTGCCCATTTGTCGGAACATAATCCAGCCAGCCGCCATCGACGCTGACCGAGTTTGCGAGGCTTTATTCACGGACCTTGCGATAGAGGGTCGAGCGCCCAATCCCCAGCCGACGCGCCGCCTCGCTCATTTGGCCCTCGTACCGATCAATGGCGAAGCGGATCAGATCCGTCTCGATGGCCTCCAGGGTCCGAATGTGTCCGTGCTCGTCGAGGACCCTGACCGGGGCGTCCAAGGAGTGGGTCCCGACGTTCTCAGTCTCGAGGGGTCCCTTCTGCGATCCCGGCCCAGCCAGCGCCTGGCTGGTCGGCGGCGAGAGGTCGGAGATCGCGGGAAAGTCATGAGCTTGCAGGGTTGATCCCTCGGCCAGCACCATGGCCCGATAGACTGCGTTCTCGAGTTGGCGGATGTTCCCGGGCCAGTCGTAACGCATCAGGAGGTCCAAGGCGTCGGCCGAAACGCCACCAAGGTGACGCCCTTCCTCTATGTTGAAGCGGCGGATGAAGGTTTCCACCAGAGTGGGAATGTCCGCTTTACGCGCACGAAGGGGCGGGGCCTCGAAAGGAAGGGCGCTCAGGCGGAAGTAGAGATCTTCTCTGAACGCCCCATCCGAGACCGCCTGCAAGAGGTTGCGCGATGTAGCTGCGATGAGGCGGACATCGACCGTGACGGGCCGCTGGGCGCCCACCGGACCCACCTCACCCTCCTGCAGAAATCCGAGGAGCTTCAACTGCAGGTCTGCAGACAGCGCACCCACCTCGTCCAGAAGAAGGGTCCCTCCGCTGGCGTCCCCGAATTTTCCGGCGTGACCTTCCATCGCTCCAGCAAAGTGACTGCTCTCAAGGCCAAAAAGGATGGACTCCCCCAGTCCAGCTGGGATTGCGCTGCAGTTGACCGCGACGAATGGCTGACCCGACCGGTCGGAAGTCCCATGGACCGCCCGAGCGATGACCTCCTTGCCCACCCCGCTCTCTCCCGAAATCAGGACAGGGACCGAGGAGCGCGCAGCACGCTCTCCCAACCGGCGGACCCGTTGCACGGCGGGTGAGTTTCCGGTGAGATCGTCGAAGCTCGAGCGCCCCTCGGTGCGTCTGCGGAGCTGGGAGAACTCTGACCTCAGAGCGCTGCTCGCGAGGGCGTTGGCGACGGAGATGACGATCCGTTCGGCCGAGGCCGGCTTGACGAAGAAGTCAAGTGCACCTGCCTGTCTTGCGGAACCAACCATGTCGATCCCGCCCGCAGCGGTCAGGACGATCACAGGGTGAAGATATCCACGCGCCCTGGTCTCGGTCAGGGTCTCCAGTCCCGACCGGCCAGCCATGACCAGGTCAAGGAGGATAAGGTCGCACAGGGCGCCTGTGCCCAGATGGTCCAGAAGGGCGTCGCCGCTGGGAAGCAGCGTCACCGCATAGCCCTCTCGCTCAAGAATGGCCGTGAACCTTCGGCTTTGGGCCGGATCATCATCCACCACAAGGATGGTCTTGCTCATGAACCGGAGTCCCCCGGAGTGTTCGGCCGGCGGGTGGTTGGGCAGACACGCCGTAGGTCAGCATCCCGCAGGGCCCGGTGCGGCCGATTGTCTCCGCCCAGAAGCACGAGGCCGCCGCCCAAGGCAAGTGACGCTAAGTCATGGCTTGCCGTCCAGTTCGCCTTGGGCATACTCCGGCTTCGCCGAGATACGGCGGCTGGGGAGGAGATAATGACAGTGCAGCGACTTGCGGGAATTTTCGCTCTCGCTCTTCTTCTGGCCGCTTGCGGTCAGGCTGGCGGCAAGGCCGGACGTGTGGACGGTGAGCGCCTGGCGGCGGCGACGGGAAATGGCGAATGGCTTGCGGTCGGCAGAACCTATGACGAGCAGCGCTACAGCCCGCTCGACAAGATCAACATCTCTAACGTCAAAGACCTGGGTCTCGCCTGGTATCACGAGTTTGATACCGACCGCGGACAGGAGGCCACGCCGGTCATGGTGGACGGCGTCCTCTACACCACCACCGCCTGGTCCAAGGTCTACGCCTTCGACGCGCGAACCGGCGCCCTTAAGTGGTCGTATGATCCCAAGGTTGACGGTTCCAAGGCCATGGACGCCTGCTGCGACGTCGTGAACCGCGGTCTGGCCGTCTGGGAGGGCAGGGTTTACTTCGGCGCCCTCGACGGGAGGCTCATCGCCCTGGACGCGGAAACCGGGAAGCCCGTCTGGGCCGTGCAGACCACCGACACCTCCAAGCCCTACACCATTACCGGCGCGCCGCGGATCGTGAAGGGCAAGGTGCTGATCGGTAACGGCGGCGCTGAGTACGGCGTTCGTGGATACGTCTCCGCCTATGACGCGGCGACGGGCAAGATGGCGTGGCGGTTCTACACGGCGCCCAACCCGGAGGGTAAGCCGGACGGTGCGGTTTCAGACAAGATCATGGCCGAGAAGGCCTCCGGGACCTGGTTCGGAGAGACCTGGAAGAAGACCGGCGGCGGCGCGACCATCTGGGACTCCATGGCCTATGACCCGGCCCTGGACATTGTCTACCTCGGCGTCGGCAACGGGACGCCCTGGAACCACCAGGAGCGTTCTGGCGGCAAGGGCGACAACCTCTTTGTGTCATCCATCCTGGCCCTGAGGCCCGACACAGGCGAATACGTCTGGCACTATCAGACCACTCCGGGCGAAAGCTGGGACTACACAGCCACCCAGCACATGATCCTTGCCGAGCTCACGGTGGGCGGACAGCCCCGCAAGGTCCTCATGCAGGCGCCGAAGAACGGCTTCTTCTATGTCATCGACCGCGCGACCGGTCAGCTGATCTCGGCCACGCCGTACGCGCCCGTCACCTGGGCCAAGGGGGTGAACCTTAAGACTGGACGGCCGATCGAGGTGGAGGGCGCACGGTACGAGAACGCACCCGCTATGGCGCTTCCTGGCCCGCTGGGCGCCCACAACTGGCATCCGATGGCGTTCAATCCGAAGGAAGGACTTGTCTATATTCCAGCCCACACGGCCCCCTTCGCTTATACCCGGGTGAAGGACTTCAAGTATCGCCCTGGTGCCTGGAACCTCGGCACCGACTTCCTGGCCAACGCCCTTCCTGATGACGCCGCGCAGCTGAAGGCGATCAAGGCCCTATACAAGGGCCAGCTGATCGCTTGGGACCCCGTCGCCGGAAAGGCGCGCTGGACGATCGAACATCCGTTCTTCTGGAATGGCGGCATCCTGTCCACGGCCGGCGGTCTCGTCTTCCAGGGCGCTGGCGAAGGCGACTTCGTCGCCTACGAGGCGGCCACCGGCAAGAAGCTCTGGAGCCTGGACACGGGCAACGGCATCGTCGCGGCCCCGTCCACCTACGAGCTCGACGGCGAGCAGTACGTCGCCCTCATGGTAGGTTACGGCGGCGCCGCCGCGACCTCGGCCTCCATTATGCTGAAGGATCGCCCCCGCCTGCCCGGGCGACTCATGGTCTTCAAGCTGGGCGGGAAGGCGACGGCCAAGCCCTACGTCATCCCCGAGATTCCGGCGCTGGAACTGACCCAGGTCGTCGCGGGCAAGGGCGATGCAAAGAACGGCTTCGCCCTCTATCATGAGAACTGCCAGGTCTGTCATGGCCCCAGCGTTTCAGGGACCTACCTGCCCGACCTGAAGAAGTCGCAGATGCTGCTCACCGCTGACAGCTTCAAGTCCGTGATGCTCGACGGCGCCCTGGCCAGCCGCGGCATGGCGAGCTTCTCGCGCTTCCTGAACGAGAAGGAAGTTGAGGACCTCCGCGCCTACATCCTGACCGAGTCCAAGAAGTCGCAGACCCGGACGGCCACCAGCGCCAACCTGGCGCCGCGCGGCTGACCCGTCGCTGACGACCTGGAGCCCAGGGGCGGTCGCCGATCCGGCGGCCGCCCTTTTCCTTTCCAAGAGGCGGAATCCGACCTAGGGTCCGGACGTCCTCGGGGAGCCGCGCTCAGGCGGCTGAGAGGCGGGCGAGCCCGCGACCCGCAGAACCTGATCCGGGTCATGCCGGCGAAGGGAATGGCGCCTTGAAAACGCTCGCCCGCGCCGTCGGCCCGCTGCACGCGGAGAGCGCCGATGAATGTCCAGAACCCTATCCGGTCCGAAGTCGCCACCGGAGCCATTCCCGGCTCGCGCAAGGTCCACCAGACAGGAACCCTCTGGCCCGACATCCGCGTGCCGTTCCGTGAGGTGGCCGTCCACCCTTCTGCTGGCGAGCCGCCCGTCACCCTCTACGACCCCTCCGGCCCCTACACCGACCCCTCGGTCACCATCGACATCAACCGGGGCCTATCGCGCACCCGGGAGCCCTGGGTTGTCTCCCGTGGGGATGTCGAGATCGTCGCCCAGCCCCGGGAGGTCCGCCCCGAGGACAATGGCGGGGCCTCCGGCGCCCACCTGGCCCCCGCCTTCGAGGCGCCTCGCCGGGTCTACCGCGCCCGCGCCGGCGCCGCCGTCACTCAGCTCGAATACGCCCGCCGGGGGCTGATTACCCCTGAGATGGAATACGTCGCGATCCGCGAGAACCTGCGTCGCCAGGCCTCGGATCCGGCCTTTCGCGACGGCGAGGACTTCGGCGCCTCCATCCCCGACTTCGTGACGCCCGAGTTCGTCCGCGACGAGGTGGCCCGGGGCCGGGCCATCATCCCGGCCAACATCAACCACACCGAGCTGGAGCCGATGGCGATCGGCCGCAACTTCCTGGTCAAGGTGAACGCCAACATTGGCAACTCCGCCGTCCTCTCCACCGTCGCCGACGAGGTGGACAAGATGGTCTGGGCCATCCGCTGGGGCGCGGACACGGTCATGGACCTGTCCACCGGCCGGAACATCCACAACATCCGCGACTGGATTGTGCGCAACAGCCCGGTCCCGATAGGCACCGTGCCCATCTACCAGGCCCTCGAGAAGGTCGGCGGCGTCGCCGAGGACCTGAACTGGGAGGTCTTCCGGGACACCCTGATCGAGCAGGCCGAGCAGGGGGTGGACTACTTCACCATCCATGCCGGCGTGCGGCTGGCCTATATCCCCCTGACGGCCAAGCGGGTCACCGGCATCGTCTCTCGGGGCGGCTCCATCCTGGCCAAGTGGTGCCTGGCCCACCACCGCGAGAACTTCCTCCACGAGCACTTCGAGGACATCTGCGAGATCATGCGGGCCTACGACGTCTCGTTCAGCCTGGGCGACGGCCTGCGGCCGGGCTGTTTGGCCGACGCCAATGACGCGGCGCAGTTCGCCGAACTCGAGACCCTGGGCGAGCTGACCAAGGTGGCCTGGAAGCATGGCGTCCAGACCATGATCGAGGGCCCCGGCCATGTGCCCATGCACAAGATCAAGGCCAATATGGACAAGCAGCTAGCGGCCTGCGGCGAGGCGCCCTTCTACACCCTCGGCCCACTGACCACCGATGTCGCGCCGGGCTATGACCACATCACCTCGGCGATCGGTGCGGCCATGATCGGCTGGTTCGGCACCGCCATGCTCTGCTACGTGACGCCGAAGGAGCATCTCGGCCTGCCGGACCGCAAGGACGTCAAGGACGGGGTCATCGCCTACCGGATCGCCGCCCACGCCGCCGACCTGGCCAAGGGTCATCCCGCCGCCCGCGCTTGGGATGACGCCCTCTCCCGCGCCCGGTTCGAGTTCCGCTGGGAGGACCAGTTCAATCTCGGCATGGATCCCGAGACCGCCCGCGCCTACCACGACGAGACCCTGCCGAAGGAGGCCTTCAAGACCGCCCACTTCTGCTCAATGTGCGGTCCGAAGTTCTGCTCCATGAAGATTAGCCAGGAAATCCGCGACGCCGCAGCGGCTCAGAACGACGTCGCCACCGGTATGGCCGACATGGCCCGCCGCTTCCGCGAGAGCGGAGGAGAAGTGTATATCGCAGAGGGGAGGGTGCCGAAGGCCTAGGGCGCACCCGGAGGACGACGCCGATGTTCAACGCCATCCTGTCCTGGCTCGGTTACTCCGTCGCCCTGATCCTGACAATGGAGATCGGCTACAGGTCCTACCTGCGGTTCCGAAAGTGGCGTCGCCTGCCGGGTGGAGAAGCCTCCGACTTCGTCATGTCCACCGCCCTGACCCTCCTGGCCCTCCTGATCGCTTTCACTTTCAGCATTGCGCACTCTAACTTTGTACTTCGCAGGGATCTGGTCACCGCTGAGGCGACGGCGATCTCCACCACCCACCTGCGACAGCAGCTTCTCGCAAACCCCCAGCGTGATCGGCTGAACGCCCTGATGCAGGAGTATGTTAACGTCCGAATGGAGTTCAGCACCGAGCGGGCGGACCCGGCGGCCCTGGCGGCGGTGCAAAAGCGGACCGCTCAGCTCCAGTCAGCGATCTGGGAGGTCACGGACGAGGCCCTCGACACCCCGGCCGGTCAGCGGATCGCCGTTTCCCTTCTCAATGCGACCAACGAAATGTTCGATGATGCGGAGCGCCGGCTTGCGGCCTACGACGCCCGTATCCCCCAGCGCATCCTACGCAGCGTCCATGCCTTCGCCCTCGGATCCGCCCTCCTCGTGGGCCTGACCCTGGCGGCGATGGGCTCGCGGCACCTTCTCTCCACCAGCGGTCTGTTCTTATTGGTCGGCCTCGCGCTCAGCCTGATCAGCGACATGGACAATGGTGCGACAGGCCTGATCACAACCTCCCAGGCGCCCATGGAGCGGGTCGCTCAGGCGATCGCCATGGAGAGGCCGTCGCCCTGAGCCGGGACTCCGGTTGGCGCACTGGACCGGGCGTGGCAAAGGTGCCCGAGACATCTGATCCGAGGTTCCGTCCATGCCCGTCAATCCTGTCGCCGGTCCCGAGGAATGCCGGGCGTTCATGACCGCCCATCCCGAGGTCCGGTTCGTCGAAGTCGTCTTCACCGGCCTGACCGGCGTGCCGCGCGGCAAACGCCTGCGGATCGATGAGCTCCCCGCAGTCTACGACTATGGGCGCTTCCTCCCGGGCTCCATCCTGGTCGTCGATACCCAGGGCGCCGACTGCGAGGACACTGGCCTGGTCTGGGAGGACGGAGATGCCGACCGTCGCGCCCGGCCTGTGCCAGGGACCCTGACCCTGGCCCCCTGGCTGGGGCCGGACGTCGCCCAGGTCATGCTGTCCATGTACGAGCTGGACGGCGCTCCCAACGACCTCGACCCCCGGCATGTCCTGCGCCGGGTGCTGGACCGCTACGCCGCCGACGGCCTGACTCCCGTGGCCGCATGCGAGCTGGAGTTCTACCTGGTCGACCTGGCCAGGGGCCCGAATGGCGAGGTCCTGCCGGCGCGCTCGGTCCGCACCGGGCGCCGGCCCGAAGGCATCCAAGTCTACGGCCTCCCGGAACTGGAGGACCATGCGCCCTTCCTGCGTGAGCTCTGGGACACGGCGGACGTCATGGGCCTGCCCCTCGAGGGCGCCATCTCCGAGTTCGCCCCGGCCCAGGTGGAGCTGACCCTGCACCACAAGCCGGACGCCATGGCCGCCGCCGACGACGCTGTGCGATACAAGCGGGCGGTGAAGGGCATCGCGCCGCGCCATGGCTGCGAGGCCACCTTCATGGCCAAGCCCTGGGCTGACCGGGCGGGCAGCGGCTTCCATGTCCATGTCAGCTTTGCCGACGCCTCGGGCGCCAACCTCTGCGCCGATCCTCGGCCCGAGGGTTCTGATCTGCTCCGCTTCGCCATCGGCGGCATGAAGGCCCTGATGGGCGACTGCATGGCGATACTGGCGCCCAACGCCAACAGCTACAGGCGCTTCCGGGCCAATTCCTACGCCCCCGTGGCGCCCACCTGGGGGGTGAACAACCGCACGGTCTCCCTGCGCGTTCCGGCCGGGCCGCCCGTCACCCGGCACGTGGAACACCGGGTGGCCGGCGCCGACGCCCACCCCCACCTGGTCCTCGCCGCCCTGCTGGCGGCGGCTCACCACGGGATCGTAAACCGGCTGGACCCTGGGCCGGCGGTGGAGGGCGACGGCTACGCGGCTGCGGTCCGTGACGGGGTGCGCCTGCCGACCGACTGGGTGGGGGCGGTCGACCTGTTCGAGCGGTCCGATGTGCTGCGGGACTATCTCGGTCCGCGCTTCGTCGACATGTTCACGTCGGTCAAGCGCACGGAGCAGGACCGCTTCGGCGCCGTCGTCACCGCCCTCGACTATGACTGGTATCTGGGCAACGCCTGAATCCGCACAGGCTCCGGCGCTTTCGGGATTGATCCCGACGCATTGGCGCCGTCATCCTCCTGTAAGAAACCAGCCCCTGGAGAGACTTTCCCGATGTCGATGCTTTCCGGACGCGGCGCGTCCCGCCGCAGCCTGCTCACCGCCTTTGGCGTCGCCGCCATTGGGGTCTCGTTCAGCGCCTGCTCCCAGCCCGGCGCCGCACCCGCCGGCGGCGGCGAGGAACCCAAGCTGAACTTTTACAACTGGGACACCTACATCGGCGAGACGACCCTCGCCGACTTCAAGGCCGCCAGCGGCGTCGACGTGAACATGAGCCTCTTCGCCACCAACGATGAGTTGTTCGCCAAGCTCAAGGCGGGCAATCCGGGCTTTGATGTCATCGTCCCCTCCAATGAGTTTGTCAGCCGCATGACCGAGGCCAAGCTGATCCAGCCCCTCGATCATTCGAAGATCCCGAACTTCAAGAACATCGACCCCAGCTTCATGAACCCGGACTACGATCCCAGCCGGAAGATGTCGGCCCCCTACACCTGGCTGGTCCTCGGCATCGGCTACCGCAAGAGCAAGGTGAAGGGGGTTCCTGACAGCTGGAAATGGCTGTTCGACTCCGACGCCTACAAGGGCAAGATCGCCCTCCTGTCGGAGTCCGCGGACCTGATCCGGCTGGCCGCCAAGTACAAGGGTCACTCGGTCAACAACATCCCGCCCGAGATGATCGCTGAGATCGAGAAGATGCTGATTCGCCAGAAGCCCTTCGTGAAGGCCTTCCATGAGGACAATGGCCAGGACATGCTCCTGTCCGGCGAGGTCGACCTGGTCCTAGAGTACAATGGCGACATCGCCCAGATCATGACCGAGGACCCGGATATCGGCTTCGTCGTGCCCAAGGAGGGCAGCCTTATCAACTCCGATAACCTCTGCATCCCGGTGGGGGCGCCGCGCCCGAACAACGCTCATGCCTTCATCAACTACCTGCTCGACGCCGAGGCCGGTAAGGAGATCAGCGAGACCATCCTTTATCCGACGCCGAACGCCGCGGCGAAGGCCCTGATGCCGGAGAGCTACCGCAACAACCCCGCCATCTTCCCGCCTGCCGACGTCATGGCCAAGTGCGAGTACGGCGCCTTCGAGGGGGCGGCGAAGGCCAGCCTCTACGAGGAAGTCGTGACCCGGGTGCGCGCCGCCTGACCTGACGCTGGAGCCCCTGGATGGAACAGCACTGGAAGTCGGCGAAGGGCCTGTTCAGCGCTGTCCTGGGCCCGCCGCTGTTTTGGCTGGTCCTCTTCTTCATGATCCCCATGGGGATTGTCTGGCTCTATTCCTTCGGCGAGAACCGGGGCCTGACCGAGATCGCCCTGACGGGCACCTTCTCGAACTATCTCAGGGCCTTCGACCCGCTCTATCTGAAGATCTTCGTCAAGTCGGTCGGCATCGCCGGGCTGACGACCCTGATCTGTCTGGTCATCGGCTTTCCGGTCGCCCTCGCCATCACCTTCGCCCCGGCCAAGGCCAAGACCTGGTTGCTCCTGGCCGTCATGTTGCCCTTCTGGACCAACCTCCTGATCCGGACCTACGCACTGATCGCCGTCCTCAGGACCGAGGGCTACGTGAACCAATCCCTGGAGTGGCTCTGGAACGGACTGGACGCGGTGGTGGGCGTGCTTGGCGTGGGGGCTCTGGGGCCCTTCCAGCCCCTGGAGCTCCTGCACAACAATTTCGCCGTTGTGCTGGGGCTGGTCTACGTCCACCTGCCCTTCATGGTCCTGCCGCTCTACTCGGCCCTGGACCGGCTGGACACCTCTCTCCTCGAGGCCAGCCTTGACCTGGGCGCCGGGCACCTGAGGACCCTCCTGGTCATCGTCGCGCCCCTGGCCCTTCCGGGGATCGCCTCGGGGGTGGTGATCACCTTCATCCCGGCCCTGGGCTCCTACCTAACGCCAGACCTGCTGGGCGGACCGGACAGCCAGATGATCGCCAACATCATCGAGCGCCAATTCAAGCGGGCCAATGACTGGCCCTTCGGCGCGGCCCTATCCTTCCTGCTCATGTACATGACCTTCATCGCCATCGCCCTGCAGGCGATGCTCTCGCGGCGTCGGCGGGAGCCGGCCTGATGGCGAAGCGTCCGGCCCCCGGTCCCCTGGAATACCTGCGCCGGTGGCCCCTGCAGCTTTGGCTGGTGGGCGTCGGCATCTTCCTCTACGCCCCGCTCGTCGCGCTGATGGTGTTCAGCTTCAACGATAGCCGGCGCAACATCGTCTGGCAGGGCTTCACCCTGAAGTACTACGAGAAGGCCCTGAACAACGCCTCGCTGATCGAGGCCTTCGTCAACAGCCTGACCATCGCAGCGGTCTCCACCTTCCTGAGCCTGATCCTCGGCGCCCTGGCCGCCCTGGCCCTCTGGCGGTTCCGTTTTCCGGGTAAGGCCGGCTTCGACGGCGCCCTGGCCCTGCCCATTGTGGCGCCGGAGATTTGCCTGGGCGTGGCCATGCTGGTCTTCTTCGCCAAGGTCCTGCCCTGGCCTCAGGGCCTGCCCTGGCCGATGAACCTAGGCGCCATCATCATCGCCCACGTCTCCTTCTCCTTCCCCTTCGTGGCGGTGGTGGTCCGGGCGAGAATGGCCAGCTTCAACCGCGAGCTGGAGGAGGCCGCCCGGGACCTCGGCGCCAGCGAGTGGCGCACCCTGAAGGACGTGATCCTGCCGCACATGACGCCCTCCCTGGTCGCTGGCGGCTTCCTGGCCTTCACCCTCAGCCTGGACGACTTCGTCATCACCTTCTTCACGTCTGGCCCGGACACCGTGACCTTCCCGGTCAAGGTCTACTCCATGGTCCGTTTCTCGGTGACGCCGGAGGTCAACGCCGCCTCCACAATTCTTATCGTCCTGACCGTTGTCCTCACCGCCATCGCCCTGAAGGTCCAGGGCGATCCGGCATCCACGGCAGGCGGCCACGCCGCCCTGGACCGCCCCAAAGACCGTCCCTGAGGCGCCATGAGCAAGCCCATCATCACCTTCGAGAATGTCACCAAGCGCTTCGGCCGGATGGTCGCCGTCGACAACGTCTCCCTGACCATCGACGAGGGGGAGTTCTTCTGCCTGCTTGGTCCGTCGGGCTGCGGCAAGACCACCCTCCTGCGCATGCTCGCCGGGTTCGAGACCCCCACCGAGGGCCGCATCCTGATCGACGGGCAGGACATCTCCAACGTGCCGCCCAACCGGCGGCCGGTGAACATGGTCTTCCAGTCCTATGCGGTCTTCCCGCACATGAGCGTGGCCGACAACGTGGCCTATGGATTGAAGATCGACCGCGTCCCGGGGGCGGAGCGCGACCGGCGGGTCGAGGAGGCCCTCGAGCTGGTGCAGCTGGGCGGCCTGGGCGGGCGCAAGCCGGACCAGCTGTCGGGCGGGCAACGCCAGCGCGTCGCCCTGGCTCGGGCCCTGGTCAAGCGCCCGAGGGTCCTCCTGCTGGATGAGCCCCTCTCGGCCCTCGACGCCAAGCTGCGCGATCAGATGCGCACCGAGCTCTGCACCCTGCAGGAGACCGTGGGCATCACCTTCATCATGGTCACCCACGATCAGGACGAGGCCCTGGCCCTGGCCAGCCGATGCGCGGTCATGAATCGCGGCCTCTTGCAGCAGGTGGCGACGCCCAACGACCTCTACGAGTTTCCGGGCAGCCGGTTCGTGGCCGACTTCATCGGTTCGGTGAACCTGTTCGAGGGCGTCCTTGCGGTGGACGAGCAGGACGAGGCGGTGGTCCGTTCACCGGAACTGCCCACGGACATCTACCTCGACCACGGCGTCACGGGCGCCAAGGGGACCACCGTCTGGGCCGCCCTGCGACCAGAGAAGATCGAGCTGCATAAGTACGTTCCCGGGCAGCCCCCGCCGGTCCTGGATGACTCCCCCGCCGGCGCCAACCTGGTGCGGGGCGTCATCCGCTACGAGTCCTACCTGGGAAGCGAGAGCACCTACGAGGTGGAGATCGCTGGCGGCCGCCGGGTTAAGGTGCTCAGGTCCAACCTGACCCGTTGGGATCAGGAGGACTTCATCCTGGGCGAGGAGGTCTGGCTCGGCTGGCACGCCTGTTCGCCCGCCGTCCTCCTGAACTGACATGGTCCGTCCGGTCGCCGGCATCATCTGCTGTACCCGCACCGTCGGGATTGAGCCCGCCCAGGCGGTGATGAACCGCTATGTGGCCTCGGCCATGGCCTTCGCCGACGCCGCGGCCCTCCTGGTCCCCTCCATGCCGCAGTACATGCGGGCCTCGGACGTGGCCGGACGACTGGACGGCCTGCTCCTGACGGGCAGTCCCTCCAACCTGGACCCTTCAGCCTATGGGGAGGCGGCGGACGACGCCCCGGGCCCCTTCGATCCGGCCCGCGACTCCATGACCGGCGACCTGATCCGCGCCATGCTCGACCTGGGTCGCCCGGTCTTCGGCATCTGCCGCGGCTTCCAGGAGTTGAATGTCGCCTTCGGCGGCAGCCTGCGGCGGGATGTCTCCGAGCACCCCGACCTGCTGAAGCATCACGCCCCGGACGAGGTGGGCTTCAACGAGATGTTCGACCACGTCCACGATGTGGCCCTGACGCCCGGAGGGGTCCTGGCCGCCGCCCTGGGGGAGGACCGGATCCGGGTCAATTCCGTCCACTACCAGGGGGTTTCCCGGCTGGGCGACGGGCTGAACGTCGAAGCCCGGGCCGATGACGGCGTGGTCGAGGCCTTCTCCGCCCGGGTGAATTCCGCCCCGGTCCTCGCCGTCCAGTGGCACCCCGAATGGCGGACAGGCGAAAATCCACAAAGTCAGGTATTCTTCCACGTCTTCGGGCGGGCCCTCCGGGGCGAACCGCTTGTCCGCTGATCCGCTTCAGGAGTTCCTCGCGTGACTGTTCCGATCCGCAACCACGACATCGCCGAGCTTCGCCGGCTGGACCTGGCGCACCATTTGCCGGCCCAGGCCGACCACCGGCTGATCGCCAGCCTCGGCGGCAGCCGGATCATCACCCGGGCCGAGGGCAGCACCATCTTCGACGGAGAGGGGAACGCCATCCTCGACGGCATGGCGGGACTCTGGTGCGTGAATGTGGGCTATGGCCGCGAGGAGCTGGCCAAGGCCGCCTACGATCAGATGCTCGAGCTGCCCTACTACAACACCTTCTTCCGGACGGCGACGCCGCCCCCGGTGAAGCTGGCGGCCCGCATCGCCAGCAAGATGGGCGGCCACCTGAGCCATGTCTTCTTCAACTCCTCGGGCTCCGAGGCTGTCGACACGGTCTTCCGCCTGGCCCGCCACTACTGGAAGCTGAAGGGCCAGCCCCAGCGCCGCATCTTCATCAGCCGCTGGAACGCCTACCATGGCTCCACCGTGGCGGGGGTGTCGCTGGGCGGCATGAAGGCCATGCACGCCCAGGGCGATCTGCCGGTGCCCGGCGTGGAGCACGTCATGCAGCCCTATCTCTTCGGCGAGGGCTTCGGCGAGGACCCTGACGCCTTTGCGGCGCGCGCCGCCCAGGCCATCGAGGACAAGATCCTTGAGGTCGGCCCCGAGAACGTCGCCGCCTTCATCGGAGAGCCTGTCCAGGGCGCCGGCGGGGTCATCATCGCGCCTGAGGGTTACTGGCCCCGGGTCGAGGCCATCTGCCGCAAGTACGGCATCCTGCTGGTCTGCGATGAGGTCATCTGTGGCTTCGGGCGGCTGGGTCAGTGGTTCGGCCACCACCACTACGGCGTGAAGCCGGACATGATCTCCATGGCCAAGGGCCTATCCTCGGGCTACCTGCCGATCAGCGCCACCGGCGTGGCCGACCACATCGTGGCAGAGCTGCGCGAGAAGGGCGGCGACTTCGCCCATGGCTACACCTATAGCGGCCATCCGACCGCCGCCGCCGTGGCCCTGGCCAACCTCGACATCATCGAGCGCGAGGGCCTGGTCGAACGCACACGGGACGATACCGGCCCCTACCTGGCCCGCGCCCTGGCCAGTCTCAACGACCACCCCCTGGTGGGCGAGACCCGCTCCCTCGGCCTGATCGGGGCGGTGGAGATCGTCCGCGAGCCGGGGACCAACAAGCGGTTCCTCGACAAGGAGGGCGAGGCGGGTCCGGTGGTGCGCGACCTCTGCATCCGCAACGGCCTGATGGTGCGCGGCATCCGCGACTCGATCGTCTGCTGCCCGCCCCTGATCATCACCCACGCCGAGATCGACCGGTTGGTCTCGATCCTCCGCCGGTCTCTCGACGAGGCCGAGCCCATCCTGCGGGCCTTGAAGCCGGAGGCGGCGGGATGAGCTCCCGTAAGAAGCGTCCGCCCCCGGGCTCCCGGGAGAAGCGCGGCGTCGCCTCGCTGGAGGCGGCCGGGCCCTGGCTGGCGCGGCAGTCCATCGACGAGATCGAATGCGTCGTGCCCGACCTGGCCGGCGTGGCGCGGGGCAAGATCATGCCCGTCCGCAAGTTCCTGGGCGCGCCGTCGATGAACCTGCCCCTGGCGGTCTTCTACCAGACCATCACCGGCGATTTTCCCGAGGTGATGGGAACAATCTCGGCGGTGCAGTCGGACACCGACATCTTCCTGAACCCGGACTTCGCCACCCTGGCCGTGGTGCCCTGGGCCCAGGACCCGACCGCCCAGGTCATCCATGACGCCTTCCATCCCGACGGCCGACCGGTCCAGGAGGCGCCCCGGCAGGTTCTGCGGCGGGTGCTGGACCTCTACCGCGACCGGGGCTGGACCCCGGTGGTCGCCCCGGAGCTGGAGTTCTACCTGGTCGACAAGAACACCGACCCGGACTACCCGCTGCGCCCGCCGATCGGCCGGTCGGGACGCCCCGAGACGGGCCGGCAGGGCTATTCCATCTCTGCGGTCAATGAGTTCGATCCCCTCTTCGAGGACATGTACGAGTACTCCGAGGCCCAGGGCCTGGAGATCGACACCCTGATCCACGAGAGCGGGGTGGCCCAGATGGAGATCAACCTGCGGCATGGCGATCCGCTGGAGCTGGCCGACCAGGTCTTCATGTTCAAGCGCACCATCCGCGAGGCGGCGCTGGAGCACGACATCTACGCCACCTTCATGGCCAAGCCGATGGCGGGCGAGCCGGGCAGCGCCATGCACATCCACCAGTCCATCCTGGACGCCGACGGACGGCCCCTGTTCTCGGACCGCAAGACGGGCGAGGCCACGCCCGCCTACCTGTCCTTCATCGCCGGCCAGCAGCGCTACCTGCCGGCCATCATGGCCATCCTGGCACCCTACGTGAATTCCTACCGGCGCATCGCCCGGGGCACGGGGGCGCCGGTCAATACCCAGTGGGGCCACGACAACCGCACCTGCGGCCTGCGGGCGCCGCCCTCCGACCCGGCCAATCGGCGACTGGAGAACCGCATCCCCTCGTCCGACGCCAATCCCTACCTGGCCATCGCTGCGGTCCTGGCGACGGGATGGCTGGGCATGACCCAGGGCCTGACCCCCACCGCGCCGGTGGACACTGACGCCTCGGCCCTGGGCATCGACCTGCCGCGCAACCTCCTGGAGGCCCTGGTCCTGTTCGAGCAATGCGATCCCCTGCGGGACGCCCTGGGCGAGGTCTTCTGCGGGGCCTACGCGACGGTGAAGCGGGCCGAGTACGAGACCTTCATGCAGACCATCAGCCCCTGGGAGCGCGAGTTCCTCCTGCTGAACGTTTGACCTCCCGCCATGCGCAATGATGGCCATCCCAAGGGCTCCTGGTACGCCGCCACGGCCGTCGTGCGCCTGCCGGAGCTGCCTGCGCCCGAGGGGGAGGTCCGCACCGGGGTGTGCATTGTCGGCGCCGGCTTCACCGGCCTGGGGGCCGCCCTGGCCCTGGCCCGGGCCGGGGTTCCCTGCCTGGTGCTGGAAGCGGCCCGGGTCGGCTCCGGCGCTTCCGGGCGCAATGGTGGCCAGGCCCATCCCGGCCACCGGCAGGACCAGGCCTGGCTGGAGGCCCGGGTGGGCGCGGCCGAGGCCCTGCGGCTCTGGAAGATGGCGGAGGCCGCGCGGGCGCATCTCGCCGATCTTCTCGCCGACGTCGCACCGGAGGCGGACTACCGGCCCGGCCTGATCGTCGCCCGCCACCGGCCGGGCGGGGAGGGGGCGGACGCGGCCCACATTGATCACATGACCCGGGTCTATGGCTGCGAGGCCCTCAGCCTGGTGTCTCCACAGGACCTTGCCGCGGACCTGGGGACCGATGTCTACCACGGCGGCGTCCTCGACCGGGACGGAGGCCACCTGCACCCCTTGGACCTGGCCCTCGGCATGGCCCGGGCCGTGCTGGCCGCCGGCGGACGGATCTGCGAGCAAACGCCCGCCCTGTCCTGGACCCGGCGGGGCGGGGCGATCGAGGTGACGACCCCTGCGGGTCGGATCATCTGTGACCGCCTGATCCTGACCGGAGACGGCTATCTGAGCCCCATCGCCGGGGCGGCCCGGGACCGGGTCATGCCGATCAACAACTTCGTCCTCGTCACCGAGCCCCTGGGCGATCGGGCCGACCAGATCCTGCGCAGCGGGGCCGCGGTCGCCGACACCCGCTTCGTGGTGAACTACTTCCGCAAGACCGCCGACGGTCGGCTCCTGTTCGGGGGCGGGGAGACCTACCGCCAGACCTACCCCGCCGACCTCGCCGGCTATGTCCGGCGCAGCCTGGTGAAGATCTATCCGGGCCTGGCGGGCATCCGCATCACCCACGCCTGGGGCGGCTCGGTGGGGGTGACCCTGCACCGCACGCCCCTGGTGACCTCGCCGGCGCCGGGCGTCTCCCTGGCGGCGGGATATTCGGGGCAGGGGGTCCTGCTGGCGCCCTATGTCGGCGACCTCCTGGGGCGCGCGGCGATGGGGGATGAGGCGGCGTCCGAGGCCCTGGAGGCCCTGGGCCGCCTGCCCGCCCCGGCCTTTCCCGGCGGGCGCTGGCTGCGCCGGCCCCTGACCATCGCCGGCCTGACCTGGTACGCCCTGCGCGACCGGCTTTGAACCGCCCTCGCCCCCGGCCGTCGGAGTGTGGTAAGGGCGCGGCGACATGACCACCCCGCTCAGCCGAATCCGCAACTTCTCGATCGTGGCCCACATCGACCACGGCAAGTCGACCCTGTCCGACCGCCTCATCCAGGAGACGGGCGCGCTGACCCAGCGCGAGATGACCGAGCAGGTCCTCGACAACATGGACATCGAGCGTGAGCGGGGCATCACCATCAAGGCCCAGACCGTGCGCCTGGACTACAAGGCCCGGGACGGCGAGACCTATGTCCTGAACCTGATGGACACCCCCGGCCATGTGGACTTCGCCTACGAGGTCAGCCGCAGTCTGGCCGCCTGCGAAGGCTCCATCCTGGTGGTGGACTCCAGCCAGGGGGTCGAGGCCCAGACCCTGGCCAACGTCTACCAGGCCATCGACAACAACCATGAGATCGTCCCGGTCCTGAACAAGATCGACCTGCCCGCCGCCGACCCCGACCGGGTCCGCGAGCAGATCGAGGACGTCATCGGCATCGACGCCTCGGACGCCGTCCTGTGTTCGGCCAAGACCGGCCAGGGCATCGCCGACGTCCTGGAGGCCGTGGTCACCCGCCTGCCGCCCCCCAAGGGGGACCCCGACGCCCCCCTCAAAGCCCTCCTGGTCGACGCCTGGTACGACCCCTACCTGGGTGTGGTGGTGCTGGTGCGGGTCATGGACGGGCGCCTGCGCGCCGGGATGAAGGTGCGGATGATCAACGCCGGCGCCGTGCACCAGGTGGACCGGATCGGCGTCTTCAAACCCAAGCAGACCGAGGTCGACGAACTGGGCCCCGGCGAGATCGGCTACATCACCGCCCAGATCAAGCAGGTGGCCGACGCCGCCGTGGGCGACACCATCACCGAGGAAAAGCGGCAGACCACCACCCCCCTGCCGGGCTTCCGCATCGCCCAGTCGGTGGTCTTCTGCGGCCTCTTCCCGGTGGACGCCGCCGACTTCGAGGACCTGCGCGCCGCCATCGGCCGGCTGCGCCTGAACGACGCCAGCTTCACCTACGAGATGGAGACCTCGGCGGCCCTGGGCTTCGGCTTCCGCTGCGGCTTCCTGGGACTCCTGCACCTGGAGATCATCCAGGAGCGGCTGTCACGCGAGTTCGACCTCGACCTGATCGCCACCGCCCCCAGCGTGGTCTACCGGATCACCCTGACCAACGGCGAGGTCCTCGAGCTCCACAATCCCGCCGACATGCCGGACCCGGTGAAGATCGACACCATCGCCGAGCCCTGGATCAAGGCCACCATCCTGACGCCCGATGAGTATCTCGGCGCGGTGATCAAGCTCTGCCAGGACCGCCGCGGCGTGCAGCGCGAGCTGTCCTATGTGGGCAGCCGGGCCATGGTGATCTACGACCTGCCCTTGAACGAGGTGGTCTTCGACTTCTACGACCGGCTGAAGAGCGTCTCCAAGGGCTACGCCTCCTTCGACTACCAGGTCGAGGACTACCGGGTCGGCGAACTGGTCAAGATGAGCATCCTGGTCAACGCCGAGCCGGTCGACGCCCTGTCCATGCTGGTCCACCGCGACCGGGCCGAGGCCCGGGGCCGGGGCATGGTCGAGAAGATGAAGGACCTGATCAACCCGCACATGTTCCAGATCCCGCTGCAGGCGGCGATCGGCGGCCGGATCATCGCCCGCGAGACCATCCGCGCCCTGCGCAAGGACGTCACCGCCAAGTGCTATGGTGGCGACATGAGCCGCAAGCGCAAGCTCTTGGACAAGCAGAAGGCCGGCAAGAAGCGCATGCGCCAGTTCGGCAAGGTCGACATCCCCCAGGAAGCCTTCATCGCCGCCCTGAAGATGGACGCGGATTAGGCGCGCAGCGGCGGCTCAGCTGACCCCCTCCGCCGCGCTGCGCGCGCCTCCTCCCCCTGGGGGGAGGAATTCAACAGCGCCAATTGCTCCCCCAAGGGGGAGCTCCGACCGAAGGTCCGTGAGGGGGTCAACGGCGCTTGGATCTGATTTTAGGGAGTGAAGCGCAGGTCCCGCGTGCGTTCCGCCGCCGCCAGGGCGGCGGGCGCGCCGGCGCCGATCTCCAGCAGGGCGAGGCCGTCGACGGCGGCGAGGATGAGACCCGCCGTGGCCCTGCGGCGTTCGGGGTCCTCGATGTCCAGCCGGCTCTCGATCCAGGCCAGGAAACCGGCGGTGACCTGCCCCGCGATGTTGGCATAGGGCGCCTCGCCCCGGGCGGCGGCGGCGATGACCTCCATCCACAGGGCCATGAAGGGCCGCACCTCGGCCCCGGTGACCATCTGCGCCGCCTCGGCCAGCAGGCGCTCCGGCGCCAGACGCTCGCCCGCGGTCACCGAGGCCTCGAGCTGCTGGCCCAGCTGGCCCGTCACCTGGGCCATGGCCTCGCTGAGCGCCTCGGCCTTGTCCTTGAAGTAGTAGAGCAGCATGCGGTCCGAGACCCCCGCCGCCGCCGCCAGCTGCCGGACACTGGTGCGCGACAGCCCGGTGGCCAGCAGGTGCCCCGCCAGCCGCTCCGTCACCCTGCGCCTGTGTTCCTCGCGGATGGTCATCACGTCCTCTTGTAGCGACCGCTACAATATGCCACGAATGTAGCGACCGCTACATTCCGGAGTCCGGGCCATGACCCTCTTCCGTCTCTTCCTCATCGCCGCCCTGGGGATCATCACCGCCTATACCGCGGTCGTGCTGGCAAATCACGGGTTCAACCTCTTCTCGGCCTTCTTCGGCGACATGGCCGCCATGGGTTGGGCGGGGCAGTTCAACCTGGACTTCATGTTCATGCTGGCCCTGTCCGCCCTCTGGACCGCCTGGCGCAACGGCTTTTCGGCCGGCGGGCTGGGCCTGGCCGTCGTGGCCTTCTTTGGCGGCATGCCCTTCCTCTGCATCTACCTGCTCTTCCTGATCGCCCGGACGGGCGGCGACATGCGCCGCATCCTCCTGGGCGACGCCCGCGCCTGATCCTCCCGAATGCAGTACACGGAGACCTTCCATGACCGCCCCCACCGATCCCGCCGCCGTGGTCGACGCCTTCCTGGCCGCCATGGAGGCTAAGGACTACGCCGCCGCTGCGCCCTTGGTGGCTGAGGATTGCCGGTACGAGAACATGAACGCCCCGGGCACGGTGCATGTGGGCCCGGCCGGGGTGGTGGGCTTCCTGGAGCCCTTCTTCGCCCCGATCTCAAAGAACGAGTTCCACGTCCTGCGTCGGGCCGTCGCCGGACCGGTGGTCTTCATTGAGCGCCTGGACCGGCACCTCTTCGGGTCGAAGTGGGTGGAACTGCCGGTCACCGGCGTCTTCGAGGTGAGGGACGGCAGGATCGTCTTCTACCGCGACTATTTCGACGCCCAGGTCCTGACCTCCCAACTGGCGGGGTAGGCGCCGCGAGACGCCGCGCCCCTCTGGCGTTTTGCCCTGCCTGCGCGCATATGGGGCCTATGAGCCAGAGTCTCGACTTCTTCCCCGCCTTCTCCCGCGGCCTTCGAGGCCGCTGCCCCCACTGCGGCGAGGGGCGGATGTTCCAGACCTACTTGAAGGTGAACCCGGCCTGCCCGGCCTGCGGCGTTGACCTGGCGAGGTATCCGGCCGACGACGGCCCGGCCTACTTCACCATCATGATCGTTGGCCACCTGGTCATTGTGCCCATCCTGTTCATTCCGTGGGTCTGGCAGGGGCCGACCCTGGTCACCGTGCCGGTGACCCTGAGCTTCCTGGCGGTCGTGACCCTGGGCTTGCTCCCGATCGTCAAGGGCGCCTTCATCGGGCATATGGCCTACCTGCGCGCCACCTCCGACCAGGCGGATCGCCATACGGCCGACCAGGCCTGAGCGCGCCGGGCCGGGAGGCGGAGGCATGACCGAGGTGTCGAAGCTTCGAAGGTTGTCCACCCGGGGGTCCGTCTGAACGAAGCTGGGGTCGCAAGACACCCACTTCACCTGAGCACCCCGGATGAACGCCCATGAGAGTATCCCTCTGACGCCTTCGGGTCGAGTGGTATTGGCGGGGTCGGGCTTTGAAGCGGCATCTGCACCCCAGTTCCACCCCCCCGGGGGAGGTGGACCGCCCAGCGGGCCGGAGGGGGTCTGCTGAGGGGCCGTTGACCGCCTCACCGACCTTCGGTCGGAGCTCCCCTTGGGGGAGCAATTGAGTCGGTTTCAAACTTGCCGCAGCCTAGTCCACCGGGCTCCACTTCGCCCCAGCGCTTTCTCGCTTCGGGCCGCGAAACTGAGACTGGTCGATGGGCCGGGTGGAGGCGAAGCCGTCACCCTTGGCCTTCCCCTCCGGGCGGTTTCTCTGCTTTCGCAGCCCGCCGGGCAGGTCAGAGCGACCCTCGGGGCGGGACGAGCCGTCGGCCGCCCGGGCGCCGCCGCCGTTGCGGGGGGATCCGCCCTTGCGGTGGCCGCCCTGGCCCTGGCGGCCCTTGGGCGCGGAAGGTTCCTTGGCGCCGTCGGGCAGGTGGGCGCTCATCACAGACAGGCCCGCATCCCGCCGCCGGTCCTCGTTGGGGATGGTCTGGCGGGTGACCTTCTGGATGTCCTTGAGGAGGTTGCGCTCATCGTCGGCGCAGAAGGCCACGGCGGTGCCGTCGGCACCGGCCCGGGCCGTCCGGCCGATCCGGTGCACATAGGACTCCGGCACATTGGGTAGCTCGTACTGCACGACATGGCTGACCGCGTCGATGTCGATCCCCCGGGCGGCGATGTCGGTGGCCACCAGGGCGCGGACCTCGCCGGCCTTAAAGGCCGCCAGGGCGCGCTCGCGCTGGCCCTGGCTCTTGTCGCCGTGGATGGCCGCCGCCTCGACCCCGGACTGCTCGAGGGCCCGGGCCACGCGGTCCGCGCCACGCTTGGTGCGGGTGAAGACGATGACCCTGCGGAAGTCCTTGGCCTCGAACAGCTCGGCCAGCAGGGCGCGCTTGCGGTCCTGCTCGACGAAGATGACCTTCTGCCGGACCTTCTCCACCGTGGTGGCCTGGGGCGTGACCGAGACCTTGACGGGGTTGGGATTCAGGAGTTCGCCGGCCAGCTGGCCGATCTCGGTCGGCATGGTCGCCGAGAAGAAGAGGTTCTGGCGGGCCTTGGGCAGGTACTTCACGATCCGGCGGATCGGGACGATGAAGCCCATGTCCAGCATCTGGTCGGCCTCGTCGAGGACGAAGGTCTCGACCCCCTGTAGGGTCACGGTCTTCTCGCCCAGGTGGTCGATCAGACGGCCGGGGGTGGCCACCAGGACGTCGACGCCGGGCGCCATGGCGCGCATCTGGCCGCCATACTTCACGCCGCCGAAGATCACGGTCACAGAGACGCCGAGATGCCGGCCATAGGCCTTGAAGCTCTCGCCGATCTGGGTGGCCAGCTCGCGGGTGGGGGACAGGACCAGGACGCGGCAGCCGCGCCGGGGGGCCGGGCGGCGGTCCGCCGCCAGCCGGTGAAGGATGGGCAGGGCGAAGGCGGCGGTCTTGCCGGTGCCGGTCTGGGCGATGCCCAGGAGGTCGCGGCCTTCGAGGACGGGGGGAATGGCCTGGGCCTGGATGGGCGTCGGCGTCGAATAGCCCTCGTCGGAAAGGGCCTTGAGGAGGCCGCGATCGAGGCCGAGGTCGGAAAACTGGGTCAAGTGAAGGTGTCTTTCGGTGCGCGGAATCAGGCGGCCCGTCTCGGGGGCGCCGTTCGGCGGGTCTTGGGGGGATGCCCCCGCGTGGCGGGGCGATCTGCGATGTCGCTTCAAGGCGCTCGACAGGCGAGTTGCCGGAGCAACCCTCACGCGACTGGAACGCCGATGTCGCCCCGGAGAAGCCGGTGCGCAAGGGGGAAGTGGCCTTCCGGGCCCCGGAAGTCAAGGCCGGCTTGCCAACCGGGCCCGCCGGGGCGATCAAGGCGGCATGCCTGAAACCCGCCGCCTGCTGCTCGTGGCCGCCGCCGCCCTGATCGATGTCGATGGCCGTGTCCTCATCTGCCAGCGCCCCGCGGGCAAGGCCCTGGCTGGCCTCTGGGAGTTTCCAGGGGGCAAGGTGGAGGCGGGCGAATCGCCTGAGGCCTGCTTGATCCGCGAGCTGTCCGAAGAGCTGGGCATCGAGGTCACCGAGGCCTGCCTCGCCCCCTTCGTCTTCGCCAGCCACGCCTATGAGGACTTCCACCTGCTCATGCCGCTCTACCTGGTGCGCCGCTGGAACGGGGTGGTGACGGCGAAGGAGCATGCGGGCCTGGCCTGGGTGAAGCCGAACCAGCTGGGGGACTATCCCATGCCGCCGGCGGACGCGCCCCTGGTGGCCTGGCTCCGGGACCTGATCTGAGTTGGCGGGGCTGGTCGAGGCCCTGGCCGATCTCGTCCTGGCGCGCGCCGACCGGCCAGGCTGGGTGCTGGGCCTCTCGGGCGCGCAAGGCTCCGGCAAGTCGACCCTGGCGGCGGGCCTGGCCTCGGCGCTGGCGCAGGCGGGCCGGTCCTGTGCGGTCCTGTCCCTCGATGATGTCTATCTCGGCCCGGAGGCCAGGGCGGACCTGGCGCGGAGGGTCCACCCCCTGTTCGCCGTGCGCGGCCCGCCGGGGACCCATGACCCCGCTCTGGCCCAGACTGTTCTGGAGGCCCTGACCGGCCCCGGCCCGGTGCGCCTGCCGCGCTTCGACAAGGGGCGCGACGCCCCGGTCCCGGAGGACGAGCAGCCGGTCTTCGAGGGGCCCGCCGACGTCGTGATCCTGGAGGGCTGGTGCCTGGGCGCCCGGCCCGATCCCTCGGCGGCGGCCTCGGCCCCCATCAATGCGCTGGAACGCGAGCACGACCCCGACGGGACCTGGCGCGGGGCGGTGGAGGCGGCGCTGGCGGGGCGGTATGCGGACCTCTTCAGGGCCCCGGACCTGACGGTCTTCCTGCGGGCGCCGGACTTTCCCACCGTCCGCCGCTGGCGGGGTGAGCAGGAGGCGGAGCTGGCCCGCACCATCGCGGCGGGACGGCCTGGCCGGGCCATGGGCGAGGCCGAACTGGACGACTTCCTGGCCCGCTACGAGCGGATCACCCGGCGGCTGATCGCCGACCCGCCCGGCGACATCCTGGTCGATCTCGCCCCCGATCGGACGCCGGGCCCGCTTCAGCGTCTCTGAGGCCGGGTCCCGGGGACGCTTTGCTCCTCCCCGCCCAGGGCGTCGGCCAGCCGCATCTTCGCGGACCCCGGCCTGAGGGGCTTCTGCTGGATCTCCGAGGGCGACCAGCCGGTCAGGGTGAGGATCTCGAAGGTCGCCGCGATCCGCCCGTCCGGGCCGGCGAAGTCGCGGGCGTAGATCTCGAAGGCCCGGGCCAGGACCTTCCGGGTCAGGGGGCGGGGGTGCCGCTCGGCGAGGACCGAGGTCTCCCCCATCCGCCTCAGGTCCGCCATCAGCTTCAGGGGATGGTCGTAGCGCACCCTCACCCGGTCGACGTCGGCGACGGGCAGGGCGAAGCCGGCCCTCTGCAGCAGGCCCGCGGCGTCCGAGGGGTCGGCGAAGGGCGAGACCCGAGGCCCGGCCCCGCCGGTCAGCTCCAGCTCGGCGGCGGTCAGGGACTGGCGCAGCTCGGTCAGGGTCGCCCCGCCGAACAGGGCCCCGATGAAAAGGCCGTCCGGCTTGAGCGCCAGCCGAGCCTGGACCAGGGCGCCCACCACGTCATTGGCCCAGTGCAGGGACAGGCTGGAGACGATGAGGTCCAGGCTGGCCGGGGCGAAGGGCAGGCGCTCCTCGTCGGCGACGATGCGCATCCCCGCCCGTCCCGCCAGCATGGCGCCGGACAGCTCCGCCTCGACGAGCAGGCCCACCCGGGGGGCGGCGTCGCTCTCGGCCAGGGCTTCGGCGAAGGCGCCGTTGCGGGCCCCGAGGTCGACGGCGCGGGGGAAGTCGCGCATGATGGCTTCCAGGCGCATCACGATGTCGCCTGCGGCGCGGCGCTTCAGGAAGTCGGCCCCGGCGTATCCGGGGGCGGCCCGGTCCAGCCGCCGGCGCAGGAGGTCGCGGTCGAAGATTCGCGGGGGCGAGGCGGAGGGCGGCATGGGCCGCGACAATGAACCTTTCGGCCGGGCCTGGGAACCCGCCGGGCGCTTCGCACGGGTGGGCCGGGCGGCGCTGGACGTCATCTATCCCCACCGGTCCCTGGATGATGACCGACCGGTCCAGACCCCCGGGCTCTCCGCCGAGGCCTGGAGCCGCATCGCCTTCCTCGACGATCCGGTCTGCGACGGTTGCGGGACGCCCTTCGAGTTCAGCCTGGGGCCAGGCGCACGCTGCGCGGCCTGCCTGGCCAAGCCCCGGGCCTTCGACCGCGCCCGGGGGGCCTGCCTCTATGACGAGGCCTCCCGGGGCCTGGTCCTCCAGCTGAAGTACGCCGACCGGACCGACCTCTCGGCCCTGTTCGCCGCCTGGATCTCGCGCTCGGCCCGGGACCTGCTGGCCGAGGCCGACGCCATCGCCCCCGTGCCCCTGCATCCCTCGCGCCTGTTCCGCCGGCGCTATAACCAGGCCGCAGAGATCGCCCGGCCCTTAGCCCGGCTCTGGTCGCGGGACTACCTGGCCGACGCCCTGATCCGTCGGCGGGACACGGGCGCGCAGGCGGGGCGATCAGGAACGGGCCGTCGGCGGAACGTGGCCGCGGCCTTTCGGGTCCCCGACAGGCGCCGTCGCCAGGTGGAGGGTCGGCGCATCCTTCTGATTGACGATGTCATGACCACCGGCGCCACCCTTGAAGCCTGCGCCCGGGCGCTGAAGGCCGCCGGCGCCGCAGGGGTGGACGCCGCCGTCATCGCCAGGGTTAAAGACCCGGCAAGCCTCACCATATAAAACCGACCCTGAGAGCCGAGGGAGACGCGCATGGCCGCCGTGACCATCTACACCAAGCCCTTCTGCCCCTACTGCGTCCGGGCCCTGGGCCTCCTTGAGCGCAAGGGCGCCGAGGTCACCGAGATCGAGGCAGCCTTCGACGCTGGCAAGCGGGCCGAAATGCTCCAGAAGTCCGGTGGCGCGGCCACCTATCCGCAGATCTTTATCGGGAGCCAGCACGTCGGCGGCTGCGATGACCTGCACGACCTGGAGGCGCAGGGCCGCCTCGACGCCCTGCTGGCGGGCTGAGGCGCGTGCGCGTCGCCCTGGTCCAGACCCGGACGCCGGCGACCCAGGCCGCCGCGCTGGATCATGTCCTGCCCCTGGTCCGCCAGGCGGCGGAGGCCGGCGCGGAGCTGATCCTGACCCCTGAGGGGACCAACATCCTGCAGAAGGACCGCGACCTCCTGAAGGCGGCCCTGACAACGGTGGACGCTGATCCGGTGGTCTGCGGCCTGCGCGACTTCGCCCGGGAGCGCGGCCTGCACGTTCTGGTCGGCTCAGCCCTGGTGGACGCCGGTGGCGAGAAGGCGGCCAACCGCAGCCTGCTGGTCGGCCCCGACGGCGAGGTCTCGGCCTGGTACGACAAGCTGCACATGTTTGACGTCGATCTGCCCAATGGCGAGACGGCGAGGGAGAGCGCCGCCTACGCCCCCGGCGACCGGGCGGTGACCGCCCGCGTGGGCGAGGCCCGGCTGGGCCTGTCCATCTGCTACGACATGCGGTTCCCCGCCCTCTACCGGGCCCTGGCCCTGGCCGGGGCGGAGGTGATGAGTGTGCCCGCCGCCTTCACCCGGCCCACCGGTGAGGCGCACTGGGAGATCCTGCTCCGGGCCCGGGCCATTGAGACCGGCAGCTTCGTCCTGGCCCCGGCCCAGGGCGGCTTCCACGAAGACCGGCGCGGTACCTGGGGGCGGAGCCTGGCGGTCGGGCCCTGGGGCGAGGTGCTGGGCGTCCTTGACCATGACGAACCCGGCGTCCTGATGGTGGACCTCGACCTGGCCGCCGCGGCCCGCGCCCGGCGCGCCATCCCGGCCCTGGCCAACGCCCGCGACTTCTCCGCGCCGGAGCCCCTCGCGTGATCCGCTACGCCCTGGCGTGCGGCGCCGGCCACGACTTCGAGGGCTGGTTCGGAAGCTCCGGCGATTTCGATGACCAGTCCGCGCGGGGCCTCGTCTCCTGCCCGCTGTGCGGGACGCCTGAAGTGCGCAAGCAGATCATGGCCCCCTCCGTGGTCACCTCGAAGGGTAAGGCCGACGGGGCGCCCGGCGCCTCGCGCGAGATGATGATGGAGATGGTCAGCCGGGTCCGCCGGCACGTCGAGGACAACTTCGACTATGTGGGCGACACCTTCGCCCGCGAGGCCCGCGCCATCCACGAGGGTCGGTCGGAGGAACGCGGCATCTATGGCGAAGCCACCCCCGAGGACGCCCGCGCACTCCTGGAGGACGGGGTCCCCGTCGCCCCCCTGCCCCAGCTGCCCCCTGACCCTCAGGACCTCAACTGATCGTGAGGAGCCGGGCGGGACCACCGACGACAAGGCGATGGCCGCCGCCTTCGCCGACAACATGATCCGCTACGAAGTCGTCAAGGTCTACGCGCGGAACTGATCGCGGCCCCGGGTCCTCTTGTGTGGCGGAAGCGCAACACTACATCCCCGGGGCGGCGGTTGCGCTTGATCAAGGTGACCGTCCTCCATCCGCCTTACGAGGGGACACATGAACATCGACCAGTATTCCGACCGCGCCAAACAGGCGGTTCAGTCGGCCCAGAGCCTCGCCCTGGCCCGCCGTCACCAGCAGTTCGCGCCCGAGCACCTGCTCAAGATCCTGCTTGAGGAGAAGGACGGGCTGTCGCGCGCCCTCATCCAAAGCGCGGGCGGGCGGCCCGACGCGGTTGACCAAGCGGTGGACACCCTCCTGACAAAGCGCCCGCGCGTCGAGGGCGGGTCCGGCCAGATCTACCTGGCCCCGGAGTCGGCCAGCGTCTTCGCCGCCGCTGAGGCCGGCGCCAAGGCCGCCGGCGACGCCTTCGTCACCACCGAGCGCCTGCTGATCGCCATCGCCAAGGAGGGCGGCGAGGCCGCCCGCGCCCTGCGCGACGCCGGTGCGACCGAGCCGGCCTTGGAAGAGGCCGCCAAGGCCCTGCGCAAGGGAAAGACCGCCGACAGCGCCTCGGCCGAGGAGGGCTACGACGCCCTCAAGCGCTATGCCCGCGACCTGACCCAGGCCGCCCGGGACGGAAAGGTCGACCCGGTGATCGGCCGCGATGAAGAGATCCGCCGGACCATCCAGGTCCTTTCGCGGCGGACCAAGAACAACCCGGTCCTGATCGGCGAGCCCGGGGTCGGCAAGACCGCCATTGTCGAGGGCCTGGCCCAGCGCATCGTCAATGGCGACGTGCCTGAGAGCCTTAAGGACAAGAAGCTGCTCGCCCTCGACATGGGCGCCCTGATCGCCGGGGCGAAGTACCGCGGCGAGTTCGAGGAGCGCCTCAAGGCGGTGCTGAACGAGGTGACCGCCGCCGAAGGCTCGGTCGTGCTGTTCATCGACGAGATGCACACCCTGGTCGGCGCCGGGAAGGCCGACGGCGCCATGGACGCCTCTAACCTGCTCAAGCCGGCCCTGGCCAGGGGCGAGCTGCACTGCGTGGGCGCCACGACCCTGGACGAATACCGCAAGCACGTGGAGAAGGACGCCGCCCTGGCGCGGCGCTTCCAGCCCGTCTTCGTCTCCGAGCCGACGGTCGCGGACACGGTCTCCATCCTGCGGGGCCTGAAGGAGAAGTATGAGGTCCACCACGGGGTGCGGATCACCGACAGCGCCATCGTCGCCGCCGCCACCCTGTCAAACCGCTACATTACCGACCGCTTCCTGCCCGACAAGGCCATCGACCTGGTCGACGAGGCCGGCAGCCGGGTGCGCATGGCGGTGGATTCCAAGCCTGAGGAGCTGGACGAGATCGACCGCCGGGTCGTGCAACTGAAGATCGAGCGCGAGGCCCTGACCAAGGAGAGCGACGAGGCCTCCCGCCAGCGTCTCGAGAAGCTGGAGGACGAGCTCGACGACCTCGAGGGCCAGTCGGCTGAGATGACCGCCCGCTGGAAGGCCGAGAAGGAGAAGGTCTCCTCCGCCGCCCAGGTGCGCGAGGCCCTCGACCGCCTGCGCGCCGAACTGGTGGCCGCCCAACGCCGCGGCGACCTGCAGAGGGCCTCCGAGATCGCCTACGGTGAGATCCCGCCCCTCGAGAAGCAGCTCGCCGCCGCCGAGCAGAAGGCCGCCGGCGACGCCGTCAGCCCCGAGGTGGTGGACGCCGCCCAGATCGCCGCCGTTGTCTCCCGTTGGACGGGCGTGCCCGTCGACAGGATGCTGGAGGGTGAGCGCGAGAAACTGCTGCGCATGGAGGACTCCCTGCGTGGCCGCGTGGTCGGCCAGGAGGAGGCCCTAGAGGCTGTCTCCGACGCCGTCCGCCGGGCCCGCGCCGGCCTGCAGGACCCCGCCCGACCGATCGGCTCCTTCCTGTTCCTTGGCCCGACGGGCGTGGGCAAGACCGAGCTGACCAAGGCCCTGGCCGAGTTCCTGTTCGACGACGAGTCCGCCATCACCCGCCTCGACATGAGCGAGTACATGGAAAAGCACTCGGTCAGCCGCATGATCGGCGCGCCTCCGGGCTATGTCGGCTACGACGAGGGCGGGGCCCTGACCGAGGCGGTGCGGCGCCGGCCCTATCAGGTGGTGCTGTTCGACGAGGTCGAGAAGGCCCACCCGGACGTCTTCAACGTCCTGCTGCAGGTGCTGGATGACGGCCGCCTGACCGACGGCCAGGGCCGGACCGTGGACTTCCGCAACACCCTCCTGATCATGACCTCCAACCTCGGCTCGGAGTTCCTGGCCAGTCAGAAGGAGGGCGAGGATGTCGAGGCGGTGCGGGGCGAAGTCATGGGCGTGGTCCGCGGCCACTTCCGGCCCGAGTTCCTGAACCGGGTGGACGAAATCATCCTGTTCCGCAGGCTGGGCCGGGCGGAGATGGACAACATTGTCCGCATCCAGTTGAAGCGCCTGGAGACGCTGTTGGGCGACCGGCGGATGACCCTGTCCCTGGACGACGCCGCCATGATCTGGCTGGCCGACAAGGGCTATGACCCGGTCTACGGCGCCCGGCCGCTCAAGCGGGTGATCCAGAAGGACCTGGTCGACCCGGTGGCGCGCAAGCTGCTGCAGGGCGACCTGGTGGACGGCTCAGTGATCGCCGTGACGACGGGCGCCGATGGCCTGGTGATCGGCCGGCCCCAGGTGCACTGACTTAGGGGCGAGGCTTAGTCCTCGCCCCGCACCTTTCCGCGAAGGGACTTCACGCCGCCCCGGCGCACCTTGCCTTCCACCCGCCGGACCTTCGAGGCCAGTGTGGGGCGGGTGCGTTTTCGCGGCGGCGGCGGCGGCTCGGCGGCCTTTCGGATGAGCTCGACGAGCCGCTGCAGGGCCTCGGCCCGGTTCCGCTCCTGGCTGCGGTGGGTCATCACGCTGAGCACCAGGACGCCGTCCTGGGTCAGGCGCCGGCCCGCCAGCTTCATCAGCCGGACGGCCACGTCATTGGGCAGGGACGGCGACCGACGGACATCGAAGCGCAGCTCGACGGCGGTGGAGACCTTGTTGACGTTCTGCCCGCCCGGTCCCGCCGCGCGGATGAAGCGCTCGGTGATCTCGTCCTCGGGGATGAGGATGGCGGGGGTGACCTCGATCATGGCGGTCGCCCGGGTTCAGGCGGCGCGGCAGGCGGGGCAGAGGCCGCGGGCTTCCAGGGTCAGGCTGCGCACCGAGTACCCCGCCTCAGCCGCCGCCGCCAGGCCGGCGTCGAGGCCGGGCTCGAACTCGCGGGCTGCACCGCAGCAGTCACAGATCAGGAAGGCGGCCCGGTGGGCGTCGCCCCGAATCCGGCAGGGCACATAGGCGTTCAGGCTCTCGATGCGGTGGGCGAAGCCCTGCTTCTCCAGAAAGTCGAGGGCCCGGTAGACGGTGGGCGGCTTGGCCGGCGCGCCATCGCCCCCGAAGGCGGCGATCATGTCGTAGGCCTTAAGCGGGGAGTCTGAGGACAGAAGCAACTCAAGGACCCGACGGCGCGGTGCGGTCAGGCGTTCGCGAGCGTTGACGCAGCGCGCCTCTGCGTCGGCCAGGGCGGCCGCAAGCCCCTGTCCGGCCAGGCTCTGTCCAGGGCCCTCATCGTGTCCGCAATCGTGCGCCATGGCCAAGGGCTAGCCCCGAAGCCGTGCGGACGCAACCGCGCCGTGGTCAGCCCTCGTCGCCCGGGCCGGCGCCCTGGCCTTCATCGCCCTCGAAGCTGCGGGGCGCCCGGCGGCGGCGCGGGGGTCGCGCCTCCTCGACCACG
>VYLA01000011.1_pt1 | contig 152540 bp, 153 predicted proteins | sample 5114381 | NCBI WGS metagenome assembly VYLA01 (sample SAMN12291789, study PRJNA351875) | freshwater metagenome | isolation source: freshwater lake | place: USA: Michigan, Gull Lake | collected 2011-08-08 | reverse complement strand
GCGCGCCGTCCCGCGACCTGGCCGGCTTCCGGCTCAACGCGCCGCCTCGCGAGACGGTGCGGATCTGGTGCGAGGGCCAGCCCCTTATCGCCGACCTCGCCGCCGGCCCGGAGGAGGCCGACTTCCTCGACGCCGGCGAGACCCTGGTCCTCTTCGAGGGCGGTTCGGCCTTCACCTTCACCGCAAGCCCTCCGGACCGCGAGGGTGAGGCGGCGGCGGCCGGCGATGGCGCCATCAGCGCGCCCCTGCCCGGCAAGGTCGTCGCCGTCTCCGTCGCCGAGGGAGCCCGGGTTCAGCGGGGCGACATCCTTGTGGTGATCGAGGCGATGAAGATGGAGCACGGCCTGGCGGCGCCCTTCGACGGGGTGGTCGAGGGTCTGTCGGCGGCGGTCGGCGACCAGGTCCGCGAGGGCGAGACCCTGGTGCGGGTGCGGGGCGAGGCGTCGTGACCCTGCACATGATCCGGCTCTGCGTCGGCTGCGACACCATCGAGGACCTCGTGGCCTGGCACGAGAACAGCCCGGATCCCTGGCCCCTGCACACCCGGATGGCGCCCAAGCGTGTGGAGGAACTGCTCGACGGCGGCTCCCTCTACCGGATCTTCCGCGGCTTGATCCTGTGCCGCCAGGTGATCCTGTCCATCTCCCGGGTCGAGGCGGGGTCGGAAAGCCACTGCCGGATCGACCTGGAGCCCCGGATCATCCGGGTGGCGCCGACGCCTCGGCGGGCCTTCCAGGGCTGGCGCTATCTCGACCCGGCCGACGCCCCGCCCGACCTGGACGGGATGGGCGGCGGCGACCTGCCCGACGACCTGGCCCGCCGCCTGCGCGAGGCGGGGGCCTGGTAGCCGGCCTCAGACCGCCATATTGTCGATGAGCCGGGCCCGCCCCAGGCGGGCGGCGGCGAGAATCCGGGCTTTTCGGCCGGGAGGCAGGGGACCGGGCCCCATCCTCGACAGGTCGCCCGCGTCGCGCACCTCCACATAGTCGACTGGCCCGAAGCCCGCCGCCTGCAACCGGGCCACCGCCCAGGCCTCAACACGCGCCACCGGCGCCCCCGATCGCAGGGCCAGGACCGCTTCGGCCAGGGCGGCGGCCAGTTCCGGCGCCCGCTGGCGCTCTTCCGCCGTCAGGTAGGCGTTGCGGGAGGACAGGGCCAGGCCGTCGGCCGCCCGGGCGGTGGGGGCGCCCAGGATCTCCACCCCGAGGTCGAGGTCGGCGGACAGACGCCGGATGACCTGCAGCTGCTGATAGTCCTTCTCCCCGAACACCGCGACGTCGGGGCGCACCTGGTTCAGGAGCTTGGCCACCACGGTGGCGACCCCGGCGAAATGACCGGGCCGGGCCTGCCCGTCGAGGGGCTCGGACACCCCGGACACTGTCACCACAGTGGCGGCGCCAGCCGGGTACATTTCGTCCACCGAGGGGCCGAACAGGAGATGACAGCCCGCCCCGGCCAGTTTCCCGGCATCTCCGGCCTCGTCGCGGGGATAGGCGGCCAGGTCCTCGCTCGGCCCGAACTGGGCCGGGTTCACGAAGATGGAGGCCGCCACGCGGTCCGCCCGGGACAGGGCGAGGCGGACCAGGGACAGGTGCCCCTCGTGCAGGGCGCCCATGGTCGGGACGAAACCCACCGAAAGCCCTTCCCGTCGCCAGCCGGCGACGGCGGCGCGGAGGTCTGCGACGGTGCGGACGATGGGGAGGGCGGTCATGGCGGGAGGCTTATGCCCCGGGCGCAGGTCCGGCGTCCATCCATCCACAGGCGATCGGCCCCCGCGCGTTGACGCGCCAGAGGCCGGACGCCAAGGCTTGGACGCCGTGGGAATCGGTCCGGACACTCCGGGCGGGCCTCGCCGGCGGAGGCTTCCGATGGCCGACATCATCGTCGTAGGCAACGAGAAGGGCGGGGCGGGGAAGTCCACCCTCGCCATCCACTTGATGACGGCCTTGCTGCACGAGGGGGCCCGCGTGGGCGCCCTGGACCTTGACCTGCGCCAGCAGTCCCTGGCCCATTTCATCGCCAACCGCTCCGCCTGGCTGTCCGCCAACGGCGCCGAAGCGCCCATGCCCGAGACCGTCCGGCTGGACGCCGTGCTCGCCCAGGCGCCGGAGGATGAGGCTCGCGCCCGGCTGGACGCCGCCTTCGAGGCCCTTTCGGCCTGTGACCTGATCGTGGTGGACACGCCCGGCGCCGACACCGCTCTCAGCCGCGCCGCCCACGCCCGGGCCGACCTGATCGTCACGCCCATGAACGACAGCTTCTTGGATTTTGACGCCCTGGGAGTTGTCGATCCGGTGACCCTCGAACTGAAACGGCCGAGCCTCTACTCCGAGACGGTCTGGAACAGCCGGAAGGACCGCGCCGTCGCCTCGGGGCGGTCCATCGACTGGGTGGTGCTGCGCAACCGCCTGGCGCCCGCCGACGCCCGCAACCGCCGCCGGGTGGACGAGCGGGTCCAGGCCCTGTCCCGGCGCGCGGGATTCCGGGTCGGGCCGGGCCTGCGCGACCGGGTCATCTATCGCGAGCTCTTCCCCTTCGGCCTGACAATCGCCGACCTCTCTTCCGTCATCCGGCCTGTTCCCATGAACCTCCAACATGTTGCGGCCCGCCAGGAGTTACGCGATCTGATGGGTTTCCTGGGCCTGACCCGGGACGGTGCGCAACTGGCCGCTCAGTAATGATCTGGCTTCTGGTCGCCGCCGCCATCGCCTTCGCCGTCCTCGTCTGGTCGGGGCGGAAGGGCGCTCGGAACGGGCTGCGGGCGTGGCGTCTGATCTCGGGCGGCCTGGCCCTGGCCGCCGTGGTCGCCGGGACGATGCTTGTCCTCAGGGGCGGATGGCTTGCGGGCTTACTGCTGCTTTTCACCGGCCTGGGGCTCGCCAGTCTCGCCCGCTCGCCCCTGCCCCGGCCCGGCCCTGCTCCGGCCCAGGCCCCGCCGGACCCGGACGGAATGAGTCTCTCCGAAGCGCGCTCCGTCCTGGGCGTTGGCCCGGACGCAAGCCGGGAGGAGATTCTGGAGGCTCATGCCCGGTTAATCCGGCGAACGCACCCGGATGCCGGCGGCACGGACGGCTTGGCCGCCCACCTCAACGCCGCGCGGGATCGGCTTCTTGGGTCCTGAGCCGGCACTTGGCTGCGGCCGAGTCCGGACATTTGCGCGACAAGCCGGGGAATTGCGGTGTAGGCTTGATCCTGACCGGGCCCGGACCCGGCGAACTGAAACACTATGAGCCCGTTGTGAAGCCTCCGGCAGACCCCGAACAGGAGCCCGTCTCCGCCCGCATCCGCGCCCGCATCAAGAAGGCTCGCAAGCGGTTTTTCGCCAATGACAACATCTCCGCCTATGTCCGGGAGGGGGAGATTGATGACTTGCTCTCCGAGGTGGAAGGCAAGTTCCGGGAGGTGCTGAAGAGCCTGGTGATCGACACCGAAGCCGATCACAACACCCAGGACACCGCCAAGCGCGTGGCCAAGATGTACGTCACCGAGGTTTTTCGCGGCCGCTACACCGAGGCGCCGCCAGTGACGGAGTTTCCCAACGCCTCGTCCCTGAACGAGCTGATGATCGTCGGCCCGATCACGGTGCGCAGCGCCTGCAGCCATCACTTCTGCCCGATCATGGGCCGGCTTTGGATCGGCCTGATGCCGAACGAGCACTCCAACCTGATCGGCCTGTCCAAGTACTCCCGCCTGGCCGATTGGGTCATGTCCCGACCGCAGATTCAGGAGGAGGCCATCACCCAGCTCGCCGACCTGCTGATGGAAAAGGTCCGCCCGGACGGTCTGGCTGTCGTGATGGAGGCCGACCACTTCTGCATGCACTGGCGGGGGGTGAAGGACAGCGAGACCATGATGATCAACTCGGTCATGCGCGGCTCCTTCCTCAAGGACCACACCCTGCGGGCCGAATTCCTCTCCCTCATCAAGAACAGGACCTGATCCCTATGCTCGTGCGCTGCCTCTACGCCAGCCGCCCCGTCCAGCCCATGAACGGCGCGCTGCTCGACGGCATCCTCGAACAATGTCGCCGGAATAATCCCCGGCAAGGGATCACGGGGCTGCTGTGTGTGGCCGATGATCTCTTCATTCAGCTGCTGGAAGGCGGCCGGGACGAGGTTTGCGACATCTTTAACGCCATCGTGCGGGATGACCGGCACAAACAGGTCCGCCTTCTCTCCTACGAGGAGATTTCCGAGCGGCGCTTCGGCAACTGGAGCATGGGGCACGTCTCCATCCCCAGGGTGAACCCCTCTCTGCTGCTGAAGTACTTCAAAAGGGTGGAGCTGGATCCTTTCGACGGACCTGGCCAAGCCACCCTGGCGCTCCTGGGCGAGCTCGTCGCCACTGCGGCTATCGCAACGCGCGGAGATTAGCGGCGGCGGCCTTGGTCAGCCGGAAGGCGGCAGGACCATGCATGGCTGGCCCCGGCTTTTCAGGGCCTTGCAGGCCGCCCGAGCCGAGGATTCGGAATAGCCCGCGAAGCGCGTGCGCCAGGAGGCGCCCGACCGCTCTGCCTTGCCGTCAGCCCCGAAGTGCGCGGGCGCCAGCTTGCGGACCAGGGTGGCTTGTTTGCGAGCCATCTCCTGGGACCTAAAGGCGCCGACCTGTACCGACCACCGACCGGTTTCGGCTCGCGCGGCCCGCCTCAGGCCCGCAGAAGCCGGATCGACGATCTCAAACTCGGAGAGGTTCCTCGGCGCGGGGGCGCTGGTGAGGACCACACGATCCGCCAGCAGGGGTTCAGCTTCGGGACTCGCCTGCGCCAAAAGGCTGGCGGGCGCCGGCTCGCTCTCGAAGCTCGCCTCGGCGAACTGCACCCGCTCGCCCCGGTCGCGGCGGGTCGTCAGGTCAAATCCGGTGAGAAGGAGGCTCTCGGCCTTAGCGTTCCGGCGGGCGGTGGAGGGTCCGCCAAGGACGACGGCGACGAGGCGGCGATTCCCACGCACGGCGGAAACCGCCAGATTGTAGCCTGAGGCGTTCGTGAAGCCCGTCTTCAGACCATCCGCCCCGGGCATCCGCCACAGAAGGCCGTTGTGATTGTTCATCCGCCGGCCTTCGAAGGCGAAGGACTGCTGGCCGAAGAGGGCGTAGTGCTGGGGAAAGTCGCGCAGCACCGCGCGCGAAAGGATGGCGAGGTCGCGGGCGGTTGAGAGCTGCCGACTGTCCGGAAGTCCGGAGGCGTTCACGAAGTGGGTGTTGACCATGCCGAGCTCGCGGGCGCGCAGCGTCATCATGGCGGCGAACCGGCGCTCGCTTCCCCCGCCCAGCTTTTCGGCAAGCGCGACGGCCACGTCGTTGGCCGACTTGATGGCCAGGGCCTGCATGGCCTCGGAGACGCTGAGGCTGGCGCCGACGGGCAGGCCCAGCTTGGTCGGGCTCTGGGCGGCCGCCCGGGGCGATATCTCCACACGGTCGTCCAGCGAAATTCGTCCTGCAGAGAGGGCCTCAAAGGTCAGGTAGAGAGTCATCACCTTGGTGATGGAGGCGGGATAGCGAAGACTGTCAGCACGCTTGGAAAAGAGAACCTCGCCGGTCTCGGCGTCTACAACCACAGCGGCGTAACGCATTTCCTGGAAGGGCGGGGTCGGCGCGGACCAGGCCGGGCCACCTATAGCCAAGGCCCCGAGGGTCGCCGCGAACGCCCCTGCAAGGCCGGTGAGGCGACTCAGAAAGTCGGGACGGCGGGCGGCGCTTGGCAAGTCGGTCGTCCCTGGCGTCTCCGGCCCAGCCGGCAGGTTTCAGGTTGAAGCGCCAGCTTAGACCATCCCGCATTGCAGGAAAGTTAATTCAGCCTGAATCTCCATCACAGACTGTTTATGCTGCGGCGCACAATCGAGTTGACTGCTGCGGTGCAGCATGAGATACCCCGAGCGCACAAACGTCCCTGATGCGATTTCGCCTTCAGGGCCCATTCGACAGGAGCGCCACCATGGCCACCGCCAAGACCGCCGCCGACAAGATCGCCAACGCCGGCAATGAAGCCCTCCGTGACGCCATGGAGAAGAGCATGTCCGGGCTTAACGACCTGACGGCTCATTCCCGCAAGAACCTGGAGGCCGTCATCGCCTCTGTGACTGCAACCGCAAAAGGCGCCGAGACCCTGGGTTCTGAGGCCGTCTCCTTCTCCAAGGCCGCCATTGAGCGCCAGACCGCCGCCGTCCAGTCCCTGAGCGGCGTGCGCAGCGTCCAGGACCTGATCGAGATCCAGAGCGATCTCGCCAAGACCCACATGGAGGCCTGCGTGACCCAGATGAGCAAGACCACCGAGCTCATGACGGCCCTGTTCCGCGACGCCTACCAGCCCTTCAGCGCCCGCATGACTGCGGCGGTGGAAAGCCTGCAGTCGGGACGCTGATCCCGGCGCTGCAGAGCCCGTCGGACTTTGAGGCGGCGCGGTTCCCGATCGGGCGCCGCGCCGCTTTCGTTTGACTTGGCCGGGTCGCCTGTGGAAGGCGGAGAGCCATGCTTCCGACGCTCCGGCAACTCCAGTATCTAAAGCTTCTGGTCGATCACGGCGGCTTCGGAAAGGCCGCCGAGGCGGCTCATGTCACCCAGCCGACCCTGTCCGCCGGCATCCAGGAGCTTGAAAAGATTCTGGGCGCCCCTGTTGTCGACCGGGCCCGGTCGGGCCTGATCCTGACGGATGTGGGCGAGGCGGCCCTAGCCAAGGCGCGGGTCATCCTTAATGAGGCGGATGAGCTGGTTCAGGCCGCCCGCAGCGCCGGTCAGCCCCTCACGGGCCGGTTCCGACTGGGCGTCATCCCCACCATCGCCCCCTTTCTCCTGCCCGCGGCCCTTCCTTTGCTCCGGACTCGCTTCCCAGAGCTGCGGCTCTATCTTCGGGAGGACCTGACCCAGAGGTTGATCGCCGCCCTGAAGTCCGGCCAACTCGATGCGGCCCTGATCGCCCTGCCCTTCGATATGACCGGCCTGGACAGCGCCCACGTGGCGCACGACGAGATCCTCGCCGCCCTCCCCGCCAACCATCCCCTCGCCAGGCAGGACCGAACCCGTCCCTCGGAGCTCGAGGAAGGAGACCTGATCCTGTTGGAGGACGGCCACTGCCTGCGCGACCACGCCCTGGCCGCCTGCGACCTACGCCCGCCCCGCCTGAGTGACACCGGGGCGACCTTCGCCGCCACCTCCCTTCCCACCTTGGTGCAGATGGTGGGATCGGGCCTGGGAGTGACCTTCCTGCCCTCCATGGCGGTGGCCGCTGGCCTCACCGAGGGCGCCTCTATAGAGATCCGGCCCCTGCAGGCCGAGGATCCGACCCGCGAGATCGTCGTCGTCTGGCGGTCAGGCTCGATCCGCGGCGCCGAGGGCCGGCTCCTCGCCGAGACCCTCCGTGAGGCCTGATCAGTCCATCAGCCGGCGGGCCAGGTAGACATAGTGGCGCGCCCAGCGCCGGGCGTTCAGCTCGGGGTCGGAATCGTTAGAGTGCCCGCCCAGGGTCTGTTCATAGTACAGGTAAGGGACCCCAAGCGCCTCGAGACGCGCCGCATACTTCCGGGCGTGGCCCGGATGGACCCGGTCATCCCGGGTGTTGGTGGTGATGTAGGCTTCGGGATAGGCCACCCCCGGCTTCAGGTTCTGGTAGCCGGAGTACCTGGCGATGAAGGCGGCGTCCTCCGGCACGTCAGGATCGCCGTACTCGCCCACCCAGGACGCCCCGGCGGACAGCTTGTGATAGCGCAGCATGTCCACCAGGGGGCTCTCCACCACCACGGCGTTCCAGAGCTCCGGGTGCTGGGTCATCGACACCGTAGTCAGGACCCCGCCGTTTGACCGGCCATAGATGCCCAACCGCCGGGGAGAGGTCAGTCCCCGGGCGGTCAGGTCACGGGCGACGGCGGCGAAGTCGTCAAAGGCCAGCTGGCGCTTCTCGCGCATCACCGACTGGTGCCAGGCGGGCCCGAACTCGCCGCCGCCCCGGATATTGGCGATGACATAGGCGCCGCCCCGCTCCAGCCAGAGTTTTCCCATCTCGGGCAGGTAGATGGGCGGTTTGGCGATCTCGAAGCCGCCATAGCCGTACATCAGGGTTGGAGTAGAGCCGTCCTTCCTGGCGCCCTTGGGCGAGACCAAGAAATAGGGGATGCGTGTCCCGTCGCTCGACGTTGTCCAGTACTGGGCCAGGCTGGCGCCCTCTGGCTGGAACCGCGCCGGAAGCGAGGCGATCCGCGCCGTCTCGCCGGTCGCCGCGTCCACCCGCCACAGGGATGGCGGCTCCAGAAACCCTTCTGCGGAGACCATCAGGACGTCGTCGGTCTCGCTGGCTGAGACGATCTGGAAGGTCGCGTCCCGGGGCAAGGCCAGGCGCTCCCCGGTCCAGCGGCCGCGGGCCATGTCGAAAATCTCCACCGCGCCTTTGACGTCGTCGAGCAGGTTTATCGCCACCAGATCCGCCGTGACCTCGACTTCCTGGACCGCCTGGCGGGGCCCCGGCGCGAAGACCAGTTCAGGCGCCCCGGCCGGGTCGTCGCGCTTGAGGGCGACCACTGAGCCCTGGCTGAAGCCCTTCCAGTCCTCCTTGATGATGAAGATCATCCGTCCCTGGGCCGAGCCCTGGTAAGTCGCCCGGAGCGGAAGGGGCAGGCGGACCAGCCGACCGCCGCGCCAGAGGCTGAACTCAGACCGGAAGATGTCGACGGCCCGGTTGATGACCAGACCCAGGCTCTGGCCAGCCCCGTCCCGCAGGACACTGGCCGCGACCGTGACGTCCGAGGCCTGGCCCCGGAACACCTCCCGGGTCTCTCCCTGGCGGTTCAGAGTGCGCAGGACGAAGGGATAGCCCGATGCGGTCACCTCCCCGGGGGTCCATTCCCGGCTGGCGACCAGGGTGTCCCGGTCCAGCCAGTCCACGGTCTGCTTGAAGGCGGGCAGGCGGAACCCGCCCTCCACGAAGGCCCGCCGGGTGACGTCGAACTCTCTCAACTCCACCGCGTCGCCTCCGCCGTCGGACAGCCGGACCAGACAAAGCGTGGCGGCCGGCGGTAGACAGGTCGCGCCCTTGAAGATCCAGGTCCGGCCCTCCCCCCGGGACAGGGCGTCCAGGTCCAGCAGGGTCGTCCACTGCGGCCGGCCGGCGTTGTAGGCGTCTGCGCCTGTGGTGCGCCAGAGGCCCTGGATGTGGTCGGAGTCCTGCCAGAGATTGTCCACCGCGCCGCCGCGCAGGTCTGGCCAGGCGATCCTGTCCGGCGCGGTGAAGATGGCGCGGGCCTCCTGAAGGAAGGTGGGATAGCGCCGGTCGCCCTCCAGGACGGCGGCTGTTCGGGCGTTCTGGCGCGCCACCCAGTCCAGGGCGCGGGGCGATTCGACCTCCTCAAGCCAGAGAAAGGGATCCTCTGCCCGCGCCGCCGAAGGCGGACCGGCGAGAACCAGGGTCAGGGCAAGGAGGCGAAGGAGGGACGAGAGTTTGGACTTCATGGGTCTCTTCTTTGTGCAAAGATCCGCCCTTGTCTCGCGAAAGTCGCCTGGGGGCGCCTATGGGGCTATATAGACGCCCCATGGAACGCCCCTTCCTGAAGATGAACGGCCTGGGCAACGACTTCATCGTCGTCGACGCCCGCCGCAGCGCCTTTGCGCCGGACCCGGAGATCATCCGGCGCCTGGCCTCGAGGTCGGAGGGGATCGGCTGCGACCAGTTCGTGGTCATTGGCCCGTCGGAGGCGGCGGACGCCTCCATCCGCTTCTGGAATCCTGACGGCGGCGAGGCCGGCGCCTGCGGCAACGCCACGCGCTGTGTGGCCTGGCGCCTGATGGAGGACGCCGGGACGGACCAGGTGCGTCTGCAGACCGCCGGAGGGTTCCTGGAGGCCTGGCGTCGGGGGCCGATGCGGGTGGCCGTGGACATGGGCCGGCCGCGCCTTTCCTGGCGGGCTGTCCCCCTCTCGGGCCCCCATGACACCCTGGCGGTTCCCGTGCCGGAGGCCGCACCCCTGGGGCCGGCGACCTGCCTGTCCATGGGCAACCCCCATGCCGTCTTCTTCGTCCCCTCCCTGGCGGATATTGACGTCGCGGGCCTGGGCGCCCGCATCGAGGCCAGCCTCCTCTTCCCGGAGCGGGTGAACGTGGGCTTCGCCGAAGTCCGCAGCCGCTCACATATCCGGCTGAGGGTCTGGGAGCGGGCCGCCGGCCTGACCCGGGCCTGTGGAACAGGCGCCTGCGCGGCCCTGGTGGCCGGCGTGCGCCGGGGCCTCGTCGACGCCGTCGCCAGGCTGGAGCTGGACGGGGGCGACCTGGAGATCGCCTGGGGAATCGACGGCCGCGTCCTGATGACCGGCGATGTTGAGCTCGAGTTCGAGGGGCGCCTGCCATGAGCGGCTCGGACGTCCAGGTCGTCACCTTCGGCTGCCGCCTCAACGCCTACGAGAGCGAAGTCATCCGCGCCCGCGCCGCCGAGGACGGCGTAACCGACGCCGTGGTCTTCAACACCTGCGCCGTGACCGGCGAGGCCGTGCGCCAGGCCCGGCAGGCGATCCGCAAGGCCCGCCGGGAGAACCCGGGCGCGCGGCTCATCGTCACCGGCTGCGCCGCCCAGATCGAGCCGGAAACCTTCGCCGCCATGCCGGAGGTCGATCTTGTTCTGGGCAATGCGGACAAGGCCCGTCCCGGCGCCCTGTCCGCCGGGGCGGACGGCCCCCGGGTGCGGGTCAACGACATCATGAGCGTGCGCGAGACCGCCGGCCACCTGATCGCCGGCGTCCGGGACCGCGCCCGGGCCTATGTGGAGGTCCAGAACGGCTGCGACCACCGCTGCACCTTCTGCGTCATTCCCTTCGGCCGGGGGAACTCCCGCTCAGTTCCGGCGGGGGAGGTGGTGGAGCAGGTCCGCCGGCTGGTCGCCGAAGGCTGCCGGGAGGTCGTCCTGACCGGCGTCGATGTCACCAGCTGGGGAGCGGACCTGCCGGGCTCACCCACCCTGGGCCAGCTGGCGGGGCGGATCCTTCGGCTGGTCCCCGACCTTCCCCGCCTGCGCCTTTCGTCCATTGACGCCGCCGAGATTGACCCGGACCTCATGACCCTGCTGGCGGACGAGCCCCGCCTGATGCCGCACCTGCACCTGTCCCTGCAAGCCGGCGACGACATGATCCTCAAGCGAATGAAGCGCCGGCACAGCAGGGCGGATGCGCTGAAGCTTGTGGCGGATGTGCGCGCCGTGCGCCCCGATGTCGCCTTCGGCGCCGACCTGATCGCCGGCTTTCCCACCGAGACCGAGGCCATGTTCGCAAACACTCTCGACCTGGTGGAGGCGGCGGACCTGGCCTTTCTGCACGTCTTTCCCTACAGCCCCCGCCCCGGGACGCCGGCCGCGAGAATGCCGCCCGTCCCCAAGGCGGAGGTGCGCGAGCGCGCCGCCCGGCTGCGAGCGGCGGGCGAGGCGGCCCTGGCCCGTCACCTGGCCGCCCAGGTCGGCCGCGAAGTCCGGGGCCTGGTCGAGCGCCCTGGCCTGGCCCGGGCCGAGGACTTCTCGGAGATCGCCTTCGACGGCGCTGCGCCGACAGGCGAGATTCGGTCTTTCCGGGTGACTCGCCAGGATGGACGGCGGCTCCTGGCCGAACCCGGCCCTAGGATCGCTGGCGGCCAGACGCCAGAGTCTGTTTCCTTCAGACTGCCTTAAGGAAACAGGCTCTAAATCCAATGAGTTAGATCATGTTTCGATCCGATAACCGGTTCCCACTTATCGGAACATGATCTAGAAGCCGCCCATGACTGAACCCAAGACAGGTTGGTTCCAGCGCCTCACCGGCGGTCTCGCCCGGACCTCCCGGGCCCTGACGGAGCAGGTGGCCTCGACCCTCACCAAGCAGCCCCTCGACCAGGCCCGGCTGGACGCCCTGGAAGAGATGCTGATCGAGGCGGACCTGGGCCCCAAGTCTGCGGCGCGGATCACCGAGGCCTTCGCCGCCACCCGGTTCGGCAAGGCGGTGGACGAGGCCGAGGTGCTCGAGGCCCTGTCCGAGGCCATCGCCGACGAACTCGCCGGGCATGAGGGCCGGTTCGATCCCCTGTCCGGCCCGCGCCCCTACGTCGTCCTGTTCATCGGCGTGAACGGATCTGGCAAGACCACCACCCTGGGCAAGATCGCCGCCGACCTGAAGGGGCGCGGCGCCCGGGTGCTTGTGGTGGCCGGCGACACCTTCCGGGCAGCCGCAGTCGAGCAGCTGAAGGTCTGGGCCGAGCGGGCCGGCGCGGACATTATGAGCCGTGCGACGGGCTCCGACGCCGCCGGGCTGGCCTTCGACGCGATCGAGAAGGCCAGGGCCGAGGCCTATGATGTGGTGCTGATCGACACCGCCGGCCGTTTGCAGAACAAGCAGGGCCTGATGGACGAGCTCCTTAAGGTTATCCGGGTGATCAAGAAGGTCGATCCCGACGCCCCGCATGAGACCCTGCTGGTGCTGGACGCCACGGTGGGACGGAACGCCCTGGCCCAGGAGAACATCTTCGGCAACCAGATCGGGGTCAGCGGCATCGTCATGACCAAGCTCGACGGAACCGCGAGAGGTGGGGTCCTGGTTCCCGTGGCCCAGGCTTCGGACTCTCCGATCAAGCTGATCGGCGTGGGCGAGGGAATTGACGATTTGCAACCCTTCGACGCCCGGGCCTTCGCCCGGTCGGTCGTCGGACTCGGGGAGGTCTGAGCCATGACACAAAGCCCGCCTGGCGCCCGTCGCTGGATCTCGAGCCTTGTGGACTTCGGCTGGCCTCTGGGACTGATCATCGGCTACGTGATCACCCGGGACATGGTGATGGCCAGCTGGGGGCTTGTGGCCGGGGCCGCCATCGCCCTGGTCGTGGGTTACGTGCTCGAGCGACGCATCGCCCCCATGCCCCTGGCGGCAGGGGTGTTGGCCCTGGTCTTCGGCCTGCTGACCCTGGTCTTCAAGGACCCCCGCTTTGTCTACATCAAGCCGACAGTGACCTCCCTGGCCTTTGGGCTCCTGCTGCTCGGAGGGCTGGCTATAAAACGCAATCCCCTCAAGATGCTGCTGGGCTCCAGCCTGCCCATGCCGGATGAGGGCTGGCGGAAGCTGACCTTTCGCTATGGGGTCTTCTTCCTCGTCATGGCGGGCGTGAACGAGGGGGTTTGGCGCACCCAACCCGAGGCGGTCTGGCTCGGCTTCCGGTTTCCGGGATCCAGCCTGATCCATATCGCCTTCGGCCTCGCGCAAGCGCCGCTGATTCTGCGCTACGCCCGGACGGAGGAGACGCCGCCCCCGCCGGTAGAGTAGCCTGACCGAATGTCACGGCCTGTGGGGATCCCGCCCATGACAAAGAAATCGACGCCCTCAGCGGCCTCCATCAGCCACTTGTTGCACAGGGCGGTTCAGATTTCGGCCGACCTGTACTCGGAGCAGGCGGGTCCTGAGGCGATTACGCCCCGACAGTTCGCGGTCCTCACGGCCGTCGCCGAGGCTGAGGGCGCCACCCAGAGTCAGCTCGTACGCAGCACGGGCGTGGACCGATCCACCCTGGCGGAGCTGCTGACCCGTTTGACGGCCCGAGGTCTGGTCGCGCGGCTCAGGTCCGCGGGCGACGCCCGGGTGAATCAGGTATCGCTGACGGAATCCGGGCGTGCGCTTCTGGCGGCGACCGAGCCTCACGCAGCGGCTGCGGATCTCGCCCTCCTGTCCCGGCTCCCGGAGGATCGCCGCGCGCGGTTCCAGAAGGACCTGCGCCGCCTCGTCGCCCCGGGCGAGAAGGCCAAAGTCAAAAAGAAAAAGAAGGGCGCCCGGAAGGATGACAGGGCTCCGCCACCTGAGACGGCGCCCGAGTCCGGAAGCTAGACCCGGACATCCACCAGGGAGCCCGGGCGCGGCGTTCTCACGGGACGGGATGGATCGCTCTCGGGCTCTGCGCGGGACGCTGTCGTGGATGTCGCTGTCGTGGATGTCGCTCTCTGGGTCGGGCTTGGCGCCGGGGTCTTGCCGGGTGCGGGGCCGCCCTCGGCCCGAAGCATGCTGCGGGCGAAGTCCGGAAGTCGGGCTGTATCGGTCGACCGACCCGTCTGGGGCGGCGGGATGGTCGGTGGACCGGAACGAACGGCAGGGACCATAAGGGCCTCGAAACAGGGTTAACGAGGTCTGACCCTCTCTGTTCCGGGTTCAGGAAGGGTTAACGGCGGATCCGTTCCACAAGCCGCCGGGCGTCGTCCTCTGTCAGGGGGGCCGCGATCTTGTCGACAATCCGCCCTGAGCCATCGACCAGATAGGTCTCCGGAACACCAGAGACGCCCAGCTCGATGCCGGCGCGGCCCTCCTGGTCCACCAGGACCCTGACATAGGGGTCGCCGGTGCGGGCGAGGAAGGCCTGGGTCTTGGCGGGCTCATCCTTGTAAGCGATCCCGATGATCGGCGCCCCCTGCTCCTTGAGGGCGACGAGGATGGGCGCCTCGATCTCGCAAGGCGCACACCAGGACGCGAAGACGTTGATCAGGTACGGGCCCTTTCCCGGGGCCGCCAGGGTGTCTGGCAGGCCATCCGCCAGGGTGGGAAGGGTCACTTCCGGGACAGGCTTGCCGACCATGGCCCGTGGCAGATAGCGGGGGTCATTGCGCAGGCCGAAGAAGGCGAAGAGCAGGCCGAGCGCCAGGAGCACCCCTACGGGGGCAAGGGCGAGGAAGCGCTTCACGGCTGCGTCTCCGGACCGGGCTCGACCTCCTGGGCGCGGGTCTCGAGCGCCTCTGCGCGTCGCCGCCAGCGGCGGGCGAAGGCCAGGCTCGAGACCGCCAGCCAGGCCAGGGCGACCGCGCTCAGGCCATAGGACATCCAGACGTAGAAGCCGTAGGGGCCGGGATCCAGATCCAGCATGGTCACCTCGCCAGCCGGGCTTCGGCGGCGGCGGCGCGACGTCGCCAGACCTCGCCGCGGATTCTGACCAGCCAGAGCGCGCCGAAGGCGGACATGTAGGACAGGCTCATCAGCAGGAGGGGAACAAGGAAGACCGTCGCTGCGCGGGACCCGCCTGCGGCGAACACCGTCCGACCCTGATGCAGGGTGTTCCACCATTCCACCGACCAGTGCACCACAGGCACGTTGATCAGGCCGACCAGGGCCAGGATGGCGGCGGCCCGCGCTCCCTTGGCCTCATCGTCGATAGCCGCCCTCAGGGCCATGTAGGCGAGGTAAAGGAGGAAGAGGACAAGGACGCTGGTGAGCCTTGCGTCCCAGACCCACCAGGCCCCCCACATGGGCTTGCCCCAGAGCGAGCCGGTAGCGAGGGCGAGGGCGGTGAAGACCGCGCCGATGGGCGCTGCGGCCCGGGCGGCGGCGTCGGCCAGGGCCTGCCGGAAGACCAGGGACAGGAAGCTCGCCCCGCCCAGGCAGACGTAGACGAAGAGCCCCAGCCAGGCGGCCGGGACGTGGATGAACATGATCCGGACGGTGTCGCCCTGCTGATAGTCCTCCGGGGCGGTGAAACCGAGCCAGAGGCCGACCGCCGCCAGGGCCAGGGCGAGGGCGCCGAACAGGGGCGCCGCCCAGGCCGAGAAGGCCATGAAGCGATGCGGATTATAGAGGAAGGCGAGGGCCTGCGTCATGCCTCGCCCCTTAGCCCCGGTCCGCGCCGACGGCAATGGAAAGCCGTCGGCGCAGTCTCGTGCGGCCTACTGCGGGCGGGCAAGCTCCATCGGCGGACTGTCGGGGCCAGGGCTCATCATCCGGCGCTCGATCCGGACCTCGCGTCTTCCCCTGCCGGCATTCGACAAGGCGTCGAAGGCCGTCTTCTGTCCGGGAGTCAGCTGTGCATAGAAGGTCCGGGTTGCGGCCGCGCGGCGGTCGAAGGCCGCGAGATGCTCGACCATGCGAGCCCGCTGCTGGTCCAGTCGCTCCGGCGTGGTGCGAGCCTTGTCTCGCCGCTCTGGCGGTGCAGGCGGTCCCGGCGGCTTCTGGGCCGCGAGGAAGGCCTTCAGCGCGGGCTCCTGAGCGGGGGTCAGCTGCAGGACGTCCCGCAGGCGCTGGGCCCTGACCTCGGGGTCTGGCCGCTTCATCTCCATCATGCGCATGCCGCCGGGGGGCGGACCGCCCGGAGACGGGGACTGAGCGAAGGCGGCAGTGGCGGCTGAAAGCGCCAGGACGGCGGCGCCAAAGGTGGAACGGATCATGTCTGTGCTCCTTGGATGCACCCCTTGTTCCCCCAAACGCACCTCGACGGCCTTTCCGTCGCAAGTCCCCGGAGCGGGTCAGGACAGGGCGTTGCGGCAGGCCGCCGCCATGGCCAGCGGCCCAAGGGCGACCGCGGCGGCGGCGTAGGCCCCGAGCAGGGCGAATCCGGCGCGCCAGGGCAGTCCGGCCGTGAAGGCGTCCAGGGCGCCTCCGCCAAAGATCACCGGGGGCACGAACAGCGGAAGGACGATCACGGCGGTCAGGAGTCCGCCCCGCCGGGCGCCGAGGCTCAGGGCCGCCCCGATGCCTCCCGTGAAGGCGAAGGCCAGGCCCCCGGCGAGGGCGCAGGCGAAGAGCAGGGGCGCCAGGGCGGGCGAGGCGCCCAGGGCGATGGCCGCCACCGGCGCCAGAAGGGCCAGGGGCGCGCCCGTCGCCAGCCAGTGTCCCAGGCATTTCAGGGCGCAGGTGAACTCGAGGGGCAGGCCTGCATGCGCCATGAGGTCCAGGGCCCCGTCCTCAAAGTCGCGCTCGAACAGGCGCTCGAGGCCGAGGAGGGCGGAGAGGGCCAGGACCGTCCAGGCCGCGCCCGGTGCGATCTGCGCCAGCCGTTCAGGCTCAGGCCCAGAGGCCAGGGGCAGGAGAAGGGTCGCCCCGGCGAAGAAACCGCCGGTCACCATGAGGCCGCCGCCGCGCCCCCAGGCGATCGCCATCTCCCGCCTCAGCAATTGAAGGGCGGCGCTCACGCCGTGATCTCCAGGGCGAGGGCCGCCAGGGGCAGGGGATCGTGCACCGCTGCGAGGATGAGCCCGCCGCCTGACAGGTGCCCAGCCATGATCTCCTGCGCCTCGGCGCGCCAGCGCGCATCGAGGGGGCTGAGGGGCTCGTCCAGCAGCCAGAGAGGACGGGGCGCCGAAAGGAGCCGGGCGAGCGCCAGCCTTCGCCTCTGGCCTGCGGACAACCGCCTCACTTCGAGGTCGAGAAGCCGATGCAGGTCGAGACGGCGAACGGCCGCCGCCATGGCGGATGGCGTCCCGCCCTGCCATCCCGTCCAGAATGCCAGTTCCTCGCTGGCGGTGCGCGAGGCCTTGAGGCCGTCGAGATGGCCCAGGAGGTGCAGGCTTGAGGCTTGTGCGCTGGCCGGGTCGGCGTCTCCGAAGGCGATACGCCCGGACTCCACAGCGCAGAGGCCCGCTACGGCCCTCAGCAGGCTGGTCTTGCCCGAGCCGTTGGCCCCTGTCAGGGCGCAGGCCTGACCCGGCTCCATACGGAGACTCAGACCTGAAAACAGCCGCCGCCCCCCTCGGGACAGGGCAAGGTCCTCGATGTGCAGGGACAGGCTCACGATTTCCTCCCGGCCCGCGCATGGACGCGGACCCGCCGAAGGTCTATGACGCCGGCGGCTGCACTCGTCCCGGAGGGCGTTCGCGGCGCCGGGGCGAACGCTGTGTGTCCGCCCACCAGGGCGCGCGATCTCCGGTTCGATAGGTGTGCGGTCCGGAACAGAGGAAGGATCCCTGACATGGCGTCAATCGACAGCCTCAAGACCCGCCGCGAACTCACGGTGGGAGACAAGACCTACGTCTACTACAGCCTTCCGGCCGCCGAGGAAGCCGGTCTTGCCGGCGTATCGCGACTCCCGGCTTCGATGAAGGTGCTGCTGGAGAACCTGCTGCGCAACGAGGATGGCGACACCGTCGGCGCCGACGACCTGAAGGCCCTGGCCGCCTGGCTCGACAACAAGGGCGCGGTGGAGCACGAGATCAGCTTCCGCCCGGCGCGGGTCCTGATGCAGGACTTCACCGGCGTGCCGGCGGTCGTGGACCTGGCCGCCATGCGCGACGCCATGACCAAGCTCGGCGCCGATCCCGAGAAGATCAACCCGCTGAACCCCGTCGACCTGGTCATCGACCACTCCGTCATGGTGGACCACTTCGGCACCTCCAAGGCCTTCGGCGAGAACGTCGAGCGCGAGTACGAGCGCAACATCGAGCGCTACCGCTTCCTGCGCTGGGGCTCGTCGGCCTTCAACAACTTCCGCGTGGTGCCCCCCGGTACCGGCATCTGCCACCAGGTGAACCTGGAGTACCTGGCCCAGACCGTCTGGACCGGCGATGAGGACGGCGCGGCCCTGGCCTATCCCGACACGGTCGTTGGCACCGACTCCCACACCACAATGATCAACGGCCTGGCTGTCCTGGGCTGGGGCGTGGGCGGCATTGAGGCCGAGGCGGCCATGCTGGGTCAGCCCATCCCCATGTTGATCCCCGAGGTCATAGGCTTCCGCCTGACCGGCGACATGCCGGAGGGCGCCACGGCGACCGACCTGGTGCTGACCGTCACCCAGATGCTCCGTAAGAAGGGCGTTGTGGGCAAGTTCGTTGAGTTCTTCGGCCCAGGCCTCGCCGGCCTGACTCTCGAGGACGAAGCGACCATCGCCAACATGGCTCCGGAGTATGGCGCCACCTGCGGCTTCTTCCCCGTCACCCAGGCCACGGTGGACTATCTTCGCGCGACCGGACGCGACCCCGCCAGGGTCGAGCTTGTGGAAGCCTACGCCAAGGCCCAGGGCCTCTGGTCCGAGCCCGGAGATCCTGAACCCGTCTTCACCGATACTCTCGAACTCGACCTCGGAACCGTCCAGCCCTCCCTGGCCGGCCCCAAGAGGCCGCAGGACCGCGTCCTCCTGAGCGACGCCGCCGCCGAATTCCGCACCGCCCTGTCCAAGGAGTTCAGCCGCGAGCCGGGCGCTCCGCGCGCCGCCGTAACGGGTGAATCCTATGATCTGGGCGACGGCGACGTGGTGATCGCGGCCATCACCTCCTGCACCAACACCTCCAATCCCAGCGTCCTGATCGCCGCCGGCCTGGTGGCCAAGAAGGCGGTGGAGAAGGGCCTGAAGGTGAAGCCCTGGGTGAAGACCTCCCTCGCCCCCGGAAGCCAGGTGGTCACCGACTACCTGAAGGCCGCCGGCCTGACCAAGAGCCTCGACGCCCTGGGCTTCAATCTGGTCGGCTATGGCTGCACCACCTGCATCGGCAACTCCGGCCCCCTGCCCGAAGCCATCTCCGAGACCATCCAGTCCGCGGACCTGGTGGCCTGCTCGGTCCTGTCGGGGAACCGTAACTTCGAGGGTCGGGTCAATCCGGACACCCGGGCCAACTATCTGGCCTCACCGCCCCTGGTGGTGGCCTACGCCCTGGCCGGGAATATGCTGATCGACCTCGCCAACGACCCGATCGGCGAAGGCAAGGATGGCAAGCCCGTCTATCTGAAGGACATCTGGCCGACCTCGACCGAGGTCGCCGAGCTGCAGCGCAAGCACGTCACCCAGAAGATGTTCGCCACCCGTTATTCCGACGTCTTCAAGGGCGACAAGAACTGGCAGGGCATCAAGGTCGCCGGCGGCCAGACCTACGCCTGGGACATGGGCTCCACCTACGTCCAGAACCCGCCCTACTTCCAGGACATGAAGATGGAGCCCGAGCCGGTCACGGACGTGATCGAGGCCCGGATCCTGGGCGTATTCGGCGACTCCATCACCACCGACCACATCTCGCCGGCCGGCTCGATCAAGGCCAGCTCCCCGGCGGGCGTCTACCTGCGCGAACGCCAGGTTCCGACCACTGAGTTCAACTCCTACGGCGCCCGCCGCGGGAACCACGAGGTGATGATGCGGGGCACCTTCGCCAACATCCGCATCCGCAACCGGGTCACCCCGGAAATCGAGGGCGGCGTGACCCGTCACTTCCCCTCGGGCGACACCATGGCGATCTATGACGCCGCCATGCGCTACCAGGCTGAAGGTCGGCCGATGGTCATCTTCGCCGGGAAGGAGTACGGCACGGGCTCGTCCCGTGACTGGGCCGCCAAGGGCACCAAGCTCTTGGGCGTCCGGGCGGTCATCGCCGAGAGCTTCGAGCGCATTCACCGCTCCAACCTGGTGGGCATGGGCGTCCTGCCCCTGCAGTTCATCCAGGACGGGTGGCAAAAGCTCAACCTGACCGGTGAAGAAATTGTCTCGATTCGCGGTCTGTCTGAGCTCTCGCCCCGCCGCCAGCTGACAATCGAGCTCTACCGGGCCGGAGACGGCCGCATCGCCCGGTTCCCGGTCCGCTGCCGAATCGATACGCCGACCGAGCTGGAGTACTTCCGCAACGGGGGCGTACTGAACTACGTTCTCCGGAACCTGGCGCGCGACGCCCAAGGCTGATCCTGGCCGCCGCATCCCCGGTCCGGGAGGTGCGGCGAGCGGGCTTCACGCCTTCTTGATCGACTGCGCCGGACAACTGGGATTAAGTGCGGGCCGATGCGTGGAGCCCTGTTCGCCTGTCTGCTGATGCTAGCGCCCGCTGCGGCGACGGCGGCCCCGCGGTCCCCCGTGGTCGTCGAGCTTTACACGGCGCAGGGTTGCGCCTCCTGCACCGGGACCAGTGCCGTGATGGAGACCCTTGCGGCCCGTCGCGACGTCCTGCCCCTGACCTTCAGCGTTGATTACTGGGACTATCTCGGCTGGACCGATACCCTGGCCCGCCCGGAGTTCGTGACCCGTCAGAAGTCCTACGTGACAAGTTTCGATCTGGGCGAGCCCTACACGCCACAGGCTGTCGTGGGGGGACGGGGCCAGGCCGGCGCCCTGGAGGCCGAGCGCCTCGAGGCGCTCATCAACCGCGCCGCCCAGGCGCCCGCAGGGCCCCGGATCAGCCTCTCGACCAGCCGGACAAGCGTCGCCAATGGCAAGGCGCCCCAGGGCGGGGCCGAGGTCTGGATGGTGCGCTATGATCCTAAGCCCCGGAGCGTCCAGGTCCGGCGGGGTGATAACCGGGGCCAGACCGTGGTGGCGATCAACGCCGTGCGGGAGCTGAGGCGTCTGGGATCCTGGCGGGGACGGGGCCTGACCTGGCGTCTTCCTGAGGCGATGGAGCCCGGGCTGGTCACGGTGGTCATTGTCCAGTCACCGCGGGGTGGCCGAATCCTTGCGGCGGCGAGCAGCGCCACGCCGTCTTGAAGACGGGGGCGGCCAGGCCTTCCGGAGATGGGAGGAGGGCGTCGGCTGGCCTGGCGGCCTGACCCCGGGCGGGGGCTGGGGGGGCTGTTCAGGAGCCCAGGATGCAGGTCCGGCCAGCCGACGAAGCCAAGATCACCTGCCTATCGGGCGGGCGCGCGTCCGAAATAAGGTCTTTTCGCGACGATTGCCCCCGGCGGCGACCTGGCGCTAACCTGCCCCCATGGCGGCGGATCCTTTCCCGACGAGCGGCTCGCCCGGTCGCGTCTTCTTCGAGCGTGCGGAGTTCCTTCGCATCCTGAACCTCTATGGCAGGATGGTCGCGGCGGGGGAGTGGAAGGACTATGCCATCGACCCCATGCCGGACGCCTGCGTCTTCTCGGTCTTCCGCCGGGCGTCCGAGGCGCCCGCCTACCGGATAGAGAAGCGTCCCGCCCTGGCCCGCCGCCAGGGCGCCTGGGCGGTGATCGGCGAGGGCGGCATGATTCTCAAGCGCGGCCACGACCTGGCCCAGGTGCTGACGGTCTTCGACTCCCGCCGCTTCCGCGTGGTGGACTGACGCACACGAGAAAGCCCCGGCGGTCGCCCGCCGGGGCCCTGTCTGAGTGATCTCCAGCGCCTAGAGCCTGTTCCTTTCAGACGGAACGTCTGAAAGGGGAAAAACAGGCTCTAAATCCAATATGCGAGATCATGTTTCGGTCCGATAACCGGTTCCCACTTATCGGAACATGATCTAGCGGCGTTCGCCCAGCAGGCTGAGCAGGAACTGGAAGAGGTTGATGAAGTTCAGGTAGAGGCTCAGGGCCCCGTAGTTGGTGGCCACGCTCGTCGAAGCCTCATCCCCTCCGAGATCGTAGTACATCATCTTCAGGCGCTGGGTGTCGAAGGCGATCAGGCCGGCGAAGATGACAACGCCCAGGATGCTGATGATGAAGCTCATGATCGGCAGCTTCAGGAAAATGTTCACCAGCGAGGCCAGGACCAAGCCGATCAGGCCGACGATCAGGAAGCTTCCCATCGCCGTCAGGTCCCGCTTTGTCGCGTAGCCGAACAGGGACAAAGCCGCAAAGGCCGCCGCGGTGATCAGGAAGGTCTGGGCCAGGGCCTGGCCCGTATAGACCAGGGTCAGGACGCCCAGGGAGGCGCCCATCAGAACCACAATGCTCCAGTAGGCCACCGCCGCCCCGCGCGGGGTCTGTCCGCCGCGGGCGAAGTTGGAGAAGAGAATAATGCCGAGGGGCGCGAAGCTGACGATCCAGCCCAGAGGCGTCATGCCGGCCATGCGCCCGTCGGCCGAGACCATGAACATCAGGTCGCGTACAGGGGCGTACATGCCGGTCAGCCAGGCCATGGCGCCCGAGACCACGAGGCCCAGGGCCACCTTGTTGTAGACACCCAGCATGAACTGGCGCAGGCCGGCGTCCACGGCCATGTCGGCGCGGTCCACCAGAACGGGACCGGCTGACCTGTGGTTGAAGTCGCTCATCGAACGAAGGTCCTTTCCGTTCGCCCGGATCGGGCGTGAGGGAAATATCGGTGCGGACGGCGTATTGTGCAAGCATCGAGCTTGACTAGGCTTCCACCATGATCCGCCTGTTCGCCGCCCTGCACCTTCCAGACGAGGCCGCCGAGGCCCTCGAGCCCTTCCAGCGCGGCCTTGCCGAGGCCGACTGGAGGCCCCGGGAGGCTCTGCACATCACCCTGAAGTTCGCCGGCGACCTTCGCGAGGACCGGGCCGACGACCTCGCCGCCGAGCTGGTCCGGGTTGGCGGCACGCCTCTGGAGGTGGAACTCGCAGGGGCGGGAGCCTTCGGCGAGGGCCGTGACATCCATGCGGTCTGGGCCCGGGTGACCCCGTCGGAGCCCCTCTCCCGCCTGGCCCGGGCCTGCGAGGTCGCCGGGCGCCGGGCGGGCCTCGCAGCCGACGCCCGCGCCTACACGCCCCATGTCACCCTGGCCTACCTCAAGCGGCCTGAGCCAGAGGCCGTGGCCCGCTGGCTGGCATTTGCGGAGGCCCTGAAGGTTCCGGCCTTCCGTCTTCACCGGTTCGGCCTGTATTCAAGCTGGCGCGGCCCGGACGGATCAAGCTATCGCCTCGAGCGCAGCTATCCGCTCGACCGCCGGGCGAGGCCCGCCTGATGCACTGTTCGAGGAGCCGCCCGTGCCTGACTGGATCTCCGCCATCATCCTGGGCGTGGTCGAGGGCCTGACCGAGTTCATCCCGGTTTCCTCCACCGGACACCTGCTCCTGGCCAAGACCGCATTGGGCCTGCCCCCTGGGTTCTGGGACACCTTCATCGTCCTGATCCAGCTTGGCGCCATTTTGGGGGTCGTCGCGCTTTACTTCCGCAAGCTCTGGGACGTTGTCCTTGGCCTTCCGACCTCGCAGAGGGCGCGCCACTTCGCCCTGTCGGTCCTCGTCGCCTTCCTTCCCGGCGCCCTCGCTGGCGCGCTGCTGCACGACATCATCAAGGGCGTGCTCTTCGAGAGCCCGCGGCTGATCTGTTGGTCCCTGATCATTGGCGGCGTTGTCCTCCTGGTGATCGACCGCCGCGCCCCGGCGCCGCGGGAGACCGACCCCATGGCGCTCAGCCTGAAGACTTCCCTCATTGTCGGCCTGTTCCAGACCCTGGCCCTGATCCCCGGCGTTTCTCGCTCAGGGGGAACGATTGTCGGGGCCATGTTGTTGGGGGTGGAGAAGCGCGCTGCGGCGGAGTTCTCCTTCTTCCTGGCCATACCGACCATGGCGGGCGCCTTTGTTCTGGACTTCTGGTCAAGCCGCGGGGACCTCCAGGGGGACCGGATCGGCCTTCTGGTCCTGGGTTTCGTCGTCAGCTTTGTCGTCGGCTACGCAGTCGTAAGGTTCATGCTCGACTTCATCGGACGGCGCGGCTTCGCCCCCTTTGGCTGGTGGCGGATCCTGGTTGGCGCCGCTGGACTCGCCCTGCTGGGGGCGGGCTGAATCCCCGGATCAGGCGACGCCGTCGCTGGCGGCGGGCCTTGCGAACTGGCCGCCCTTGCGGAACCGGTAGAGATAGGTCGGCAGGATCGCCTCGACGGTCTCTGGCGTGATCCCCAGGTCCGCCAGCCCCGGCGCCTGGCCTGAGACCACATTGTCGGTCTTCAGGAGTTCGACCTGATCGGCGGTGAGGGGCGGCGCTATGGGCGTCAGGGTGAAGGGTGCGCAAAGGGTTCCGACCAGCCCCGCGAGGGGGAAGGGCAGGGGGGCGTAGAGGCGCCGACGGCCGGTCTCCTTCAGGATCAGGTCCAGGATCTCTCGGAAGGTGAACACCCCCGGCCCGCCGAGCTCGAAGGTGCGTCCCGCATGCTGTGGATCCAGAGCGGCGGCGGCCGCGGCCCTCGCCACATCGCCGACATACACCGGCTGGAAACGGGTCCGCCCACCGCCGATCAGGGGCAGGAAGGGACTGACGACGGCCATCTCACCGAACTTGTTGAAGAAGTCGTCGCCAGGCCCGAAGACGATGGAGGGTCGCAGGATCACCGCAGAGGGCAGGGCCTCGCGCACGGCGGCCTCGCCCTCGGCCTTTGAGCGCGCGTAGCGGGCGGCCGAGGCCGGGTTGGCGCCGAGGGCCGACATCTGGACGAAGCGGGCGCCCGCCGTGGCGGCGGCCTGGGCCAGGGTCCGGGCGGCGTCGACGTGCACGGCCTGGAAGGTCTGTCGGCCGGTCTCGTAAAGCAGGCCGACCAGGTTGATCACTGCGTCCGCGCCCGCCACCGCCCGGGCGACCGAGGCGGCGTCCCGGACATTGGCCTGGACCACCTCGACCTGCCCGACATCCCCCATCAGGCGCATGGCGTGGGCCAGGTGCGGTTGACGCACCGCCACCCGAATCCGAGCGCCGCGTCGGGCCAGAGCCCTGACGATCTGGGTCCCGATAAATCCGGAACCGCCGAAGACGGTAATGAGGTCTGGCATGACTTCCGGGCTCCCAGGGTCGAGACAGGACCGTGGGGATAGACGAACGCCGCCCGCCCTGCAATCGGCGGCGATGCTCCGGTGTGCATGGCCGTTGACCCGACCGGGACTTGGCCCTAAGGAAGCGCGCTCGCACGGTCCGATGGATCGGGCCCAGGTGGCGGAATTGGTAGACGCGCTGGCTTCAGGTGCCAGTGGCTTAACGGCCGTGAAGGTTCGAGTCCTTTCCTGGGCACCACCGTCCCTCTTTCGGGGGGCGAGGCGCAATCAACCGGCGGAGACGGCGGACCGTGGCGAACTACCTGCATGAAGGCGATCTTCCCGCCGGCCTCTTCGGGGGCGTTGCCTCCGTGGCCGTGGATTCTGAGACCATGGGCCTGCGGCTGGGCCGGGATCCCCTGTGCGTGGTCCAGCTCTCGGCCGGCGACGGCGACGCCCACCTCGTCCGCCTGTCCCGCCCGGACTATAAGGCGCCGAACCTAAAGGCCCTTCTTGCGGACCCGGCGGTGACCAAGATTCTGCATTTCGGTCGCTTCGACATCGCCATGTTCCGGCTGCACCTGGGCGTGGTGACGGCGCCGGTGTACTGCACCAAGATCGCCTCAAAGCTCGCCCGGACCTATACCGACAAGCATGGACTGAAGGACCTGTCCCGGGAACTTCTCGGGGTCGACATGTCCAAGGTGCAGCAGAGCTCGGACTGGGGAGCCCTGACCCTGTCTCCCGAGCAGATCGCCTACGCAGCCTCCGATGTTCTCCACCTGCACCGGCTGCGCGAGCGGCTGGACGACATGCTCCGGCGCGAAGGCCGGGCCGAGCTCGCCGAGGCCTGCTTCCGCTTCCTGCCGAACCGGGCCCTCCTGGACCTGGCGGGCTGGGAGGACTCGGATATCTTCGCCCATGCCTGACGCGCCGCCGGAGGGGCGATCGTGACCGACGGCGCCATCCCGCCCGCCCTGCGCCGCGCCCAGGAATCGAGATCCTGGCGGCGGCGATCGCGCCAGGTGCGCCTCCTGCGGCGGTTTCTGCCCGCCCTTGTGGGCCTGATCCTGCTGGTGCTCTCCGGCTATCTCGGCCTGGCCATGTTGACGGGCCCCCAGGCCCGGCCCGTTGAGGCGGGGTCTCCGATCCAACTGGTGAATCCCCGGTTCATTGGCCAGGACAGCAAGGGGCGCGCCTTCACCCTGACCGCGCGGACTGCGACCCGGGATCCGGCTGACGACGACCGGGTCACCCTCGACCAGCCCGTTCTCCTTCTGCGTCGCGATCCCGGAGAGCCCATCCGCGTTTCCGCCAGGACAGGCGACTACAATCAATCGGATCACCTCTTGAAACTTATGGGGGATGTTCGACTGAACAGCGGGGACATCAGCTTCGCGACTGGGGCCTCGAGCTTCGACACCGCCCTTGGCGAGCTGATCGGCGATGGCGCCATCCAGGGCGTCGGGTCGCTTGGAGAAATCAACGCGAAGTCCTATGGCGTATACGACAGGGGTGACCGCCTTGTGTTCGGCGGCGGGGTGAGCACCCGCCTCGAGACGAGATCCGGTCCTTAGGCACAGGAACGCGCGAGCATGAAACATCTCAGTATGGCCTGCCAGGCGACGGTGGCGGTCCTGGCGCTCGCCGCCACGACATCCGCCCAGGCCCAGCTGGCCCGGAACTCCAAGGCCCCCGTCGATATCACGGCAAACCAGCTGGAGCTGGTCAACAGCCAGTGCTCGGCGATCTACCGGGGCGGCGCTGAGGCCCTGCAGGAAACCAGCCGGCTTCGGGCCGATCAGCTGACGATCGTCTACGTCAAGGCCGCAGGGGGCAGCCCCGGGAACGGCTGCAGCAGCGACCTTCTGCGCATGGAGGCGACCGGTTCGGTTTTCTATGTCACGCCGGAGCAGAGGATTCGGGGCGACAGGGCGGTCTACGAGGCGCAGACTCAGACCCTGACCCTGACCGGTTCCGTCGTCGCCGCCCGCGGCCAGGATGTCATGAAGGGCGAACGGCTGGTGGTGAACACCGTCTCCGGCGATGCCCGCATGGAGGGCGGCGGTCGGGTCCGCACCGTGATCTATCCGGGCGCCAAGCCCGAAACCCCGAAATAGGCCGGGCCATGTCAGCGGCGCCCGAACAGGACGGCCTGGTCGTCGACCGGATCGGCAAGACCTATCGCGGTCGCGCCGTGGTCAAGGGCGTCTCCCTGCGCCTCGGGCGGGGCGAGGTGAAGGGCCTCCTTGGCCCCAACGGCGCTGGCAAGACCACCTGCTTCTATATGATCACGGGCCTGGTCTCAGCGGACGAGGGCCGGATCTGGCTCGATGGCGAGGACGTCACCGCCCAGCCCATGTACCAGCGCGCTCGGATGGGTCTGGGCTACCTGCCCCAGGAGCCCTCCATCTTTCGCGGCATGACCGTCGAGGAGAACGTCATGTCGGTGGTCGAGCTGCGTGAACCCGAGGCGCGCAAGGCCCGCGAGACGGTCTCGGGCCTGTTGGCCGAGCTGAGGATCGATCACCTGCGCAAGTCCCCCGCCGTCTCCCTTTCAGGTGGAGAGCGCCGGCGGGTGGAGATCGCCCGGGCCCTGGCGTCTGAGCCCGCCTATATGCTTCTTGACGAGCCCTTCGCCGGTATCGACCCGCTGGCCATCGCCGACATCCGCGAGGTGATCGGCTACCTGAAGGCGCGCGGCATCGGCATCATGATCACCGACCATAATGTCCGGGAGACGCTGGAAATCATCGACCGGGCGGCCATCATCCATGCGGGCGAGCTACTGCTCGAGGGTACGCCCGCCGAGATCGTCGACAATCCCGAAGTCCGACGCGTCTACCTTGGGGAAGAGTTCGCCTGACGCCACTCCGGCGCCGGCGAGGGGGGAATGTATGGTCGCCACGCCGAGGAACGCCGTCGTCATCCTGCTCGACAGCCTGAACCGGCACATGCTGGGAGCCTATGGCGGGACGGAGTTCGCGACCCCGAACCTGGACGCCTTCGCCCGAACGGCGGTGCGGTTCGACAACCACCACACCGGTTCCCTGCCCTGCATGCCGGCGCGGCATGACATCCTCTGCGGCGCCCTTGACTTCCTCTGGCGACCCTGGGGTTCAGTGGAGATCTGGGAAGACGCCATCACCTACGAGCTTCACAAGGCCGGCGTCGTCTCGCAGCTGGTCTCGGACCACCCGCACCTCTTCGAGACCGGCGGCGAGAACTATCACGTCGACTTTACAGCCTGGGCCTACGAGCGGGGCCATGAGGGCGACCCCTGGAAGACCCGGCCCGATCCCTCCTGGGCCGGGGCGCCGATCTTCGGCCGCGACCACATGCCCTACCACGACAGCCGCGGCTGGTTCCGGGACGAGTCCGACTTCCCCGGGCCCCGCACCATGGCAGCCGCCGCCCGGTGGATCGAGGAGAATGCCGGCTGGCATGACCGGTTCTTCCTCTTCATCGATGAGTTCGATCCGCACGAGCCCTTCGACACCCCCGAGCCCTGGGCCTCCATGTACGATCCGGACTACGAGGGCCCGCCCATGATCTGGCCGCCCTATATGCAGGGTGCGGTGGAGAAGGGGGTCCTGAGCCCGGCTGCGGCGCGCCGGCTGCGGGCCAGCTACGGCGCTAAGCTTTCGATGATCGACCACTGGCTGGGCCGGGTCCTTCGGGCCATTGAGGAGAAGGGCCTGGCTGAGGACACCCTGGTCATGGTCTGCACCGACCACGGGCACTACCTGGGCGAGAAGGACATCTGGGGAAAGCCCGGCGTGCCCATCTACAACACCCTGGGCCACATCCCCCTCATGATCCGCCATCCGGGGATCGCCCCGGGCGTCTGCGACGCCCTGACCACCAGCGTGGACCTGTTCGCCACCCTGGCCGACCTTTTCGGGGTGCAGGTGCGCCAGCGGACCCATGGCCGCTCCCTGCTTCCTATGCTGCGCGGTGAGGTCGGAGCCGTCCGGGATCACCTCCTGACCGGGGTCTGGGGGCGGGAGGTTCATCTGGTCACATCAGATTGGAAGTACGCCCGGGCGGCGGCCGGGGCCAACGCACCCCTCTCCATGATGTCGAACCGATGGTCGACCATGCCGACCCATCTGATTGATCGCCATGTCGCCCTGCCGACGCCGGATCACCGCGCCTTCCTGGACCGGATGCCCGGCTCCGACATCCCGGTCATCCACCAGCCATATGGCGCCGGTGATCCCTTACCTTTCTGGGCTCGCACCCGGTCTTCGGGCCACTATCTGTTCGACAGGACCTCCGATCCCGGGGAAGTTCGCAACCTGGCCGGGGGTGCGCAGGAGGCCGAGGCGGCGCGCCGCCTGAGCCAGGCACTGAAGGCGATTGAGGCCCCGGAGTCGCAGTTCGTGCGGCTGGGTTTGGACTGATCAGGAGACGCCAATGGCTCTGAAACCCCTCGCCGTCCTGGCGGCCGCCCTCATCGCGGCGACCCTCGCCGGCTGCGCCCGCGACATCCCCTATGAGACCCTGAAGGCCAAGTACGCCAATCCGACGTCGAGGTTCGTCACTCTCGAGAACGGGGTCAACGTCCACTACCGGGACCAGGGGCGCGCAGATGGGCCGCCCCTCGTCCTGGTCCACGGCTTCGCCGCCAACCTCGACACCTGGGAGCCCTGGGTGGCCCGGCTGGGCGATACCTACAGGGTGGTGAGCCTTGATCTTCCCGCTCATGGCCTGACCGTCACCCCGCCCGGATACATGATGTCCACCGCGGGGCAGGTGGAAGTCATCGACCAGCTCACCCGCAAGCTGGGGCTGACCCCCTTCGTCCTGGCCGGAAACTCAATGGGTGGAGCCGCCTCGTGGAACTTCGCCCTGAGCCACCCGGACCGGCTCCGGGGGTTGATCCTGGTGGCCTCGGTCGGCCCCCGGCCTCCGGAATCGGAAGGCGCGCCGCCGCGTGAAGGACCGCCAGCCATCTTCCAGGTCATGGCCAATCCCGTGGGACGGGCCGCCCTGCGGACCCTGGATCCTCGCCCCTTGGCCGAACCTGGCCTGAAGAAGGCCTATGTCGACGAGAGCCTGGTCACTCCGGCCTTGGTGGACCGTTATGTCGATCTTGCCCTGGCGCCTGGGCGCCGCGAAATGATCCTGGCCGGCCGGCGCGGCCCGCCTTCGGCCTCTCCCGATGCGGTGAAGGGGGTATCCGTCCCCACACTGGTGATGCATGGGGAAAAGGACACGGTGGTCCCGGTGGGCGTTGGTCGTCGCCTTGGTGAACTGATCCCGGACTCCCGCCTGATCGTCTATCCCGAGGCGGGCCATGTCCCGATGGAACAGATCCCAGACCGCTCTGCAGCAGATGTCCGCGCCTTCATCGAGTCGCTTACGGCGCCAAAGTCCCCGGAAAAATGAGACCTCGTTAACCAAACGGGCACCATCCCTTCGTAACCTGTAAGCAAGAAGCAGGCCAAGGAGGCGGAGTTGGCGCTCGCCGCGCGTCTTGAAGTTCGTCAGGGACAGGGGCTGGTGATCACGCCCCAGCTGCAGCAGGCGATCAAGCTTCTGCAGCTGACCAACGTCGAGCTCGAGGCCTATGTCGAGACCGAGCTCGAACGTAATCCCCTCCTTGTCCGTGAGGACGTGGAGCCCGAGGTCGACGCCGCGGAACCCGATCCCCGCAATGACGAGGTCTTCGCTGCGGACCGCATCCCCGACTCCGGCGCCGGGCCCGACCTCGACATCAGCCATGAGTCGGAAGCCTCCCCCGGAGAGCGCGCTACGGGTGATCTTTCGCCGGATGAAGAGGCGGGTGGTGCGGTCGACTGGAGCCGGGCGGGATCGGGTGCGTCGGGCTTCGAGGGCGACGAGGACATCTCCCAGCGCCTGCCTGAGGTCAGGACCCTGCGGGAGCACCTGCTGGAGCAGCTCGCAATGGCGGGGCTTGAGGGCGCCCGCCAGGCAGCGGCCCTCGTCCTGATCGATGCGGTGGACGAGGGCGGGTACCTGCGCTGCGACATGGCTGAAACCGCAGAGCGGCTGGCCTGCGACCCGCCGTTCCTGGAGTCCGTCCTGAGCGTGCTGCAGGGGTTCGAGCCCACCGGCGTCTTCGCCCGGGACCTCAGGGAGTGCCTCTGCCTACAGCTCCTGGAGCGCGACCGCTGCGACCCGGCCATGACCGCCCTCCTTGATCACCTGGATCTCCTCGCCCGGCGTGACCTGGCCGCCCTCCGGCGCATCTGCGGGGTCGATGACGAGGACCTGAGGGACATGATCTCCGAGATCCGGGCCCTGACGCCCCGTCCCGGGATCGTCTTCGGAGGAGAGCCGGTATCGCCGGTAACCCCGGACGTCATCGTCAAGGAGGGTCCCGGCGGGCTCTGGAACGTGGAGCTGAACAGCGACACCCTGCCCCGACTGCTTGTTGATCGCCGCTACTTCGCCCGCGTCTCCGCCGGGGCGCGGACGGACGCCGAAAAGGTCTTTGTCGCCGACTGTTACGCGCAGGCGAACTGGCTTCTGCGGTGCCTGGACCAAAGGGCCCGGACCATCCTGAAGGTCGCTTCCGAGGTCGTCCGGCAGCAGGACGGGTTCCTAGCGTTCGGCGTGAGCCACCTGCGACCCCTCAATCTCCGCACCATCGCCGACGCCATCGGCATGCACGAGTCCACCGTCAGCCGGGTGACGTCCAACAAATACATCTCCACCCCCCGGGGCGTCTTTGAGCTGAAGTTCTTCTTCACCGCGTCCATCCCTGCGACGGGCGGCGGGGAGGCGCACTCCGCCGAGAGCGTCCGTCACCGGATCCGCCAGCTGATCGAGGCCGAACGCCCCGGCGCTGATGTCCACTCTGACGACCGGATCGTGGAGATCCTCAAGGACTCCGGCGTGGATATTGCCCGCCGGACCGTCGCCAAGTACCGGGAAGCCATGCGCATTCCCTCCTCCACCGAGCGCCGGCGCCTCATGGCGGTTGCGGGTTGACCCGGAGTTGACTTCCTGGACGCAGGCAGGTGAGCTGACCTCATGAAAGTTCAGGTCACCGGCAAACATGTCGACGTCGGATCCGCCCTGCGGGAGCGGGTGGTCGACGAGATCAACCAGTCCATCGGCAGAGTCTTCGACCGTGGTGGCTCCGCCGATGTCGTCGTCAGCCGCGAAGGCCATGCCTTCCGCGTGGACTGCTCGGTCCTTCTCGCGTCTGGCCAGCCCCTCGAGAGCCACGCCCTGGCTGTGGACGCCCACGCCGCTTTCAGCGCCGCCCTCCACAAGATCGAGGGCAGGGTCCGCCGCTACAAGCGGAGGCTCAAGAGCCATGCCCAGGCGGCCGCAGCGCGACAGGCGGAGACTGCGGCCTATTTTGTGCTGCGGACGCCGGACGACGCCGCCGAGGAGGTCTGGGACGAGGAGCCGAACTCCGGCGACGACCCGGATCCTCCCGCCGCTCTGGTGATTGCTGAGACCGAGACTCCGGTCCGGTCGATGACTGTTTCCCAGGCGGTTCTGGAACTGGACTTGACGGACTCACAGACAATCGTGTTCAGGAACGCCGCACACGGCGGATTGTCCGTCGTGTACCGCCGGCCGGACGGCAATATCGGCTGGATCGATCCCGAGCGTACGTCCGCTTCCCGCAAGGGGGGCTCCGGCGGCGAAACGGGCTGAGAGTTCCCCTTCGTCGCTGTGACGGGGAGGAGGCCTTTCCGTCAGTGAGTGAGCGTTGCAGGATCGTCTTTCCATCTCCGACTTGATCGCGCCTGGCGCGGTGGCCGTCGGGTTCGGCGCCCGTACGGCCCGTCAGGTTATGAACCTGATCGCGGACAAAGCCGCTCAGAACTTCGGTCTTCAGGCCGACCTGGTCCTGGCGGGGCTTCTGGAGCGCGAGCAAGCCAGCTCAACCGGACTGGGGCGCGGCGTCGCCGCCCCGCATGCGCGTGTTCCGGGGCTGGCGAGGAGTCGTGTGGTGGTCGTGCGACTAGAGCGACCCATCCCCTTCGAGGCGATCGACGGCCAACCCGTCGATCTGTTTCTCGCAGTTCTGTCCCCGGCCGATTCCGGGGTCGAACACCTCCGCGCCCTTGCCAGAATCTCGCGACTGCTGCGTCGTGAGGACCTTCGGGACCAAATCAGGCGCGCGAGTGATGCGGACGCCGTCCGCTTCCTGCTTGTCCAGGGTGAGGCGGCGGCGGCCTGAAACTGAGATCTAGTGGACCGAGACGGGAGCCAGTTCGTGCGCCACAGCGGCCGCCACGGCTGCGTCGCGATCCGTAAGTATGGCCAAGCGTTCGCCGTCGGCCCGGTGCACGGCGTAAAGCACCTGGTCGGGGTCCAGCTCGATCCCTTCAATGCGTCCCGTCTGCGTGCTCGCAAGGATTTCCGCAGCCCGGATCGGTCGGACATAGACCACGTCCGGGGCGCCAAGGGCGGCGAAGGCTTCCGGGGTGAGGACCTCGCCCGGGCGACTCTTGGAATCAGGTGTCATGTTCACGTCTCCTCTGGCCGCCTTCAGCCGGCCGATTGGATGGGTATGCGCCGGACCTGACGCTCGGGTTCGGGTCGACTGAGGTCCACATGCAGGAGCCCGTGCTCGAGAAGCGCGCGGTCCACCTCGACGCCGTCGGCCAGGACGAAGCTGCGGATAAAGCTCCGGGAGGCGATGCCCCTGTGCAGGAAGGCGTCGCCCTTGCCCCCGTCTTCCCGCCTCCCGGCGAGGGTCAGTTGGCGATCTTCCAGGGTGATCTGCAGGGTTTCTGGCGTGAAGCCCGCCACAGCGAGGGTGATCCTGAGGGCGCCGCCCCCCAGGTCCTCGACATTGTAGGGCGGATAACCTTCCGCGGCGGCCTTGGCGGCGCGCTCAATCTGGCTGCGCGTATGCTCGAAGCCGAGCAGGAAAGGGCTGTCGAAGAGCAGGTTCCGGTTCATGGGAGTCCTTGAGGTGCAGCGACTCTGAGGCGATCCGTCCAGTTTCGGCCCGGACCGCCTCTGCTCTCATGTGGCGCGTCATCGCCGGGCTTTCAATATGCGCGGGCGGAAGGGCGCACCGGGCTTGCGCCCCGGCGCGGGACGTCGCACCAAGACGGCATGACAGGACCCATGCCCTTCGCCATCCACTATGTGGGAGACGGCTATTCGACGGACGCCAAGCTGATGGGCCGTCAGGCCGTCGGTAAGTCCCTGTTCCGGGCGATCGCCCGACAATGGTCCGACGCCGATGTCTATGGATTCGGCCGGGGCGCCTCGGGCGCCATGATGGAGCAACTGAAGCGCGAGGGGTTCGCCGGCCGTCTGGTCTGGCGCGAGCAGGGATCCACCGCCCCACCCCCGGGCTTCCCGGGGACGCTCTATCATCCCGGTCCCATCCCCGTGACCCTGGCGCATGATCGGAACCGGGATGGACCGGGGGCCTACAGCCTGTTCGGCGTCACCCACACCCTGTCCTCCCTGGGGGCCATGGACAGCATAGGGGATCTCGCCGGTGCGCCCTTCCAGCCCTGGGACGCCCTGGTCTGCACCTCCACGGCGGCGGTCACCCTTGTCCGAAGCCTGATGTCCGAACGCCGGGCCTGGCTGGCCGAGCACTATGGCGCCACACGATTCGCTGAGATCGAGCTGCCGGTCATCCCCTTAGGGGTCGATGTCGCCGCCCAGGCTCGCCCGGCGGATGAGATCGCCGCGGCCCGCCAGGACCTTGGCCTGGCGCCCGAGGAGGTGGTCTTCCTGTTCGCGGGCCGCCTGTCCTTTCACGCCAAGGCCAATCCGGCACCGGTCTACCTGGCCCTTGAGCGCGCCGCCGCGGGCCGGCGACTTGTCTGCATCGAGGCGGGGCAGTTCCACAATGAGGCCATCGCCGAGTCCTACCGCGACGCCCAGCGGACCCTGGCGCCCTCCGTGCGGTTCCTCCATGCCGAGGGAGCCGACCCCGCCGCCTATCGCCGTGCCTGGTGCGCGGCCGACGTCTTTGTCTCTATCTCGGACAACATCCAGGAGACCTTCGGCATCACGCCGGTGGAGGCCATGGCCTCAGGCCTGCCAGTCCTCGCCTCGGACTGGAACGGCTATCGCGACACAGTGCGGGATGGGCAGGACGGCTACCGGATTCCGGTCACCGCACCGCCTGAAGGCGGCGGCGTCGACCTGGCGCTGCGGCACGCCCTGCAGATCGACACCTATGATCGCTTCATCGGCCAGTACAGCATGGCCACGGCGGCGGACCTGCCGGTCCTCGCCCGGCGCATCGGCGAACTGGCGGATAGCCCGGATCTGCGCGCCCGCATGGGGGCCTTTGGGCGCGCTCGCGCGCTTTCGGAGTACGACTGGCCAGTCATTCTGTCCCGGTATCAAGCCCTCGCCGCGGAGCTGGATCGGCTCAGGGCCGGCGCGCCCCGGGCCTCGACCGCCTGGCCGCTTAGGCCCGATCCCGCGCGGCTCTTCGGGCACTTTCCCACCCGGCGTCTGGGGGGGGATTGGTCTGTCACCGCACGGCCTGGCGGCGAGTCGGCCCTCGCCGACCTTCTGGGGCTGAGAATGACCACCTATGTCCTTGATCCCACCCGGTTTCCGCCTGATATGATCCGCGAGATTCACCGGCTCGCTCAAGCTGGGCCCCGCACGGTCGGCGACTTGCTCGCTGCTGCGGGCGGCGGCGGGCGACCGCGTCTGAGGGCCCTTCTCTGGCTCGCCAAGCTGGGCCTTGTGGACCTGACGCCGCCCGCCTGAGCTCCGATCGCCCCAGCGTCCTCTTCGTCGGGGGGAGCCCTCCGCTCCGCTTTCTCAGGCCCTGGGGAGGTAGGGCCAGACCCCCGGAACCCCGCCGAATCAGGATAGCCGAGGCGAAGGGTCCTCCAGTCGGGAGGGCCCCGCTCAGACCGGTAATGCCCATGAATCCCATGCTGGAGATGTTCCAGGAATTTCGGGACAGGTTCGGCCCGTTCCGCAGGGCCATCCGGCGCCTGGAGACCCGGGAGAACAAGACCTTCGACCTGATCTTCCTGCATGACATGGCCGGACGGTTCGGCCATCTCTGGCAGGACCCGGTGTTCATTTCCTGGCTCTACAGGACGCCGCCGGAACGGATCCTGGTTGTCCCGTGCAGTCCGCCCTGTTCAGAATTCGCTGTGCAGACCCTCTCAAAGGCCGGCTTCACCTTCTGCAGGGCATCCGAACTGGAGGGGGGGGAGGTGTTCGCCGCCTATATCGGCGCCTTCCAGATTCCCGAGATCGACTTTTTCGGCAAGACCGTCATCAAGGGCCATGGCCTCCTCTACGGCATCTTCTACCAGCACGCGGTCGGGCATGCCGGAGGGCTCCCGAACCTTCTCAAACCCGCCTACTTCGAAGATCGCAGGTCGGAGCTCTGCACAAAGTACGGTGTCGCCCCCGGCAGGCCGATCGCGGTTGTGCACGCTCGGGAATCCGGCTGGCTGGGCGCCACCTATCATGACTTCCGCAACGCCTCGATCTCCAACTATGTCGAGGCCATCGACTTCCTGATCACCCAGGGCTTCTTCGTTGTCCGTATCGGCGACGCCTCAATGACGCCGGTGGATTACCGTTCTCCGGACTTCCTTGACCTGGCGTGTTCAGAGGCCTTCCAGGACGGGGAGGACGCCTGCTTCATCGCCTATTGCAGTCTCTATATCGGACAGAACTCAGGTCCTCTTGCTCTGGCGGCGATCCTGGGCAAGGACATGATCGTCGCAAATGAGGTGAACAACTTCATCGGCAGGTGGGTCCACGAGGAAGAGATCGATCCGCTCATGCTGGTCCTGTACAAGGGCCATGTCGCGAGAGCGGACGGAAACAGGTTCAGTCTCCTGGATATCCTCTTCAGGCGGCCGAGGAGCACCGCCCAGGACTTCGAGCAGGACGGTATCGACCTTATCGAAAACACCCCCCAGGAAATCCTGCGCACGGTCCAGGAGTTTCTCGCGCGCCGGGCGGGGCAATGGGATACCGGCCCCGACGAAGCTCGGGATGACCTTGTCAATCTGGTCTGGTCCATGCGCCAGGCGGCCAAGGTGGGATTTACGGGCCTAGGGCATCCCAAGGCCGGATGCTTTGTCTCCCACGTGCACTGGCGTGAGCTTGAAGCTGACCCCGCCCTCAGCGGGCTACTGGAGAACGTCAGCTCCGCCGACAGGAGGTAAGTTCCAGAGCCTCGCTCTGGCTGAAAGAGGCAAACCCCCCGCCGTGTTGCGGCGGGGGGCTTATGGTGGAGCTAAGCGGAGTCGAACCGCTGACCTCTTGAATGCCATTCAAGCGCTCTACCAACTGAGCTATAGCCCCGAGGCTCGGGTTTCCGTCCAGGCCGCAGGGCCTGCCCGGGAAGGCGCGGAACCTAGTCCGGCGGATCACGGCGATCAAGCCCGCGAGGGGAAAAATCGCCGCCGCCGGCCCAGGGCCCCGTCCTAGTCGTCCGGTCCGCCTTCGCCGGGCAGGCCGTCGAGCTCGGCGTCGTCGAAGTCGTCTTCTTCGTCCTCGAGGAAGGGCACGTCCCCGTCCTCGTCATCGAGGTCCTCTTCCTCCTGGAAGGCGGCCAGGTCGTCCTCGGGCGGGGCAATGACTTCACCGTCCTCGTCGTCGACCACCAGGACCGGATCGTCCGCGGCCTCGTCGAGCTCGGGGGTGACGGCTTCGTCCTCCTCCTCTTCGGCCTCAGCGCCGGTCTCCAGGACCTGATCCTCGGCCTCGTCTTCGATGTCGCGGCCCGCCGGGGCCACGCGCGCCCGGACACGCCGGGTGCGGACGGCCTCGTCCGGGTCAAAGTCATGGCTGCATTTCGGGCAGTGCGCCGGCCGGCGGTTCAGGTCGTAGAACTTCGCCTGACAGTTGGGGCAGATCTGCTTCGCGCCGAGTTCAGGAAGGGCCAATGGACGGGCCTCGGGTCTGGGTGGGAGGAAAGGCGGGCTCCCTTGCCACGCGGCGGCGCCACTGTCAAAAGCAAAGCCCTTTAGGTGCCCCTGCCCCGTTTCACCCCGCCCCGGAGCCTGTCCCAACCATGTCGTCCCCCGGCCAGACGGCCGTCCTGAGCGCCCAGCGGGGCGGACCCCTGCGCGGACGTATCCGCGCCCCCGGTGACAAGTCGGTCTCACACCGCGCCCTGATCTTCGGCGCCCTCGCCCGGGGCGTCACCGAGGTTGAGGGCCTGCTGGAAGGCGAGGATGTCCTGCGCTCGGCGGCGGCCATGCGCGCCTTTGGCGCCGATGTGGAGGCGCTTGGGGGCGGATGCTGGCGGGTCACGGGCCGCGGCGGCTTCTCCGAGCCGGACGACGTCATCGACTGTGGTAACGCTGGGACCGGCGTCCGGCTCATCCTGGGCGCCGCCGCCGGCTTCGACCTCGCCGCCACCTTCACCGGCGACGCCTCTCTTCGCGGTCGCCCCATGAACCGGGTGATGAAGCCCCTCGCCGAGATGGGCGCCCGATTCCTGCACCGCTCCGGCGGCCGCCTGCCCCTGACCCTGCGCGGCGGGAGCCTCGAGGGGGTCGTCTACCGCCTGCCCGAGCCGTCGGCCCAGGTGAAGTCAGCCATCCTGCTGGCGGGCCTCAACGCCCGGGGCGACACTGTGGTGATCGAGCCCGAGCCGACCCGGGACCATACCGAGCGCATGCTGAGGGGGTTCGGAGCCGCGGTGAGCGTCGAGGACCTGCCCGATGGCCGGCGGATCACCCTGGCCGGCGGACAGGGCCTTTCGGGGGCCCGGATTCGGGTGCCAGGCGATCCCTCCTCCGCCGCCTTCCCCCTGGTGGCCGCCCTGATCACGCCCGGTTCGGAGGTGACGGTGGAGGGCGTCCTGCTGAATCCCCTTCGTACCGGACTTCTCACCACCCTTAAGGAGATGGGGGCGGACCTCACAATCACCGGCGTCCGCGACGAAGGCGGCGAGCCGGTCGGCGACGTGACCGCGCGCTTCTCGGCCCTGCGAGGTATCGACGTGCCGCCGGAACGCGCGCCGTCGATGATCGACGAGTATCCCGTCCTGGCGGTGGCCGCGGCCTTCGCCGAGGGCGTCACCCGCATGCGCGGCATCGGCGAGATGCGGGTCAAGGAAAGCGACCGGATCGCCCTGATGGCCGCCGGCCTCGCCGCCTGCGGCCTGGCCGTGGAGGAGGAGCCCGAGGGGCTTATCGTCACCGGCGCCGGCGGTAACCGGCCGCCGGTGGGCGGCGCGGCCGTCGCCACCCGCGGCGACCATCGCATCGCCATGTCGCACCTGGTCCTGGGCCTGGCGGCCGACGCCGAGGTCCGCGTCGACGAGCCCGGCATGATCGCCACCAGTTTCCCGGGATTCGTCGACCTGATGCGCGGCCTAGGCGCCGACATCGGCCCGGCATGACCGAGCCCCTGGTGATCGCTGTCGATGGCCCTGCCGCCTCGGGCAAGGGCACGGTCGCCGCGCGCCTCGGCGCCGCCTACGGCCTGCCGGTCCTGGACACGGGCCTCCTCTATCGGGCGGTGGGCGTGGCGGCGGCTCGCGCCGGCGCGGATCCGGAAAATCCCGCCGCTGCCGCCGCGATCGCTGGGAAGGTCGACCTGACGACCCTCGATGACCCGGCCTTTCGGACCCGCGAGGCTGGGGAGCTGGCCAGCCGGGTGGCGGTGCATCGCGGGGTCCGGGCGGCCCTGAACGCGGCCCAGGTGGGCTTTGCTCGCCGGCCCGGCGGGGCGGTCCTGGACGGCCGCGACATCGGCACGGTCATCGCCCCCTGGGCCCCGGCTAAGCTGTTCGTCACCGCCCGTCCCGAGGTCCGCGCCGAGCGCCGCTGGCGCCAGCTCACCGCCCAGGGAGAGGCCGTCCGACTGGAGGACGTGCTGGAGGATATCCGCCGGCGGGACCTCCGCGACGGCGGCCGCGCCGACGCCCCCATGGCCCGGGCGCCCGACGCGGTCTTGCTGGACACCTCCGAAATGACTATAGACCTCGCCGCCGATGCGGCCCGCCGCATTGTCGAGGCGGCGCGCGCCGGCCGGGCCTGATCCGGAAGGCAAATCCCATCGCGTCTTTCCCTCTCTGGCCGCGGGCGTTCACCGGCGCGGGATTCCGCGCCTTCGGTTTCACCTCCAACCCGACTCCGGGGCTAAGCCCGCCTGACTGGCGGAATGCGTCCGGGTCATACCGACTGATGAAAGTACACCATGGCTGATGATGCTGGCCTGAACCCTTCCCGCGACGACTTCGCGGCCCTCCTGAGCGAGTCCCTGGGTGGACGCGACTTCATGGAAGGCCAGGTGGTCAAGGGCAAGGTCGTAGGCCTCGAGAAGGACTTCGCGATCATCGATGTGGGCCTCAAGACCGAGGGCCGCGTCTCCATCAAGGAATTCGGCGCCGGCGAGGAGGGCAAGCCCCAGCTGGCCGTCGGCGATACCGTCGAGGTCTTCCTCGAGCGCGTCGAGAACGCCCTTGGCGAGGCCGTGATCAGCCGCGAGAAGGCCCGCCGCGAGGAGGCCTGGACCCGCCTCGAGGGCGTTCACGCCCGCAATGAGCCCGTCATGGGCGCCATTGTGGGCCGCGTGAAGGGCGGCTTCACCGTCGACCTCGGCGGCGCTTCGGCCTTCCTGCCCGGCTCGCAGGTGGACATCCGCCCGGTCCGGGACGTCGGCCCGCTCATGGGCAAGGAACAGCCCTTCGCCATCCTCAAGATGGACCGTCCGCGCGGCAACATCGTCGTGTCCCGCCGCGCCATCCTGGAGGAGGCCCGCGCCGAGCAGCGTACTGAGCTTGTCGGCCAGCTGCAGGAGGGCGAGATCCGCGAGGGCGTGGTCAAGAACATCACCGACTACGGCGCCTTCGTGGACCTGGGCGGTATCGATGGCCTGCTGCACGTCACCGACATGAGCTGGAAGCGCGTCAATCACCCCAGCCAGGTGCTGGCTGTGGGCGATACGGTCCGGGTGCAGATCGTCAAGATCAACCCCGACACCCAGCGCATCTCCCTGGGCATGAAGCAGCTTCAGTCCGACCCCTGGGACGGCGTCGAGGCCAAGTATCCCTTGGGCGCCCGCCTTTCCGGCCGGATCACCAACATCACCGATTACGGCGCCTTCGTGGAGCTGGAAGCCGGTGTCGAGGGCCTGGTCCACGTCTCAGAGATGTCCTGGACCAAGAAGAACGTTCATCCGGGCAAGATCGTCTCGACCTCCCAGGAAGTCGACGTCGTCGTGCTCGACGTTGATCCGTCCAAGCGTCGGGTGTCCCTGGGCCTCAAGCAGGCCATGGACAACCCCTGGGAGGCCTTCCTGGCCGCCCATCCCGTGGGTTCCACGGTCGAAGGCGAGGTCAAGAACGCCACCGAGTTCGGCCTGTTCCTCGGCCTGGACAACGACATCGACGGCATGGTGCACCTGTCCGACCTGGACTGGAACGTCTCCGGCGAAGAGGCCATCACCCGCTACCACAAGGGCGAGATGGTCAAGGCGCGGGTCCTGGACGTCGACGTGGAGAAGGAGCGCATCTCCCTGGGCATCAAGCAGCTCTCGGGTGATCCGATGTCCGGCGACGTCTTCCGCAAGGGCCAGACCGTGACCGTCACTGTCACCGAGGTCACCTCGGGCGGCATCGAGGTCCGCTTCGGCGAGGATGACGCCCCCATGTCGGCCTTCATCCGCAAGTCGGACCTGTCCCGCGACCGCGCCGACCAGCGCCCTGAGCGCTTCGCCGTGGGCGACCGTGTCGACGCTCAGATCACCCTGGTCGACAAGGCGGCCCGCCGGGTCTCCCTGTCCATCAAGGCCCTGGAGATGGTTGAAGAGAAGGAAGCCATCGAGAAGTTCGGGTCCTCCGACTCCGGCGCCTCCCTCGGCGACATCCTGGGCGCGGCCCTGCGCGAGAAGGCCCAGAAGGACTAGGCCTTCGAGACCCAAGACCCTGCGGCGCGCCTTCCGGAGCGCCGCAAGCTTTCGCGGCGGACCGGGCGACCGGTCCGCCGTTTCTCTTCGCGCTCCGATGGCGTCCAAGGGCTTGACGTCAAAGGGATTTGCGCTGAAGTGAACCGGCGCCGGAGCGGGGTCCGGCGGCCAGACGCCAGGGTGGCCAGGGACATGATCAAGTCCGAACTCATCGCCAGGCTGGCGGAAGAGAACCCTCACCTCACCCAGAAGGATATCGAGCGCGTCGTCTCGGTGATCCTGGACCGGATGATCCAGGCCCTGGAGGACGGCGGCCGCGTGGAGCTTCGGGGCTTCGGCGCCTTCTCCGTGCGCTCACGGGGCGCGAGGTCCGGGCGTAATCCGCGGACCGGGGAATCCGTCTCCGTTCGCGCCAAGCACGTGCCGTTCTTCAAGAGCGGCAAGGAGCTGCGGGTCCGGCTCAACGCCGACGACTGAGATCGTCAGAATCCAAACGCATTCCGAAGGGGGAATCCATGTCCATTCTCAACGAGTTCCGCGAGTTCATCGCCCGCGGCAATGTGGTCGACCTGGCGGTCGGCGTTATCATCGGCGGAGCCTTTGGCAAGATCGTGACGGCGCTCGTCGAGGACGTGGTGATGCCGCCCATCGGCCTTCTGATGAGCGGGGTCGACTTCTCACTCATGAACTGGGTCCTCAAGGCCGACAATCCCGCCACCAAGGTGGATGAGATGGTCGCCATCCAGTACGGCGCCTTCCTGAACACCATCATCCAGTTCTTGATCGTCGCCTGGGTGGTCTTCCTGCTCGTCAAGGCGGTGAACACCCTGCGCCGCGCCCAAGCCGCCGAGGTCTCGCCGCCAGCCCCGTCGGCCCAGGAGGCCCTCCTGACCGAAATCCGCGATCTCCTGAAGTCCGGTCGCTGATCCTGGCCCCTTGAAGTCGGCAGGCACCGGCCCCTAATGGCGGCCATGCGCCTTCCCGCCAAGATCTGCGGCCTGTCCACGCCCGAGGGGGTCGAGGCCGCCGTGCGTGCGGGCGCCGGCTTCCTGGGCTTCAACTTCTTCCCGTCCAGCCCGCGCTGCGTGACGCCTGAGGCCGCCGCGCGGCTGGCGGCGCCCGCTCGGGCTGCGGGGGTGCGGATCTGCGCCATCACGGTGGACGCCGGGGACGAGTTGGTCGACCGCATCGCGGCCATCCTTGATCCCGACTTCATCCAGCTTCATGGCGCCGAGCCGCCGGCCCGCGGGGCCGAGGTGGCCGCCCGCACAGGCGCCGGCCTGATCCGCGCCCTGCCCGTCGGCGGGCCGGAGGACCTGGCCGCGGCCGCCCCCTGGACGCACCTTGCCGACCACCTCCTGCTCGATGCCCGCCCGCCCAGGGGCGCAGCCATGACCGGTGGCCTGGGAGTCGCCTTTGACTGGACCCTGACCCAAGGGTTCCACCCACCGCGTCCCTGGTTCCTGGCCGGCGGCCTCGACCCCTGGAACATCGCCGAGGCCCTCGAGGTTTCCAGGGCCCCGATGGCCGACGTTTCTTCTGGCGTGGAACGCGGTCCCGGACTAAAGGACCCCTCTCTGATCTCGGCCTTCCTCGACGCTGTCCGCCGAGCCCGACCATAGGCCTGATGTGAACCAGATCGCACCGCTCAACGACTACACCGCCTATCCGGACCGTTCCGGCCGTTTCGGCGACTACGGTGGCCGCTACGTGCCGGAGACCCTCATGCCGCTGGTGCATGAGCTGGAGGCCGCCTTCCGGGCCGCGATCGCCGATCCGGCCTTCCGGAGCGAGCTCGACGGCTATCTCACACACTATGTCGGCCGGCCCAGCCCGCTCTACTTCGCCGAGCGACTCACCCGGAAGTTCGGCGGCGCCAAGGTCTACCTGAAGCGCGAGGAGCTGAATCACACCGGCGCGCACAAGATCAACAACTGCATGGGCCAGATCCTGCTGGCCATGCGGATGGGCAAGACCCGCATCATCGCCGAGACCGGCGCCGGCCAGCATGGCGTGGCGACGGCCACGGTCTGCGCCCGCTTCGGCCTGCCCTGCGTGGTCTACATGGGCGCCGTGGACGTCGAGCGGCAGAAGCCCAACGTCTTCCGGATGAACCTGCTGGGCGCCAAGGTCGAAGCCGTCACCTCGGGCTCCTCGACCCTCAAGGACGCCATGAACGAGGCCCTGCGCGACTGGGTCACCAACGTCCACGACACCTACTACCTGATCGGGTCCGCGGCGGGTCCGCACCCCTATCCCGAGATGGTCCGCGAGTTCCAGGCGGTGATGGGCCGCGAGACCCGCGAGCAGATCCTCCAGGTCGAAGGCCGTCTGCCGGACGCCGTGGTCGCCTGCGTCGGCGGGGGCTCCAACGCCATCGGCATGTTCCACCCCTTCCTGAACGACGAGGGCGTGCGCCTCATCGGCGTTGAGGCCTCCGGCGACGGCATGGACACCGAGCGCCACGCCGCCGCCATCAATGGCGGCCGCCCCGGCGTCCTGCACGGCAACCGCACCTACCTGATCCAGGATCCGGTGGGCCAGATCACCGAGGCCCACTCCATCTCGGCGGGCCTGGACTATCCCGGCATCGGGCCCGAGCACGCCTTTCTGCACGATGTGGGCCGGGCCGAGTACCTGACCTGCACCGACCGCGAGGCCCTGGCCGCCTTCCAGCTCTGCGCCGAGCTGGAAGGGATCATCCCCGCCCTGGAGACCAGCCACGCCCTGGCCCGCCTGCCCGAGATCTGCGCCGAGCTCGGCCCCGAAGGGATCATCGTCGTCAACCTGTCGGGACGGGGAGACAAGGACGTCAATACGGTCGCCCAGGCCCTGGGGCGCTCGATTTGAGTCGCGCCCGGATCGACGCCCGCTTCGCGCGCCTGCGCGCCGAGGGCAGGGCCGGGTTCGTCACCTACATCATGGCGGGCGATCCTGATCCGGAGACGGCCTTGGCCATCCTGGAGGGCCTGCCCGCCGCCGGCGCCGACCTCATCGAGGTGGGCTTTCCCTTTTCCGACCCCCTGGCCGAAGGTCCGCCGATCCAGCGCGCCGCCCAGCGGGCCTTGGGCCGCGGCATGACCCTTCAGAAGGCCCTCGACCTGGTGGCCGCCTTCCGCCGCAAGGATGCCGAGACCCCGGTCATCCTGATGGGCTACGCCAATCCCCTGGAGACCCCTGGCTATACCGCCTTCGCCCGCGCCGCCGCCGAGGCGGGGGTCGACGGCCTGATCGTGGTGGACATCCCGCCGGAGGAGGCCGATCCCCTGGCCGACGCCCTCGACGCCGAGGACCTGTCCCTGATCCGCCTGGCCACCCCCACCACAGACGACCGCCGCCTGCCGGTGGTGGTCCGCCGCACTTCAGGCTTCGTCTACTACGTTTCCGTCGCCGGGGTGACCGGCGTGAAGGAGGCCGACGCCGGCGCCGTAGCCCCCAATGTCGAGCGGGTCCGGGCCGCCTCCGGCCTGCCCGTCGCCGTGGGCTTCGGCGTCCGCACCGAGGAGAGGGCCGCCGAGGTCGCCCGCGTCGCGGACGCCGTGGTCGTCGGCTCGGCCCTGGTGGATGAGGTCGCCGACGCCCTGGCCGCAAACGAAGACGTGACCGGCCGGGTGCTTACAAAAGTCGCGGCTCTGGCTAAGTCTGTCCGCACGGCGAGGACGCCGGGTCACGGGGCATAGGCGCAGTATGGCGATGGCGGACCACAGGGACGACAAATCCGGGAAGCCAGCCCAGCCCCAGCCCCCCCGGGAGCGTGGCGGCTGGCTGGCCAAGATCGCCCCCGGCGTCCGCAACCTGGTCGCCAAGCGTGAGACGCCCGACAATCTCTGGGTCAAGTGCCCCGACACCGGCGAAATGCTTTATCGCCCCGACCTGGAGGCGGCCCTCTGGGTCACCCCGTCGGGCAGCCACATGCGGATCGGCGCCGCCCAGCGCCTGCGCTACACCTTTGACGACGGCCGGTTCGAGCGCATTCCCTCGCCTGTCGTCATGGACGACCCCCTGAAGTTCCCGGACGAGAAGCCCTACGCCGACCGGCTGAAGTCGGCGCGCAAGGCCACCGGCGAGCAGGACTCCATGGCCATCGCCTTCGGGAACATCCGGGGCGAGCCGGCGATGGTCATCGTCCAGGACTTCAACTTCATGGGCGGCTCCCTGGGCATGGGCGCCGGCGAGGCCTTCATCAAGGCCGCTGAGGAGGCCGTCCGCCGCAAGGTCCCCCTGGTCATCTTCACCGCCTCAGGCGGCGCCCGCATGCAGGAGGGGACCCTCTCCCTGATGCAGATGGCGCGGACCACCCTGGCCCTCAATGAGGTCAAGGCGGCGGGCCTGCCCTACATCGTCGTGCTGACCGATCCCACAACCGGCGGGGTGTCGGCCTCCTACGCCATGCTCGGCGACATCCACATCGCCGAGCCCAACGCCATGATCGCCTTTTCCGGGCGCCGGGTCATCGAACAGACCATCCGCGAGGTCCTGCCGCCGGGCTTCCAGCGCGCTGAGTTCCTGGTCGAGCGCGGCATGGTCGACCTCGTGGCCGCCCGCTCCGAGCTGCCCGACGTCCTCGCCTCGGTGCTGAAGACCCTCATGCTGGGCCGCGCCCGGGCCCGCGCCGCCTGAGCCTCCCCACCGGGAACATGTACGATCCGATCCGGGCCTCCGACGCCGTCATCCAGAAGCTGAGGGCCAACCATCCCTCGCTCATCGACCTGACCACCGGCCGGGTCGAGAGACTGCTTGAGGCCCTGGGCCGTCCCGACCTGCGCCTGCCTCCCGTCATCCATGTGGCCGGGACCAACGGCAAGGGCTCCACGACGGCCTTCCTGAGGGCCATGGCCGAGGCGGCGGGCCTGTCAGTCCATGTCCTGACCTCGCCTCACCTGGTCCGCTTCGCCGAGCGTATCCGCATCGCTGGCCAGCTGATCACCGATGAGGCCCTCGACGCCCTCGCCGACCGGCTGGAGGCGGTCAACGCCGGCCAGCCCATCAGCTTTTTCGAGATCACCACCGTCCTGGCCCTCACGGCCTTCGCTGAGACCCCTGCAGACCTCTGCCTCATCGAGGTGGGCCTGGGCGGGCGGTTCGACGCCACCAACATCTTCCCCGCCCCGGCCGTCTCGGTCATCACCCCGGTCGACTACGACCATGTGGAGATGCTGGGGCCCGAGCTCTCCAACATCGCCTGGGAGAAGGCCGGGATCATCAAGGCCGGCCGGCCGGTCGTCTGCGCCCGCCAGCGCGACGAGGCCCTGGCGGTGATCGAAGCCGAGGTTGAGGCCCTGGGCGCTCCGCTGACCCTGGTGGGCCGCGACGCCGACATCTGGCCCGAGCGCGGTCGTCTGATGGTCCAGGCTCAGTACCGGCTGCTGGACCTTCCGGCGCCCGCCCTTCCCGGACCCCACCAGTTCGACAACGCCGGCCTCGCCGCCCTCGCCCTCCTGGCCCTTGATGATCCCCGGATCACCGAGACGGCCCTGGCCCGCGGCGCCGAGACCGCGACCTGGCCAGGCCGGTTCCAGAGGCTCAAGGACGGCCCCCTGGGCCGGCTGGCCGCAGCGCGGGGCTCGGATCTCTGGTTGGACGGCGCCCACAACCCGCATGGCGCCGAGGCCCTGGCCCGGACCTGCGCCGAAATGACGGTCCGGGATCCCCGGCCCCTGGTTCTGGTGGTGGGTCAGTTCGCGCGGAAGGACCCGAGGGGTTTCTTCGCCGCCTTCCGGGACCTGCCCCTGAAGGTCGTGGCGACAACCTTCGATTCGGCGACGGCGCTCTCGCCGGAAGCCCTGGCCGAGGCCGCGCGGGCCGAGGGGCTCCCGGTCGAGACCGCCGCCGACGTCTCCGCCGCTGTCGCCCTGGCGCTGGCAGCAGAGGGGCCGCCCCCCCGGGTGGTGGTCTGCGGCGGCCTGCACTTCGCCGGCGAGGTCCTGGCGCTCAGCCCCGAGACCTGGCCGACCTGAAGGGCGCCGTCAGGCCAGGCCGGACTCGTTCAGCCAGTCGACGATCTTCTGCTTGGGCATGGCCCCGACCTTCATGGCGGTCATCTGCCCGTCCTTGAAGAGCATCATGGTCGGGATGCCGCGCACGCCGTAGCGGCTGGGGGTGTTCGGGGAGTCCTCGATGTTCAGCTTGGCCACGGTGATCTGCGCGCCCAGCTCGGCGGCGATCTGCTCCAGGGCCGGGGCGATCTGCTTGCAGGGCCCGCACCACTCCGCCCAGAAGTCCACCAGGACGGGCTTACCAGACTTCAGGACGTCGGCTTCGAAAGACTCGTCAGTGACGGCGACAGTACCCATGGGGGACTCCTCGTTTCGCGGGTCCGGGACGGGCCGGACAGGATCACGTGATATGGCGCACTCCGCGCCGGGATCAACACCCCAGTTTCACGATCCCGCCCCGGCGGCCTCCCGGCGCAGCCGGTCCAGGGCGTCCAGGAGCAGGGCCTCGGGGGCCGGGGTCAACAGGGGGCCGTCGGTCCAGACCAGGGCCGCCCGTACGGGCCGGTCCGGGTAGAGTTCGGCCAGGACCGCCCAGTAGAGGGCCAGCTGGCGAAGATAGGCGGGGTCGGCCTCTTCGATGGAGGCGGGCGCCGGCCGATTGGTCTTGTAGTCGGCGAACAGGACCTCGTCTGGCCGCACCACGAGACGGTCGATCCGTCCGGAGATGCGCACGCCGGGGGGCAGGGCCCGGGCCCCGCCGACAATCGCCGCCTCCGCCCGCGATCCCGGTCCGAACAGGAAGGCGAAGTCCGGATGGGCAAGGACGCCGAGGGCGGCGGACGCCATCTCCTGCGCCAGGTCCGCGGCGAGGCCGCGCTCCTTCCCCAACATCCGGAGCGCCGCCTCGGGCCGGCCGGCCTCCGGCAGGTCTGGCAGGATCTGCAGGAGGCGATGGATCAGCTCCCCGCGTCGGAAACGGCCCAGTCCCGCCGCCCCGGCCAGGGGCGAGACGGCGGCGACCGGCGCCGAATCGCCCAGGTCAGAGGGCGAAGCGAGGCGGGCGAGGGGCTCGGGCAGGGCTGGCCGGGACAGCCAGGCGGGGGGAGGGGCCCGAACCACTTCCGGCGCCGCCCCGGCCTGCCCCAGCACCTCAGGGTCCTCGCCGAAACGCCGGAAGCCGAAGTCCTCGGCCTCGATCCGCCGGAACTGGCCGGCCAGGCGGTTTGCAAAGACCGCGTCCATCACGCCCCACCAGCCTGGCGGGTTGTCAGAGGACCGGTTGCGGGGCAGGGCCCCGCAGACGATCAGCCGGTCCCGCGCCCGGGTCAGGCCCACATAGAGGAGCCGCTGGAGCTCCTGTTCCGCAGCGGCCTTGCGCAGCGCCCGGGCGTCGGTCTGGGCCGGACAGTCGTCGTCCTTGCCGCCCAGCCACAGGAAGGTTCCGTCCCCGGCTCGCACCAGGCCGGCGCCATCGGAGTCGCTGAAGGTGGTGTCGGGCAGGATGATGACCGGGGCTTCGAGCCCCTTGGCTCCGTGGGCCGTCATCACGCGGACCTCGTCGGCGGCCTCGGCCTCCGTCTCCCGCTTGACGTCCACCTTCAGGCTATCGAGGGCGGCGGCGAAGGCCTCAAGGTCGCGGACGCCGCTCTGCTCGAGTTCCAGGGTCTTCTCCAGGAAGACGCCCAGGGCCTCTTCGGCCTCACGGCCCAGCCGGGTCAGCAGCCTCTGGCGCTGGGTGCGACCGCAGGGACCCACAGATTCCAGCCGCCCGACGATGAAGTCGTAGGGCGCCTGGCCAGAGGCGGAAAGGACGGAGGCCAGGACCTGGCGCGCCTGCGCCCACTCTGTCCGGCCGGCGTCGGGTGTCCCCGCCTCGCTCCGGGCCATCAGCGCCTCCCAGAGGCGGGTCTCCCGGCGCTGGTAGGCGAGCGCGAACAGGCTCTCGTCGCAGACGTCGCAGAAGGGGCTGCGAAGCAGGGCGGCCAGGGTCAGGTCGTCCCCCGGATAGAGGGCGAAGCGGACCAGGGCCCGCAGGTCGTCGAACAGGATGTGCTCGGCCAGCTTCAGCCGGTCGGCGCCGCCCACGGGAACGCCTTGGCGCTTGAGCTCCAGTATGACCTCATCGAACAGGCGTCCGCGGCGCCGGACCAGGACCAGGAAATCCCCCCAGCGGGCGGGACGCTTCCCGCCGGACTTCTTGTCACCGACGGCCTCGCCCCGGTTGACGATCCCGGCGATTTCGCGCGCGATTCGCCGCGCCAGTTCGCGGGTCGCAGAGTCCCGGTCGGGCGTGTCCGGCGGGGCCTCCCAGGCCTTTCGCTCGGTCTTCTCGGGGGGTTCGACCAGGTCCCACAGGTCGATGCAGCCGTCGTCCTCGCGCCGGGCCTCGTGGCGGAGGGTTGCGTCCGGACCCTCCCTTCCCGTCATCAGGCCCTGGCTGAGCTCAGGGTCGGCGTAGACGGCGTCGACAAAGCCCAGGACCTGCCGGGTCGACCGCCAGGACACAGCAAGTTCGATCCGCTCGAAGGCCGCCCCGGCCGCAAGGGCCCGCCGGCTGTGATGTCCGAACTCCAGCTCCAGCCGCTCGGGCGAGGCGCCCTGGAAGGAATAGATCGACTGCTTCTGGTCCCCGACCACGAAGAGGCTGCGGCGCAGCGCGCCTTCCTTCCCAGCCTGTCCTGCGCCGGCGAAGAAATCCTCGGTCAGCTGCCGCAGGATGGACCACTGGGCTGGAGAGGTGTCCTGGGCCTCGTCCACGAGCACGTGGGCCAGCCCCTGGTCGAGCTTGAAGAGCACCCAGGCGGCCATCTGCGAGTCCCGGGTCAGGGACAGGGTCCTGTCGATCAGGTCCCCGAAGTCCAGCTTCCCGGAATGGGCCTTCTCGATGGCGTAGGCGGTGAGCCAGGCCTCGGCGAGCAGAAGGGTGTCCAGGGTCCGGCGGCCGGCGGCCGCCGCCCGTCGCCGCATTTCCAGCCCTAAGAGGCGTTCGGCCTCCGCTTGCAGGTGCTCGACGATGTGCGGGAACTTTTTCAGGTTCGATGATGTGGCCGGCCAGGTCTTGACGGTCCAGGTCTTGGTGATCAGCAGGCCGCGGACTCTCTCGAAGTCGGGTTTCCCTGCGCACGCCTTGAGTTTCGAGGCGTCGGCCACTTCGCCCTTGGATGTCTTGGACTGGGCCATCGCCTCGGCGATCGCCAGCCAGGTCTCGGGCGAGGGGCCTGCCGACATGTCCTCCAGCTCGGCCCGGGCCGCATCCGGGTCCAGGGGCTCAGGCGATCCGGTCAGGGTGGTCCAGACGACGGCTTCCAGCCCTCCGGCCGCTTCGGCGCTGTCGATGGCCTCCCTCAGCTCGCCGGCCCGGGCGGTGAAGTCATCGAACAGGGACTCAAAGGCGTCGAAGGCCATGTCGACCGACAGCCGGGCATAGGCCTCGGCGATGCGGCCATCACCCTTCAGGACCTGCCGGGCCAGGCCCAGCCGCGCCGACTTCGCCAGCTGGGCGGCGGCCAGGTCGTCGAGCACCTCGAAGCCCGGCGAGATCCCCGCCTCCAGGGGAAAGCGCCGGAGCAGCTTTTCGCAGAAGGCGTGAAGGGTCTGAATCCGCAGGCCGCCGGGGGTCTCCAGGGCGCGGGCGAACAGGGCTCGGGCGGCGGAGAGCTCCTTGGCCTTGTAGTCCGACGACGCCCGGCCCTCAAGGTCGGCGAGCTGCACCCGCAGTTCCGGATCTTCACGGACCGACCAGTCGCCGAGGAGTTCGAACAGGCGGTTCTGCATCTCGGCGGCGGCGGCCTTGGTGTAGGTGACGCACAGGATCTCGTCCGGCGAGGCGCCGGCCAGCAGCAGGCGCGCGACCCGGTCGATCAGGGTCTTGGTCTTGCCGGACCCGGCGTTCGCCGTGACGAAGGCCGAGAGGCGGGGGTTTGCAGCCCGCGCCTGGGGGCTCACTGGGTCGGTCGTCATGACTCGGCCTCCCCCCCGATCGAGGTCCACTCCCGAACCCGGGCGAGATGGTCGTAGTCGCTGGCGTAGAGCTTCACCTTCTCGGGCGCGGTCCGGGACAGGTAGGCGGTGGCCGGGTCATCGAAGCGGGCGATAACCTCCTTGAGCCCGTCGAGGGCCGAGGCGACAGCGTCCAGCGGCGCCTCGCTCTCGCCCAGGGCGCTCCTGATGACGCCGGCCGGCCGCCGGCCCGTCAGCTGGACATAGGCCAGCTCCATAGGCTGGAGGGCGCCGATCTTCGAGAACCCTCCCGCCATCAGGATGGCGCCAGAAAGGGTGAGCTGGGGGGAAAAGCCGGCCGCCACCTGTTTGTGCGAAGGGGGAAGTCCGGTCTTGTAGTCGAGGATGCGCCCGATCGCCCCGGGGCCGATCTCGATCCGGTCGGCCTTGGCGGAGAAGGTGAAGGGCCCGCCCGGGGACATGAAGCTGTGGGCGCCTTCCTGCTCGACCACGATCCGCCGGCCGTCCGACCGGCGCTCGCGTTCAGTGGCGACCATCCAGCTGGCGATCTCCCGGGAGAGGGCCGTTTCCCGGGCGAGGCCCGACGGGTCCATGCCTTGGTCCGCTAGGGCCTTCAGGTAGAGGGCGTCGAGGTGGGCCTCGGCCGTGTCCGGAAGGGTGTCGGGATAGGCCTCCACGAAGGCCTCCAGGGCCGAATGGATGGCCGTGCCCCGAAGGCGGACATCGATGGGGGCGTCCGGCCGGTCCATCGGATAGAGCCTCAGTATGTCCCGCGCCCAGACGGCGTAGGGGTCCCGCACCAGGGTCTCGATCCGTGTCACCGCGAGCTTGCGGGGACGCGCCTCAAGGGGCGGGCGGGGCGCAGGCCGGGGGGCGGGGGCGAAGGCGCCGGGCGCATCCGCCGCCTCGGCGAGGGTCTCCAGGTCCGGGCGGGTCGGCAGGGTCAGGCCCGCGCCCTTGGCCAGGGTCCGGAGCCGCCAGAGCCAGCGCGATTCCAGAGCCGGGGCGCCCCGCCGACGGCGGGCGTGCAGCAGGAAGACCTCGGGGGCGCAGGCCGACTGGGCGAAGTCGTGGGCCGACAGGGCGATCCGGCGCTCGGGCTTCGGAAGGCCCAGCCGGGTTCGCATGGTGCGCGACAGGAAGGGGTCGATCGCCGCCGCCTGGGGCCAGACCCCCTCTTCCAGCCCCGCCAGGATCAGGCGGTCGGCGCGGGCCATCCGCGCCTCCATGGCGCCCAGTATGCGCAGGCGGGGGTGGGTGGCCCGGCTCGCGCGGACGCTCTCCCCGGCCATCACCGCCTCCAGCAATTCGCCGAAGGCCCGGACCGACAGGGCGGGACTGGCGTCGCCCTCTTCGATGAGGGCGCCCAGAAGGCGGGCGACGGCGTCCCCGTCAGGGCCGGCCCAGAGGTCCCCTGTCCCGCCTTCGGGGCGCCGGCATAGGGCCTCCAGAAGCTCCACGAGACGCCGGCCCCAGCCGGAGGCGTCGAGGTGTGTGTCGGCCCCCGGAGCGGGCGCCGGGAAGAGGTCCTGGAGGTCCTGGGCGAGGCCGATGGCCTCGGGAATGGGATGTTTGGCGCCCTCCGCCCGGGCCCGGATCCGCGCCAGGGTGTCCGGCCGGGGGCCGCGAAGGGCGTCCCGCTCCAGGGCGTCGCGGGCGAAGGCGAGGTCGGCCTCGGTCCGTCCCAGCCGGACCCGGGGATGCTTCAGCAGCGCCAGGAGGACGGAGGGCTTGGCGGGGTCCGCCAGGGCCTGGGCGGCCTGCAGGGCCAGGATGGCGCAGGGGAACCGGGCCAGGGGCTCCCCTGCAGAGGCGTCGGCGATGATCCCCCAGCGGGCCAGCCGGGCGGCGACCCGGCGGGCGAGGTCGGCGTCCGGCGTCACCAGGGCGGCGGTCCGGCCAGGGGTCTCCAGGGTCTCGCGCAGCAGGAGGGCGGCGAAGAGGGCGCAGGCCTCGACGTCCCGGGCGCCCGCCACGGTCAGGCCGGCGAGGCCCCGCTCGATCCCTTTGACGCCCAGGCCGCCCGAGTCCTCGATGGCGGCGCGCCAGTCCGAGGTCCGGTCCGTAGGCCTCAGGGCCAGGCTGATGACCTTGCGGCGGTCCGCGCCGGCGACCGGGACATCCGGCGTTTCGGGCCAGGCCCGCACGTCGTCCGCCGCGAAGCCGGCCTGTTGGAGCAGGTCCCGCAGCATGGCCTGGGGGTGCTGGTCGTCGATCCCCTCGGGTTCTGCGACCCCGGGTATCGGGTCGCAGTCCAGGCCGGGCAGGACGACGGCGCCCCGGGGGGCCTCGGCAATGACCTTCAGCAGCCGGGCCGTGGCCTTGACCGATCCGGTGGACCCGGCGGCGATCAGGAACCCCTCCGGCGGGGTCTCCGACCACTTCTCCGCCAAGGCGTTGAGCAGCTGCACCCTGCGGGCCGACACGTCCTGCAACCCAAGCTCATGCAGCCGCTCGGGCCATCGGGAGAGGGCGCCCTCCAGGAAGCCGAGGGAGACCTGCCAGTGCGCCGCCATGTCCAGGGTGGCGAGGTCAGCCAGGTTGTCGCCGCTGACCTCCTCGATCTGCAGGCTGTCGAAGAAGCCGCCCAGGGCGTCCGCCAGGCCCAGGGCCTCGGTGGGTCCCGGGCTGCGGCCAAGGGCCGGCGAAAGATCGGTGACCAGCCGGAGCAGCTCGAACCGGCGTCGGACCGGGGTGATGGCCGGGGGCAGGTCCAGGGCGATGTCGCCGGGCTCGAAGGGGGCTTCGCCGGCCTCCAGGTCGCCCAGCGGGCGGATCCGGGGCGGCAGGAGGGCGGGGGCGTCCCCGGCCCTTCGCAGGAAGGCCTCGGTCAGCAGGCGCACGGCCCGGCGGTTCGGGGTCAGGACCACGGCGTCGGCCAGCGCCTCGGGACCGCCCCCCCGGGTGAGGTCCAGGAGGCCCGCCGCCAGGTCGTCCAGGAAGGGCCGGTCAGCGGCGATGTTGAACCAGCGGGGGCCAGGTGTTTCGAAGAACCAACCGCTCATCGGGACAAGAGGGCCTCGGCCTCGTCGCGGGCCGCGGGATCGCCGACGTGCAGCCAGAAGGCGTCCATGACCACGCCCGACAGCCGCCCCTGCGCCTGCAGCCGCCACCAGACCGGCAGGATGGAAAAGGCGCCCTCGGGCTCGTCGTCCAGGATCTCGGGCTTGAGGATCTGGAAGCCGATATTGGCAAAGGGCGCCGGGTTGGCGTCATCCGCCGAGTGGGTCAGCCGGCCCTCGGCGTCCATGAAAAAGCCCCTGGGTCCCTCGAAGCCGATGCCCTGACCCCGGGGGGTCAGGAGCAGGAGGAGGTCCATGCGCTCCGGGTCCCAGGCCGCCTTCATCCGCTCCAGCGGCGGCGTCGCGCCGCCGGTCCAGAGGGAGTCGATGTTGGCCACAAAGATGGGTTCCCGGCCCAGCAGGGGCAGGGCGTTGCGGATGCCGCCGCCGGAATCCAGCAGGGCCGCGCGCTCGTTGGCGATGACGATTTCCAGGTCAGTCCGCCCGGCGAGGTGGGCCTCCATCTGGTCGGCGAAATGGTGGACGTTCACCACCGCCTTGCGCACGCCGGCCTCGACCAGACGGTCGAGGACCCGGTCGATCAGGGTCCGGCCCGCCACCTCCACCAGGGCCTTGGGCCGGGTGTCGGTGAGGGGCCGCATGCGGACGCCGAGGCCCGCGGCCAGCACCATGGCGCTGGTCAGGCCCGTCACCGGCGCGCGTCCGGCGGGACGCAGGCGTCGAGCCAGGCGCGCAGGTCGGCAAGGCCCGGGTCCGCCAGGCAGGCGTCGAGATAGCCCCACATGCGGGGCAGGAAGGCCTCGTACTTCGGCCGGCCGTCGCGGACCACCAGCCGGGCGAACACCCCGATGATCCGGCAGATGTTGAGGGCGCCCAGGGCGTGGAAATCGGTGGCGATCGGCAGTTCGCCTGCATGACGCGAGCGGTCTAGGTAGCGCTCCAGCATCGTATCGGAGAGGGCCCGTGAGACGTCGCGGCGGGCGTCGTGCAGGAGCATGGAGAGGTCCCAGGCGGGATGGGCCAGGACCGCATCCTGGAAGTCCAACATCCCGACCCGGGCGGGCCCCTCCCGGTCCGGAAGCCAGATCAGGTTCTCGGCATGGTAGTCGCGGTGGCAGAAGACCCGGGCCCCCGCCTCGCCCCGCGCCAGGATGGGCGCCCAGATCGCCGCCCAGTCGGCCCGCGCCGCCGCCTCGACCCGGACGCCGGGCCGCAGGGCGGGCAGCCAGTCCGGCAGCAGGTCCACGGCGGTCTCAAGGGCCAGGGCGTCGTAGGTCAGGAGGGGCCAGTCCAGCCCGGCCTCGGCGCCCAGCCGGGCAGGGACGGGCTGGTCCTGCATCTGGATCAGGGCGTCCAGGGCGGCCTCGTACAGGGGGCCCTCGTCGGCGCCGCCAGCGATGAGCGTCCCGAAGAGGTCGTCGCCCAGGTCCTCCATCACCGCCAGGCCCTGATCAACGTCAAAGGCCTCGATGCGCGGCGCGGACAGGCCGGCCTGGGTGAGCCATCCGGCGACGGCCACGAAGGCGTCGACCCGCCCCGCCGCCAGCCGGGCCATGGCGTTGTAGCCGAGGGTCCGACGCGCGCCGGCGTCGGCGTCCGGCGGGCAGGCGGCGGACTCCACCGGCGGCTGGTCCATGAAGATGCGGCTGTCGCCGCCGGCCGGGTGGAGGCGCTCGTAGTTGCGGGTGGAGGCGTCGCCCGCCAGCCGTTCGCGCCGCGCCCCGGCCAGGCCCGCTCGGGCCAGGAAGGCGTCCCTCAGGGCGTCCCGTTCCGTCGTCACTCGACCCTCTCCCGCCAGGATCCGTGGCCGGTCAGCCGCGCCGTCCGCCCTTCTCCGGAAACCGCCAACTCTAGATCGAGTCGGTCGGTGGGGAGACGCCCCTCAAGCCGTTCCGGCCACTCGATCAGGGCGGCCCCGTGGTCGAGGGCCTCATCCAGGCCGATCTCCCAGGCCTCATTGGGGTCCTCCAGCCGATAGAGGTCGAAGTGGGCGATCTCGAAGTCCGGCCCGGGATAGGTCTGGACCAGGGTGAAGGTGGGGCTCGGCGCCTCCTCGTCCGGTGTGGTGAGGGCGCGGATCAGGGCCCGGGCGAGGCAGGACTTGCCCGCCCCCAGGCCGCCGCTCAGGCAGAGGGCCTCGCCCGGGCGCAGCAGGGGTGCGATCCGGCGGCCGAGGGCCCGGGTGTCGGCCTCGGCGGGCAGGTCGATCCGTGCGGGCAGGCGGTTCAAAAAGGACGTTCCGGGTCGCGGGGCAGGACGGTCTCCACATAGGCCTTCACCGCGGCGGTGGCGACGTCGGCGTCGGCGTCCAGCCGGTCCGGCGGAATCAGCGGGCCGACGGTCAGGGTAAACCGCCCGCCCCGCTTGTTCAGAAGCTCGTGGAAGAGGGTGATGTCGCGCAGCTCCTGCGAGACCCGGTCGAAGGCGTGGAACAGGGTCGACCAGGGGCCTGTCATGTGGACCGGCGCCACCGGCGCCTCGTGGCGGCGGGCGATGGACAGGGCCGAGCTCATCCAGGGCGGGTCAGAGAGGGCGCCGTCCAGGCCCCGCCGCGCCAGGCGACCGGCGGGAAAGATGGCCAGGGCCCGCCCGGCCTCCATGGCCTCGCGCGTCAACTGCAGGGTGGTGCGGGTGCGCTCGCGCGTGCGCTTGGCCTCGACCCATTCCACGGGGATCAGGACGTCGGAGAACCCCGGGACCACCCGGTGGGCGTCGGCGTTGGCGTAGAAGCACAGGTCCGGCCGGCGGCCGCCCAGGGCGTCCCAGGCGGCGACCCCGTCGGCAATGCCCGTGGGGTGGTTGGCGACAATGACCAGTCGCCCAGCCTCGGGGATCCGCTCCAGGCCGCGGACCTCGACCTTCACCTCCAGGAGGCGGGACACGTAGTCCAGGGCCTCGTGGCCTCCCATCTGGGCGACGGCGTCGGCCATCTGGCGGGCCCGTCGGTAGTTGAGCAGCCGGTAGAGCAGGGGCCGGACCAGGGGCCAGGCCGGGCTGGAGGCCAGCCGCGGCGCCCGCTCGGCGATCAGCACGTCGACAATGTGCTGGCCGGGGCCGGCCGAGTCAGGAGGGCTCATGGCGCCACCATGCCCGCCCCCGGGGTGCGCAAGCAAGGTCTAGGCGCGCTCGCCGCCAGCCCTTATGGGAAGTTCCGCAGGCATACGAGGACGGTCCCATGCGCCAGATCTCCCACTTCATCGACGGCGCTGCGCTCGCCAGCGCCTCCGGTCGCACCGGCGACGTCTTCAATCCGAACACCGGCGAGGTGCAGGCGAAGGTGGGCCTGGGGACTCCCGATGAGCTGGAGCTGGCCGTGCAGTCCGCCCTGCGCGCCCAGCCGGCCTGGGCCGCGGTGAACCCCCAGCGCCGGGCGCGGGTGATGTTCGAGTTCAAGCGCCTGCTCGAGGCCAACATGCAGGCCCTGGCCGAGCTGCTGTCCAGCGAGCACGGCAAGGTCATCGCCGACTCCAAGGGCGACATCCAGCGCGGCCTGGAGGTGATCGAGTTCGCCTGCGGCGTCCCGCACCTGCTGAAGGGCGAGTACACGGAAGGGGCCGGTCCCGGCATCGACGTCTACTCCATGCGCCAGCCCCTGGGGATCGCCGCCGGCATCACGCCGTTCAACTTCCCCGCCATGATCCCGATGTGGATGTCCGGCGTGGCCATCGCCATGGGCAACGCCTTCATCCTGAAGCCCTCCGAGCGGGACCCCAGCGTTCCTGTCCGCCTGGCCAAGCTGTTCATGCAGGCCGGGGCTGAGCAGGGCCTGGACCTGAAGGGCGTGCTGAACGTCGTCCAGGGCGACAAGGTCATGGTCGACGCCATCCTCGACCATCCCGAGATCGCCGCCGTCAGCTTCGTGGGCTCGTCCGACATCGCCCAGTACGTCTATTCGCGGGGGGCTGCGGCCGGGAAGCGGGTCCAGGCCATGGGCGGCGCCAAGAACCACGGCATCGTCCTGCCTGACGCTGACCTGGACCAGGTGGTGCGCGACATCTCCGGCGCCGCCTTCGGCTCGGCCGGCGAGCGCTGCATGGCCCTGCCCGTGGTGGTCCCGGTGGGCGAGCGCACCGCCGAGGCCCTGCGGGAAAAGCTGGTCGCCGAGATCGCCTCCCTGAAGGTGGGCGTCTCCACCGATGAGGGCGCGCACTACGGCCCGGTGGTCAACGCCGCCCACAGGAAGAAGGTCTCCGACTACATCCAGATGGGGGTGGATGAGGGCGCCGAGCTGGTGGTGGACGGCCGCGACTTCCGCCTCCAGGGCTTTGAGACGGGCTTCTTCATCGGCCCCTCCTTCTTCGACCGGGTCGCGCCGGAGATGAAGAGCTACCAGGACGAGATCTTCGGGCCGGTCCTGCAGATGGTCCGGGCCGAAAGCTTCGATGAGGCCCTGGCCCTGCCCTCCCGGCACGCCTACGGCAACGGCACCGCCATCTTCACCCGCAACGGCCGCGCCGCCCGGGAGTTCGCCTCCCGCGTTAACGTCGGCATGGTGGGGATCAACGTGCCTATCCCGGTGCCCCTGGCCTACCACACCTTCGGCGGCTGGAAGCGGTCGGCCTTCGGCGACGCCAACCAGCACGGCATGGACGGGGTGCGCTTCTACACCAAGGTCAAGACGGTGACGGCCCGCTGGCCGGAGGGCGACGTCGGCGACTCCGCCTTCATTATCCCGACGATGAGGTAGGGAGGTTCAGGAGCCCCTGCGATCCCAGTCCAGGCCCGCGATCCGGGGGTCTGCGGCGAAGGCGTCGCGGGGGAACTCAAGTCTTCGGTCGGGGAACTCACACAGGGCCTGGACCCCGAAGGCGCTCAGGCGAATCCGCCAGGTCTGACGGTCGAGGGGCGCCGGGCTCGCAAAGGCGCTGCTCATGAGAAGGGCGAGATTCGCGCCCTGGTCGGGATCGCGGACGGATCGGTAGCGGATCACGTCGGTTTCCGCGGCCCGGGCGGCGTCGGCCAGGGCCTGGCAGGCGCTGTAATCCGTCAGGTTCTCCCATAGGGCGCTGTCTTGCAGGAGGGGTTCGCGCGTCAGGTCGAGGAGCCGGCCTGTCGACACCGCCGCCGAGAAGGCCGTGTACTCGGCGGCGTTCTCCGGCCAGGGCGTGGCGGGCGACTCGGCGAAGAACAGGAGCCGATAAAAGGCGATTTCCGCAACGGAGGTCGCCGGGTCTTCGGCCGCGTAGAAGACCCCCGGCGTGCGCCCGGCGCGCCGGAACCGGGATCCCGACGGATAGACTGCGCCGTACCGGAACGGGGTCGCCAGCAGGTAGTGCAGATCACGAGCATCGTCCTGGACAGCCGGCTTGGTCGCCTCGATCAGGTCTTCCAGGAGGGCCTGCTCAGCCAGGGTGTCGGTCAGTTTCAGGGTCGAGACCTGATGCTGGGCTTCCACCAGTCGCCAGCACAGGCCCTCAAGGCGCCGGAACTCAGACGAGAGCGCGACGCGCGTCCAGATAGGCGATGACATCCATGAGTCCGCTGACGGTCTGAAGCTTTTCGACAGGTCGGCCGTCGAGGGCGGTGTTGGGATTGACCAGCCAGCTGGCCGCGACCCTGTCGTCCCCGCCCGCCATGGCGTCCAGCGATCGGAACAGGCGCACGACAAGCACCGCCAGCTCGAACGCCTTGTCGCCGGGCGCGAGGGCATATCCGTTCCGGCGCATGCGCGAGACGGTCGCCTCGCTGACCCCGATGGCGGCGGCGAGGACCCTTGCGGTCACCCCCAGTCGGTCGGCGGCGCGGAGAACCGCCTTGGTCACAACGGCGCCGGCTTCGGGATGGGCGGTGGCGGGTTGGAGCAACTGCATGGACTCAACCTTTCCCCTGAAAGAATCACATACAGTAATTTCTGATGCAAGTCAACTCTTCAGCGATCCTGCAGGGGCCCCTCCGACCCTGCGGTAGGGTCAGGCCAGGTACTGGTCCGCCACCCAGGCGGTGACCTGGTCGCCCCCTTCGAGGGCCCCCTTCACCTGCGCCCAGGGGCCCGGCGAATCGTAGAGCACCTCCACCCGGGTTCCGGCCAGGAAGACGCCCAGGGTGTCGAACTGTACGCCCGGGCCGCCTCGGGCGTTCAGTCGCGAGGCCACGACGCTGCGGGTCACGGTCGGGGCGTTCCCGCGCCCGCCCACCAGGGAGACGAAGCGGCCCATGGGAAAGGCGGGTCCCGGGTCCGACTTCCGGCCCGGAGAGATGTCGTCATGCCCGACGATCTCGGTGAGGGTGGGATAGGCCTCCAGAATCGCCCGGGTGACCGCCACAAGGGCGGACATCTGGGCTTCGCCGTACACTTCCCAAAGGGAGGGGCGGGTCTCGTTCTTGTGGGTCAGTTCGACCGCCAGGGACGGATCCAGGATTCGGGAGGTCGAGCTGCGCACCTGCCCGTCCGCCGTCCTCATGAGCCGGCCCCAGTTGTCGATCTCGATCCCGATCGCATAGTCGTTGCAGTTGGGCCGGCCCCGCCAGACCGACCGGCCGGCGTGCCAGGCCTTGACGTTGAAGGGGACGACCTGTCGCACGTCTCCGTCCCGTCCGACCACCACGTGCGCCGAGGCGTTGGCGGCCGGTGAGACGAAATAGTCGGCGACGCCCTTCGCCCCCGCCCCGCTCACCGTGAAGTGCATGACCAGAAGGCTTGGCGCCTCCAGCTCCCCGCCATGTTGGGGCGAGGCCTTGTACCAGCCGGGCCTCAGCCTGTGATCGACGATCTGCATCTTCCCTCTCCCGCTCTCAGGGGACGATACTGCACTACGGGCTGAAGAGCCTCCAGCCCCGGCGGCCGGGGTCTCAATTTGTGCATCCCAGGGTTCCCTCTGAGCGACGGAGGCTCTAGGCGAGGGACATGTCCTCCGCTCTCCAGACCGCCTACGAGGCGCGCATTCGTGATGGTCGCCTGCGCCCCGACGACGCCCAGGCGGCGGGCCTGGAGGCCCTGATCCGCCTGGAGGCTGACCTGGCGGGGGCGCCCCGCAGCCCCTTTTCGCGGATTCTCGGCCGGCGGCCCGAGGCGGCGAGGGGCGTCTATCTCTGGGGCCCGGTGGGGCGGGGCAAGTCCATGCTGATGGACCTGTTCTTCGAGACCGTTCCGATCGAACGCAAGCGCCGCACCCACTTCCACGTCTTCATGCGTGAGATCCACGATCTTATCGGGGCCTGGCGGTCCGGAGATGTGGCGGCCCGCCGGGCGCGGTTCGGCCAGGTTCGCGGGGATGATCCCGTTCCCCCTGTCGCTGACCGGGTGGCGCGGGAGGCCAGCCTGATCTGTTTCGATGAGTTCCAGGTCACGGACATCGCCGACGCCATGATCCTGGGCCGGCTGTTCGAGGCCCTGTTCGCCCGGGGCGTCACCCTGGCCGCCACCTCAAACCGGCGGCCGGACGACCTCTACCGGGACGGGATCAACCGCCAGCTCTTCCTGCCCTTCATCGACCTCCTGAAGTCGCGGGTCGAGGTGGTGTCGGTGGCGGGGCTACACGACTATCGCCTGGACCGGTTGCGGGCGGCGGGGACCTGGTTCTCGCCCATCGACCCGGACAACCGCCGCACCTTCGCCGCCCTCTGGCGGGACATGCTGGGGACCGAGGCCGCCGAGGGGGAATCGATCGAGGTCATGGGTCGCCGGCTCGACTTCCCGGACGCCGCCGGCGGCCTGGTTCGCGCCGGTTTCGCCCGGCTCTGCGACGCGGCCCTGGGCCCGAACGACTACCTGGCCCTGGCCGAGCGGTTCCATACGGTCTTCCTGGAGGACCTGCCCCGGCTGACCCCGGACCGGCGCGAGGCGGCGAGGCGCTTCGTCACCCTGATTGACGCCCTCTACGAGGCGCGGACCCGGCTGATCGTCTTGGCCGAGGCCGAGCCGGTGCGGCTCTATCCCGCCGGCGACGGCGCCTTCGAGTTCGAGCGCACAGCCTCGCGCCTGCAGGAAATGCGGTCTGCGGACTGGCTGGCCGATCGACCTTAAGCTTCCGCTACGGCGCCCTATCAGATTGAAAAGCCTTCGTTGACACTCGGTCCTGTAAGCTTAAATGCAAGCAGCCGGCCCGGGATGCGGGGGCGTCCGCCGGGGTCTGCCAGGACATGCCGATGACCACACCCGTTCGAGAGCGACCCATTTCACCCCACTTAATGACTGGAGGCCTTGGCTCGCCGCTGCTCTGGCGCTGGCACCTGACCATGTTCACCTCGATCCTGCACCGGGCGACGGGCATGGCGCTGTATGGCGGCGCGGTGATCGTGACCGCCTGGGCCCTGGCCCTGGGCGCCGGCCCCGAAGCCTACCAAGCCTTTTTCGACCTCATGGCCTCGCCCCTCGGCCGCCTGGTCCTGGTCGGCCTGACGCTTTCGCTCTTCTACCACCTCGCCAACGGCCTCCGGCACCTGTTCTGGGACGCGGGCCTGGGCCTCTCCGTGACGGCCTCCTTCCGGTCCGGGGTCATGGCCATGGCTTTCTCGGTTGTGGCGACCGTCGTCGTCTGGGCCGCCGGCCTGGGATCGGGAGGCCAGTGATGACCGACTTCAGGACCCCTCTTTCCCGGGCGCGCGGCAGCGGCGCCGCCGGTCATGGCGCAGCGCACTGGGTGGCCGAGCGCGTCAGCGCCATCGCCCTCATCCCCCTGACCCTCTGGATGGTCTACGCCGCCCTGGTGATCGCCGGGACTGGATACGAGGGCGCCGTGGCCTTCGTCGCCCACCCGGTCAACGCCGTCATGATTGTCCTGATCCTGGCGGTCTCCGGCTGGCACATGCACGCTGGCGCCCGGGTGATCATCGAGGACTACTTGCAAAAGATGCTGGGCCGCTCGGCCCTCTTGATCCTTAACCTCTTCGTCGTCGTTCTCCTGACCGCCCTGGCGGTCTTCTCCGTCCTCAAGGTCGCGCTCGGAGGCGCTCTCTGACGTCATGGCCAGCTACGAGTTCACCGATCACAAGTTCGATGTCGTCGTCGTGGGCGCCGGGGGCTCCGGCTTGCGGGCGGCCCTGGGCTGCGCCCAGGCGGGCCTGAAGACGGCCTGTATCACCAAGGTTTTCCCGACCCGGTCCCACACGGTGGCGGCCCAGGGCGGCATTTCGGCCAGCCTCGGCAATATGGGCGAGGATGACTGGCGCTGGCACATGTACGACACCGTCAAGGGGTCGGACTGGCTGGGCGACCAGGACGCCATCGAATACCTCTGCCGGAACGCCCCGGCGGCGGTGTACGAGCTGGAGCACTGGGGCGTGCCCTTCTCGCGCACCCCGGACGGCAAGATCTATCAGCGCGCCTTCGGCGGCATGACCCGCAACTTCGGCGAGGCCCCGATCCAGCGCACCTGCGCCGCGGCGGACCGCACCGGCCACGCCATGCTGCACACCATGTATGGCCAGTCCCTGGCCCACGACACCCAGTTCTTCATCGAGTACTTCGCCCTCGACCTGATCATGGACGAGGGCGTCTGCCGGGGCGTCACCGCCTGGAAGCTGGACGACGGCACGCTGCACCGCTTCCAGGGGCAGATGGTGATCCTGGCCACGGGCGGCTACGGCCGGGCCTACTTCTCGGCCACCAGCGCCCACACCTGCACCGGCGATGGCGGCGGCATGACCCTGCGCGCCGGCCTGCCCCTTCAGGACATGGAATTCGTCCAGTTCCACCCCACCGGCATCTATGGCGCCGGCTGCCTGATCACCGAGGGCGCCCGGGGCGAGGGCGGCTATCTGACCAATTCCGAGGGCGAGCGCTTCATGGAGCGCTATGCGCCGACCGTGAAGGACCTGGCGCCCCGGGACATGGTCAGCCGCGCCATGACCATCGAGATCCGCGAAGGCCGCGGCGTGGGTCCGAACAAGGACCACATCCACCTGCACCTCGACCACCTGGACCCCAAGGTCCTGGCCGAGCGCCTGCCGGGCATTTCCGAGAGCGCCCGGATCTTCGCCGGCGTCGACGTGACCAAGCAACCGATCCCGGTTCTGCCGACGGTGCACTACAACATGGGCGGCATCCCGACGAACTTCTACTCGGAGGTGGTCACCCGGGTGGGCGATGACCCCGACCGCGTGGTCCCCGGCCTGATGTCCGTGGGCGAGGCGGCCTGCGTCTCGGTGCATGGCGCCAACCGGCTGGGCTCCAACAGCCTGATCGACCTGGTGGTGTTCGGCCGGTCTGCAGCCCTGCGCGCGGCTGACATCCTGAAGCCCGGCGCCTCCCAGCCCGAGCTGAAGCCGTCGATGACGGACCCGCACCTGGCCCGCTTTGACCGTCTCCGTCATGCAGATGGTTCGACCACCACGGCCGCCCTGCGGCTGGAGATGCAGCAGGCCATGCAGGAGGACGCCGCCGTCTTCCGCACGGGCGACAGCCTCGCCTCGGGCGTGAAGCGCCTGCAGGAGGTCCAGGACAAGCGCAAGGACATCAAGGTGTCCGACCGCGGACTGATCTGGAACACCGATCTGGTCGAGACCCTCGAGTTCGAGAACCTAGTGGTCCAGGCCGTGGTCACCGTCGCCGGCGCCGCCAACCGCACCGAGAGCCGCGGGGCGCACGCCCACGAGGATCATCCTGACCGGGACGACGCCCACTGGATGAAGCACACCCTGACCTGGATGGACGATGTCACGGGCAAGGTGGTGATCGATTACCGCCCGGTCCACGACTACACCATGACCAACGACATCGCGCCGATCCCGCCCAAGACGCGGGTCTACTGAAGCCGCCGACGCAGACGAAATTCGAGGAAAGCACGCCAGATGGTCGAACTCGCCCTGCCGAAGAACTCCCGCGTCCAGAAGGGCCGGCATCACCCCGCCCCCGCCGGCGCCAAGAAGGTCAAGACCTTCCGCATTTACCGATATGACCCGGAAGGGACCGGCAACCCCCGCTGGGATACCTATGAGGTCGATGTGGCGGCCTGCGGCCCCATGGTCCTGGACGTCCTGATCCACATAAAGAACACCATGGACCCCACCCTGACCTTCCGGCGCTCCTGCCGGGAGGGGGTCTGCGGCTCCTGCGCCATGAATATCGGCGGCCGCAACACCCTGGCCTGCACCCATGGCCATGAAGAGGTTCCGGGCTCGACCTGCCAGGTCAGCCCCCTGCCGCACATGCCGGTGGTGAAGGACCTGGTGCCCGACCTGACCCACTTCTACGCTCAGTACGCCTCCATCGAGCCCTGGCTGCACACCACCACGCCGGAGCCCCAGACCGAGTGGGTGCAGAGCCCGCAGGACCGCGAGAAGCTGGACGGCCTCTACGAGTGCATCCTGTGCGCCTGCTGCTCCACCTCCTGCCCGAGCTATTGGTGGAATGGCGACCGCTACCTGGGCCCCGCCACCCTGCTGCACGCCTATCGCTGGCTGGCGGACAGCCGGGACGAGGCCACCGGGGAGCGGCTGGACGCCCTGGAGGACCCCTTCAAGCTCTATCGCTGCCATACCATCATGAACTGCGCTCAGGTCTGCCCCAAGGGGCTCAACCCCGCCAAGGCGGTGGCCGAGGTGAAGAAGATGATGGCGGAGCGGCTGGTCTGACGGCCGGGCACGGTTCTTCCGGCGAATCCCGTAAGTTGACGGTCCCGTCACTTTTCTGCATCTGGACCCCATGACCTCGCCAGACGCCCATGTCGTGATCGTCGGGGCCGGCCACGCCGGCGGGACCCTTGCGGCCCTGCTGCGCCAGTATGGTCACGCCGGGCCGGTGACCCTTGTGGGCGAGGAGCCGATTCCCCCCTACCAGCGGCCGCCCCTGTCCAAGGCCTGGCTGAAGGGCGAGGCTGACGCGGAGTCCCTGGCCCTCAAGCCCCTGGAATTCTACGCCGAGAACCGGATCGACTTTCGCCCCTCCGTGAGCGGGGTGCGGATCGATCGCGACCAGAAGAGGCTGGCCCTCTCGGACGGGACCGAGCTGACCTATGATTTCCTGGTCCTGGCCACCGGCGCCCGGCCGATCCGCCTGCCCATTCCCGGCGCAGATCTGGAGGGAATCCTCGAGCTGCGCACGGCGGCGGACGCCGAGGCCCTGAAGGGCGCGCTGGGTCCGGGCCGGACTATGGCTGTCGTCGGCGGCGGCTATATCGGGCTTGAGGCCGCGGCCTCGGCCCGCGCCCTGGGCGCCGAGGCCGTGGTGCTGGAGCGCGAGCCCCGCATTCTGGCGCGGGTGGCCGGCGAGGTGCTGTCGACCTTCTTCCGGACCCTGCACGAGGGCCATGGCGTACGCTTCCTGACCGGCGCTTCGGTGACCGGCTTCCGCGGTGAGGGCGGGAAGGTGACCGGCGTCGAACTGGCCGACGGCCGGGTGATCGCCTGCGACCTGGCCCTGGTGGGTGTGGGCGCGGTCCCCAACCAGGAACTGGCCCAGGACGCGGGCCTTGCGGTGAACCGCGGGGTGGTCGTGGACCTGGAGGCGCGCACCTCGGACCCGTCCATCTTCGCCATTGGCGACGTGACGCTGCGGCCCATGCCCATCTATGGCCGCGACTTCCGGATGGAGAGCGTCCCCAACGCCCTGGAACAGGCCAAGCAGGCGGCCTGCGCCATCACCGGTCGCCCCGCGCCCACCGGCGAGACGCCCTGGCAGTGGTCTGACCAGTACGACATCAAGCTGCAGATCGCCGGCTACAACTTCGACTCCGACCAGACCCTGGTGCGCGGCGACCCGGCTTCGGGGCGGTTCGCGATCTTCCATCTCCAGGGCGACAAGGTCCAGGCGGTGGAGGCGATCAATTCGCCGCCCGAATTCATGATGGGCCGGCAGCTCATCGGTTCCCGCAGACCGGTGGACAAGCAGAGACTTGCGGACCCTTCGATTTCCATGAAAGAGGTCGCCGCGGCATAGATCCGGCGAGGCAAGGAAAGACCAGATGGCCAAGATCACCTTCATTCAGCACGACGGGACCGAGCACGTCCATGACGGCAAGACCGGCCTGTCGGTCATGGAAGTCGCGGTGAAGAATAACGTCCCCGGTATTGACGCCGACTGCGGCGGCGCCTGCGCCTGCGCCACCTGCCACGTCTATGTGGACGCGGCCTGGCTCGAGAAGACCGGCGACAAGACCGCCATGGAGGAATCCATGCTCGACTTCGCCGAGGGCGTGGAGCCCAACAGCCGGCTGTCCTGCCAGATCAAGGTCACCGATAGCCTTGACGGCCTGGTGGTCCGGCTGCCCGAGAGCCAGCACTAGGCCCGGTTGCTCGTGGCGCCTGCCCTCAAAACTCCAGTTCGGGATGCCCCGCAGCGCCCTCGGCCTTCTCCGGAAGGTGGCAGGTAAAGGTCGCCCCGGAGCCGGGCTCGCTTTCCAGGGAGACCCAGCCGCCGTGGAGCTCCACGAGGGCCTTTACGAGGGCGAGACCCAGGCCGGGCCCGCCCCGCTCACGGCCAATGAACCGGTCGAAGATGTTGGCCTGCACGTGGAACGGGATGCCCCGTCCGGTGTCAGTTACCTGGATCTGGACCTCGCCAAGGGTCCGCCGCGCCGTCAGGGTGATCCGGCCGCCCTTTGGGGTCTGACCGAGGGCGTTCAGGATCAGGTGGTCCAACACCTGTGATAGGCGCCGAGGGTCGCCCCGCATCAGCCCCAGGTCATCCGGCCCGGCTGAGGTGAGGCGCACGCCGCCCGCCCCTGCATCACCGCTCCAGCGGACAACAGCGGCCTCAAGAATCAGGGCGACGTTCACGTCTTCGAGGTCCAGCGCCATCTCTCCCGCGTCGATCTGAGCCATGTCGAGGACATCGTCGATGGAGCGGCCCAGCTGCTCGGCGGCCTGGCGTATGGCGCCGGCGTGGCCCAGGGCCCGACCCGGCAGCTGGTCGCCGAGGCCCTCCATCAGCTCCGAATAGCCGATGATGGTCGTGAGCGGCGTGCGCAGCTCGTAAGAAACATTGCCGACGAAGTCGCGCTTCAGCCTCTCAGCTTCCGCCAGCGCAGCGCTGCGATCGGCGAGGGCCCGCTCGAGCCTGCGGGCGTCGGTGACGTCGGTGAAGGCGATGAGGGTCGCCCCGTCCGGCAGTGGGCGGGACTGATGCGCCACGATCCGGCCGTCGGAGGTCCTCACCTCGCCGGATGCAGGCGCCCGCGCCGCCGGGTCGGTGTCCGCCACCCGGCCCTTCATCTCGCGCCAGAAGCTCTGATCGTGAAGCCTGGGCAGGCAGAGCTCCACCACCCCCTCGAAATCCTGAGTCTCGCTGAGGGCCTGGCGGGGAATGTTCCAGAACCGTTCAAAGGCCTCGTTGTGCAGGCGCAGCCTGCCATCGCCGCCGAACACGGCGACGGCGTCGTTGAGCTTGTCGAGGGTCGCCTGCTGCACCTGGATCAGGCTGTTGTACTGGGCCTTAAGTCGCAGCTCGCCGGTGATGTCCGAGAAGAGCAGGACGATGCCCCCCAGGGGGTGGGACTGGCGCACGACCCTCAGGGTGCGGCCGTCCGGCAGGCTCCAGAGCTCGTCCGGGGCGGAGTCCAGCTGGCTGTAGCGCTCAAGCTCGGCCGCCTTCCAGCGGGCGTAGTCGGCCGTTTCCGGCAGGCGACGGCGCTGGCGCAACCGGTCCAGGACCTCGCCATGGGTCGGCCGCTCGGCAAGCCAGGCCGGCTCGAGGCCGAACATCTCGGCGAAGGCGGTGTTATGGAAGTCCAGCCGCCGGGAAAGGGTGAAGATGGCGACGGAGTCGGCGATGTGGTTCAGGGTCTCGTCGTGGGCCTCAACATTGCGGCGCAGGGCTTCCCGCAGTTCCTCCGCCTCGGTGGCGTCCTCGGTCCAGACCCCGACCCCGCCGCCGTCCAGGGGCTGTGCGGTCAATTTCAGGGCGCGCCGCCGGCCGTTCAGACTGATCCATCTGACGCCCGTGCGAGATTGCGCAAGGGCGGCGGCCTCCCTGGCGAGCATATCGGCTGCGGGATCCAAACTCAGTCTCCGCTCAACGGCGGCTGTGACATCCTCGGCGCCCACCGCCTCCAGCCAGGCGGCGTTGGCCCAGATCGGACGCCCGTCGGCGCTGGCGATCCAGGCTGGACCGGCGCAGGCGTTCAGGAAGGCGGCGAAGCGCGGGGACGGCGGAAGGCCCTGGTCGCTGGCGGCGGCGGACAGCCTCAGCCAGACCAAGGCGCCGGCGGCCCGCCCTTCGACCGTCACCACCCCGGCTGCACCCCGGACCTCGAAGCCACAGCTTTCGCCTCGCTCGAACAGCGCCCTCAGGCGAAGAGCGTGATCCGGATCGGCGCGCATCAGAGCCGCGACGACGGTTTGCGGTTCAGCCTCAACCTCCAGGGCCAGGGCGCAGGCGGCAAGACTCTCTTCACCCGAGGTCAGGACAGCCCGCCCGCCCTCGACGGCGAGCAAGGCCAACTCGAAGGCCTCCGCAGACGCCTGAGCGGCTTCAGCGGCGTTGGCGAGGGCCTCCACCTCGGATTCGAGCGACGCGATCCGCTGGTCGGCGCGACGGCGGACGGTGAGGGTCCACAGGCCCGAGCACAGCGCCAGGAGGAGGGCCCCGGCGGTGGCGGAAAGGATCAGGCCTTCACCGGTCATTGTCTGGACCGCAGATTTTCGCCCATATCGGGAAACTCATTCAGCGAACATAGGCCTAAGCCTGATTCTCGGCGATTATGCGCTAATGCCTGCCCTGCTCTACCCCGTCGCTATTGATGGACATGCTGCTCTCCGTGGGCCCCTTGGCTACGCCTTGCGGGCTCGGGAGGCTGAAAGCCTGGCGAGGGAGCCCGTAAGCTTTTGCTCCGAAAGGGTCGGCGCCGCCTGTTCCACACGGGAGGCGGCTCAGGAACTGCTGGCGCAGCTGAGCGCCGGGGCGGCCACCCCCCCGGATCCGGCGACCGTCCGGCTTGTTGAGGTCTTCGACGGCGCGAATCCGCCGCCTCCCGCCCGGTCCCTCGCCGAGGGGGACCGTCGCTGGCCCGCCCCGCCGCCGCCGCCACGTACGGTCTGGCGGATCCAGGTCGATTTCTGGCGGCCCGCCTCCCAAGCGCCCGACATTCTCAGCGTCCAGGCGCGCGATGTCCGCAAGCGCGTCCAGGGCGAGATTTCGGGGGATCATCTCAGCGCTTTCGCCAGGCAACCCTTGCGACCTGTAAGGCCCCAGCAGCCCCTCGACATCGGCTTGTTCGAAGTCCGGGCGCCGGAAGATCCGAATCTCGTCTTGCCCGATGAGTGACCTCTGGCCAGGGCAGGCGTCCGCCCCTTCCCTTGACGATATAGCGCAGCTTGCGGAGGCTGCGTTCGAGGCCCTACCCGACATCTTTCGCACCATGGCCGGAGACATCGTCTTCCGGGTGGACGATTTCCCGGACGAAGAGATGCTCGCTGAACTTGGGATGCAGGACCCGTTTGAACTCACCGGCCTTTACCAAGGGGTGGACTTAACCCGTCGGTCCGTCCTCGAGGCGCCTGAACCTGCTCGGGTCTTCCTGTTCAGGCGTCCCCTGCTGGACGAGTGGGCGGAGCGCGGTGACGTCACCCTTTCTGAACTGGTGGCCCACGTCCTGATCCATGAGATCGGCCATCACCTCGGTCTGACTGATGATCAGATCCATCTCATCGAGTCTGAGTGACCGCTTCGGCTTTGAGGCGACGATTTCACCGACTCAAGCGCCTGCATGTCTGTTCCCCGTTCGCCGAAGCGCCTTTGCGCAGGACTTTTGGCCGCCATCCTTTCGCCGCCAGCGGCGTCGCTGGCCGCCGAGATACGTCCGCCGGTGCAGCAGATCGATGTCGGTCGCATCGCCGGACGCTCGTACGAGGTCGCGCGGCTGCCCAACACGATCCAGAAGAACTGTCAGGGCGGAACCTCGTACTGGGCTCGTACGGACATTGGCTATGCGGTCATCCAGACCTGTCATCGGGGATCATTGGCTTCCCCCGCCACCCAATGGCCGATATCTTTGGCTCATGGCCCAGCAGCCTTCCCTTAGCGCCTCAGTCCGGGCCCAGGCCATCAGCCGGATCCGCCCGCTCGGCTATGATGTGGCGAGCCTTGAACTCTCCCTCCCGGCCCGACACTGAACCCGCCGCCTCGCGGCCGGATGTCACCGTCGCGGTGACCCGTGGCGCTGTCCGCGTCTTCCGGGGACTCGGCTATGTGGCCCTCGCGGAGGTCACCCTGCCCAATGCCCGGCGCGCCGACCTGATGGCCATTTCACCCCGGGGCGAGCTCTTCATCGCCGAGGTGAAATCCTCGGTGGAGGATTTTCGCGTCGACCGGAAATGGCGGGACTACCTTGATTTCTGCGACCGCTTCGCCTTCGCCGTGGCGCCGGAGTTCCCTCAGCACATTCTGCCGGAGGAGCCCGGCCTGCTGGTCTGCGACGGGTTCGGCGGCGCCCTTGTGCGGGATGCCCCCCTGTCGCCCCTGACCGGAAGCCGGCGCAAGGCTCTGACCATAGCCTTCGCCCGTCTTGCGGCCCTTCGCGCCTCCGGAGTGATGGCGGTGGCGCTGGAGATCTGAGTGAAAGGCTTCAGCGTGGCGCACGTTTGGCGAGAATTCGCTGGAGTGTTCTCCGGTGCAGGCCCAGCCGCCTCGACGCCTCGGAGATGTTGTGATCGCAGAGCGCGAGGACCCGATGGATATGCTCCCATCGCGCCCTGTGGGCGGTCATGGGCTTTGGCGTTATCCCACTGGCGGGTGGCTGGCCCAGCAGGGCGGCGGTCAGGTCGTTCCCGTCCGCCGGCTTGGTCAGGTAGTCAACCGCGCCCAGCTTCACAGCGGCGACGGCGGTAGCGATGGAGCCAAAGGCAGTCAGTATGACGGCGCGGCTGTCCGGGCGATGATTGAGCAGCGCCCTGATCACGGAGAGGCCCTGGCCGTCAGTCAGCCGAATCTCAATCACAGCGAAGGCTGGGGGGGCTATGAGGATGGCGGTCCGGGCCTCCGAGAGATTGCGCGCGCAAGCGACTTTGAAGCCCCTTGCTTCGAGGGCCCGCGTGGTTCGAGCCAGATGAGGTTCGTCATCGTCCACCAGGAGGAGACTCAGGTCCCCCTGTGGCTCTAAAGGCTCAGCGGTATCGATTGCACTCATGAGCGCCGCTTGCAGGGCCGACCAAGGAATGGAGCTTCGCGCTTCTAGCGCCACTAAGCAAGTCGGCGGGCCGGCTCCGGCTGGAAGCCGTGGGCGTTCCGGGCTAAACCCCGGCGCATCAACCGAGAAACCGGGGATGGTCTCGCATGACTCCCAAGCTGATACTGAGTCTTCTGGCCGCCGCCGCGGTGGTCGTTGGCCTGACCTTCCTCGCGGTCCAGATCGGCTCGCGACAGCCGCAGCCGGTCCCCGTCGCCAGCCTCCAGACCGGTCCGGGCGGCCCCTTCACCCTGATCGATACAGCGGGCCAGCCCTTTACGGAGGCCCGCCTCAAGGGCCGCTGGACCATCGTCTTCTTCGGCTTCACCTTCTGCCCGGACGTCTGCCCGACCACCCTCGACACCCTGGGGCGGACCCTCGACCTCCTCGGCAAGGACGCAGAGAAGGTGCAGATCATCTTCGTCTCGGTGGATCCCGAGCGTGACACTCCGCCCAAGATGGCGGCTTACCTTGACAATCCGGCCTTCCCCCGGGGCGTGATCGGCCTGACCGGCACGCCTGAGCAGGTGTCCGCCGTCGCCCGCGCCTACAAGGTCTACTATGAGAAACAGGGCGAGGGAGAGGCCTATCTGATCAACCACTCCTCAATGAGCTACCTGATGGACCCCTCAGGCCGTTTCGCCCGGGTTCTTCCCTACGGCATGTCTCCTGAGGATCTGGCAGGGCAGATCCAAGACGCCATGAAACGGGGCTGAGCCCTTGTGGGCTGGACATCCGGCGCGCTTCGGCGCGTAATGTTGCGCCGCAACATTGACGACGGACCATGCTCTACACCCTTTACGAAACCGGATACTACGTCGCCGCCCCCCTGCGGGCGGCCGCCCGCGTGACGCGCCAGTTCTGGAGCTCGCCGCTGAACCCGGCCCGGGAAACTCCCGCAGGCCGGCGTCTCTTCGCCACTTCGGACCTCTTCGCCAACCTCACGCGCCGCTACGCCCGGCCCGAGTGGGGCATTGACAGCGTCCGGATCGCAGGGGTCGACGTGGGGGTCCGGCGGGTCGAGGCCTGGTCCAGCCCCTGGGTCAAACTGACCCACTTCGCGCGGGACCCGCTGGACCTCCGTCGCGCGGGCCGCAAGGGGGTTGCACCGGCCGTCCTGATCGTCGCGCCCCTGTCTGGTCACTACGCCACCCTGCTGCGGGATACGGTCCGCACCTTCCTGCAGGACCACGAGGTCTTCATCACGGAGTGGTCCAACGCCCGGGACGTGCCGGTTCTTGAGGGGCGTTTCGACTTTCACGACTATCTGAACCACGTCCGGGACATGCTCCGCCAGCTGGGCCCGCGCTGCCATGTGGTCGCCGTCTGCCAGCCCGGCCCGGCCGTGCTCGCCGCCGCCGCCCTGATGGCTGAGGATGGGGACGACAGCCGGCCCGCCTCCATGACCTTTATGGGCTCGCCCCTGGACGCACGCTTCTCGCCGACTGTGACCAACAAGCTGGCTGAGGAGCGCCCCTTCGCCTGGTTCAAGTCGAACATGATCAGCACCGTTCCCCTCCCCTACGCCGGAGCGGGGAGGCGGGTCTATCCAGGCTTCGTCCAGCTTTATTCCTTCATGTCCATGAATGTGGAGCGGCACCAGGATGCGCACCTGCAGTACCTGCAGGACTTGATGAACGGCGACGGCGACTCCGCCGAGAAGCACCTTGAGTTTTATGATGAGTACCTGTCGGTCCTGGACCTGACGGAGGAGTTCTATCTCCAGACGGTGGACATCGTCTTCCAGCAGTACCTGTTGCCCAAGGGCGAGCTGGTTCATGAAGGCCGGACGGTACGCCCCGCCGCCATCACCGATATCGGCCTTTTGACCGTCGAGGGCGAACTGGACGACATCTCGGGCATTGGCCAGACCCAGGCCGCCCACGCCCTTTGCTCAGGCCTGCCGGTTGACCTGCGGGAGGACTATGTCCAGCCGCACGTGGGACACTACGGGGTCTTCAATGGGCGGCGCTTCCGGGAGGAGATCTATCCTCGCGTTGCAAGCTTCATCGCCCGCCAGGAAGCGCGCATCAGCGCGCCCGGCGGCTGAGCCGTCCTTGGGCGTGTTCGGACTCGGGCGGGGCCCAGCGGACGGCGACCTCATTGAGGTTGAGGGTCTGCCCGTCCGCCTCCGGGTCAACCCCCGCTCGCGCCGCATCGCCCTTCGCCTGGACCGGACCCGGCGTGAGGTCATCGCTTCCGCCCCCGGACTTCGGGGCCTGCCGGAAGCCATTCGCTTCGCCCGGAGTCGCTCGGACTGGATCCGTAGTCGCCTTGAGGCCGCACCCGAGCCGGCGCCCCTGGCGCCCGGCCTGGTCCTTGCGGTCTTTGACCGGATCTGCCGGCTGGAGACGGGAACCGGCCGCACCCGACGGATCGACGATCCGGACGGCGCCCTGGTGATCCGAGCGGCGGGTGCGCCTGACGCCTTCGCCCGCTCCGTGGTGAGGGTCCTCAAGCGCGAGGCCCTGGCGGGGTTCCAGGACCTGACCCGGCGCCACTGTGACACCCTTGGCGCGCCCCTGCCGGCGGTTTCGGTCACCGACACCCGAACACGCTGGGGCTCGTGCACGCCCGGGCGCGCGGGGGCCCCGCCTTCCGTACGCTATGTCTGGCGGTTGGCCCTCGCGCCGTCGCCTGTGGCGGACTATGTCGCGGCGCATGAGTGCGCCCACATCCTGGAGCCCCATCACGGCCCGGCCTTTTGGGCTCTGGTGCGCGACCTGGTCGGCGATCCTTCGCCTCATCGTGAATGGCTGCGGCGGGAGGGGCCCCGGCTTCACGCCCTGGGGGCGCCGGAGGGCTGAGCCGGAACCGCCGCGGCGGGAGTCGCCGGCCCGGACGCGGCCGGCGGCCTTGGGATGGGGTCTGACGGGGCCGGCCCCTCGACAGGCGCCTGCAGGAGGTCGCCGATCGGGTCCTCGCCCGCCTGGGCCGGCGGTAGGCCGCCGGGGATGGGCTCGGCCCGCAACCGGGGCAGGGCGCGGGCCATGAAGGCCTGCCAGATCGCCGCCGGCGCCCCGCCGCCCGTCACCCGACGCATGGGGGTGTTGTCGTCCCGCCCGACCCAGACCGCCGCCACGAAGCCGCCCGTGTACCCGACGAACCAAGCGTCCCGGTAATCGCTGGTGGTGCCGGTCTTGCCCGCGAGGTCGTATCCCGGAACGCGAGCTCGCGTTCCGGTTCCGGAGACCAGAACCTGTCGCAGCATCTGGTTCATCTGCGGCAGGGCGGGGGAGGCGATGACTGGGGTTCTCGCCGGCCTGGCTACGGAACGGTCGTAGAGCACCTTCCCGCCCGCGGTTCGCACCCGCTCGATGGCCCAGGCGGGCGACAGGTAACCGCCATTGGAAAAGGGCGCGTAGGCCTGGGCCATCTCCAGCGGGCTGACCTCGACGGCGCCCAGGGCCATGGAGGGGTCGAGCTGGATGGGCGAGCGGATGCCAAGCCGTCGGGCTGTGGCCGCGACATTGCCTGTGCCGACCTCATTGGCGAGCCTGGCGGAGACGGTGTTCACCGACTGGGCCAGGGCGGTCTGAAGGGTGATGGGGCCGAGGAACTCTCCCGTGTAATTCTTCGGCTCCCAGCTCCCGATCCGGATGGCCTCGTCCACCGCCGGCGTGTCCGGCGTTCGGCCACGCTCCAGTGCGGTCAGGTAAACGAAGGGCTTGAAGGCCGATCCCGCCTGTCGCCGAGCCATGGCCGCGCGATCAAACTGGCTGTCCTCGTAATCGGCTCCCCCGACATAGGCCCGCACCCGACCCTCTCCGTCGAGCGCCACCAGGGCGCCCTGCTGGATCTCCTGTCCCCGAGCGCCGGCCAGGCCCGCCCGCAGGGCCTGCTCGGCGGAAACCTGGATCGGCAGGTCGAGGGTGGTCTCCACGAAGAGATCCTCTGTCGGCTCTCCCACCAGACCCCGAACCTGTTCATCCACCCAATCGGTGAAGTACTGCGCCCTCTGGCTGGCCAGGGTGGGATTGACCCGGACCGGGGTGCGGATGGCCTCCGCCCTCTGCTCCGGCGTGATGGCGCCGGCCCGGACCATTTCGTTGAGCACCACGGTCGCCCGCCGGGCGGCTCTGTCGGCGGAAGAGACGGGGCTGTACCGCGAGGGCCCTTTCATCATTCCGGCGAGGAGGGCGCTCTCACCAATGGTCAGCTGGTCGGCAGGTTTTCCGAAGTAGCGCTGGGAGGCGGCCTCTATGCCGTAAGCGCCGGCGCCGAAGTAGACCCGGTTCAGGTAGAGGGCGAGAATCTCCTTCTTGGTGAACCTCGTCTCCAGCCAGATCGCCAGGACCAGCTCCTGCGCCTTGCGCCGGTAGGTCTGATCCATGGTCAGAAAGAGATTGCGCGCCAGCTGCTGGGTGATCGTTGAGCCACCGCGCAGGGGCCCCTCGCCCCGGTTCGTCAGGTTGTAGACCTGGCTGCGGAGAATGCCCCAGGGATTGAAGCCGAAGTGCCAGTAAAACCAGCGATCCTCGATGGCCACGAAGGCGGCCGGGACGTAGGGCGGCAGCTTGGCGAGATCCACGGGCGGCGCGTACTGGCTGCCCCGCACGGAAATGAGGGCGCCGGAGCGGTCCAGATAGGAGATGGAAGGCTGCCGCTTGACGGCATTCAGATTGGAGGTGTCGGGCAGGTCCGCCGCAAAGACCGCCAGGAAGGCGAGGGCGAAGATGAGGCCCCAGACGCAAAAGACAGCTCCCCAGTAGACCAGTCCCCCCAGAAAGGACCGCCGCCTCTGCGGATCGGCTCGAGTGTCGAATCTGGCCATGGAAATGCGCCTGCGAACGGATCAGCGCCCCCGCGCCGAACGGGGCGAGGAATACACTGGTCCGCAGACTCGCGCGACAGGATAGCGCCGGCGCCGAATTGGCGCTTTCCAACCCCGACGGCGCGCGGCATGAGGCAGGTCATGACCACCGCGCCCACCGTCTCCTCCGTTCCCGCCGATCCCGCCGGCGTCGCCGCCCTGATCCAGGCGCGACTGTCCGAGACCGCTGGCGACGGGGTCAGACCGGTCTCCCTGTCCCTGGAGTTCGGCCCGGCCTGTGGAGAGGCGCAAGAGGGCCTTCTGGAGTCCTGGACGGACCGTCGCACCCGCAGCCTGGCCTTCGTGCGCGCCCGCCTCGCAACTCCGGACGGCCGGATGATCGCTGCAGGATCGGCAGTTTACACTCAGCGGTCCGCCTCAAGCTGAGACCGAGGGATGGAAGACATCGCGACCGCCAGCAACTCCGCCGCGCGCCTTCGGTTGCGGCGCCGAAGGCTGCATGATATCAGACGCGCGGCTTCGGGTCGGAGGCTCTGAAAAGGGCTCTCGGCGTCTGTGCTTTTCCAAGCGCTTTCAAGCCTTTAGCCGCCGGAAAACTCTTCCGGCGTCTGTGACACACGCATCGGGCGGGCGGAGCAAGTGGCGGACGATTCCAGGACTTCAGATGTGGGCGATCGTTACGCCCGGGCCCTTTTCGACCTTGCGAACGAAACCGGGACCCTTCTGGCCGTCGCCGCAGACGTTGCGGCCCTGCGCCGGATGCGCGCCGACTCGTCCGACCTGAGGACCCTCCTGGCGTCTCCCGCCTTCACCGCCGGCGACAAGGCCTCGGCCCTCGTCGCCCTGGCCGGCAAGGCGAAGTTCTCCGAGACGACCCGTAAGTTCCTTGGCCTGCTGGCCGCAAACGGGCGGGCTTCAGTCCTCCCGGAGGTGCTGGCCGCCTTTGAGGCCCTCGACGCCGCCGCGCGGGGCGCGGTGTCCGCCGTGGTCACCACCGCCGCCCCGATGAGCGCCGCCCAGTCCAAGGGCGTCGCGGAGGCCCTCCGGGCCGCCCTGGGCAAGGCCCCTGAAATCGAGACCCGCGTGGATCCCGCCCTGCTTGGCGGCATCCGCGTCCGGGTGGGTTCCAAACTCTTCGATGCTTCGCTCCGTTCGAAGCTCGATTCCCTCAAGTTCGCCCTGAAGAGAGCGTAAGCCATGGATATCCGCGCCGCCGAAATCTCGGCCATCCTGAAGTCCCAGATCGCCAACTTCGGCCAGGACGCCGATGTCTCCGACGTCGGGCAGGTGCTGTCCGTCGGCGACGGCATCGCCCGGGTCTTCGGCCTCGACAATGTCCAGTCCGGCGAGATGGTCGAGTTCCCCAAGGCGGGCGTGAAGGGCATGGCCCTGAACCTGGAGCGCGACAATGTCGGGGTCGTGATCTTCGGAGAGGACCGCTCGATCGCCGAAGGCGACGAGGTCCGCCGCCTCTCCGAGATCGTGGACGTCCCGGTCGGCAAGGGCCTCCTGGGTCGGGTGGTGAATCCCCTGGGCGAGCCCATCGACGGCAAGGGCCCGATCAAGAACGTGGCCGAGCGCCGCCGGGTGGACGTGAAGGCCCCGGGCATCATCCCGCGGAAGTCGGTGCATGAGCCTGTGCAGACCGGCCTCAAGGCCATCGACACCCTGATCCCGGTGGGTCGCGGTCAGCGCGAACTGATCATCGGCGACCGTCAGACCGGCAAGACCGCCGTGGCGATCGACGCCATCCTGAACCAGAAGTCGATCAATGCCGGAGATGACGAGAGCGCCAAGCTCTACTGCATCTATGTGGCCATCGGCCAGAAGCGCTCCACGGTCGCCCAGATCGTCAAGACCCTGGAAGAACGCGGCGCCCTTGAATACACCATCGTTGTCGCGGCGACGGCGTCCGAGCCCGCCCCGCTGCAGTTCCTGGCCCCCTTCGCCGGGTGCGCCATGGGCGAGTGGTTCCGCGACAACGGCATGCACGCCGTCATCATCTACGACGACCTGTCCAAGCAGGCTGTCGCCTATCGCCAGATGTCTCTGCTGCTGCGCCGCCCGCCGGGCCGGGAAGCCTATCCGGGCGACGTCTTCTATCTGCACTCCCGCCTGCTGGAGCGGGCCGCCAAACTCAATGAAGAGAATGGCTCCGGCTCCCTGACCGCCCTGCCGGTCATCGAAACCCAGGCCAATGACGTGTCGGCCTATATCCCGACCAACGTGATCTCCATCACCGACGGCCAGATCTTCCTCGAGACCGACCTCTTCTTCCAGGGCATCCGCCCGGCGGTGAACGTCGGCATCAGTGTCAGCCGCGTGGGCTCCTCGGCCCAGATCAAGGCGATGAAGACCGCCGCCGGCCCGATCAAGGGCGAGCTTGCCCAGTATCGCGAACTGGCCGCGTTTGCGAAGTTCGGCTCGGACCTCGACGCCACGACCCAGCGCCAGCTCGCCCGTGGCGAGCGCCTGACGGAGCTGCTGAAGCAGCCCCAGTACGCCCCGCAGACCGTCGAAGAGCAGGTGGCTGTCATCTACGCCGGCACCCGCGGCTATCTCGACGGCATTCCGACCGCCCAGGTCGGTCGTTACGAAGCCGAGCTGCTCTCCTTCCTGCACGGCAAGCACCAGCAGCTTCTGGATGCAATCCGGACGGAAAAGGCGCTCAGCGGTCCCCTCGAGGACCAGCTGAAGAGCGCCCTTGCCGCCTTCACCTCGACCTTCGCCTAAAGAAACGGCGGAGTTTTCAGGAGATGGCCAGCCTCAAGGAGATGCGCAATCGGATCAAGAGCGTGGAATCCACGCAGAAGATCACGAAAGCGCTGCAAATGGTCGCCGCCGCCAAGCTGCGACGGGCCCAGCAGGCTGCCCAGAGCGCTCGCCCCTATGCAGAGCGCATGGCTTCGGTGATCGCCAATCTGGCGGCGGGCGTTTCCGGCGACGGGGCGCCCAAGCTCCTGGTCGGCACCGGCCAGGACGTGAAGCAACTGATCATCGTCGCCACCGCCGACCGCGGTCTGGCGGGAGGGTTCAATTCCTCCATCGTCCGCATGGCCCGGGAGCGGATCTCCACCCTCATCGCCGAGGGCAAGGATGTGAAGATCATCACCCTGGGCAAGAAGGCGCGGGATCAGCTGAAGCGCCTCTATGGCGATCGGTTCGTGGAAAGCTTCGAGGTGGGCGCGAGCCCCTCCCTGGCTGTCGCTGAAGCCGTCGGCCAGAAGGTCGCCGCCATGTTTGAGGCGGGCGAGGTTGATGTGGTCTCTCTGGCCTATTCGAAGTTCAAGTCTGTGGTCACCCAGACCCCGACCTTCCAGCAGATGATACCTGCCCAGGTCATCGGATCCGGCGTCGTCGATCTTCAGGGCGCCAGCTACGAATACGAGCCGGACGCAGAGGCCATTCTCGAAACCCTTCTGCCCCGTAATCTCAATGTCCAGGTCCTGTCGGCCATGCTGGAGAATCAGGCGGGCTTCTTCGCCTCCCAGATGTCCGCCATGGACAATGCGACCCGCGCCGCCGGCGACATGATCGCCGACCTCACCCTGCTGAAGAACCGTACCCGCCAGGCGCAGATCACCAAGGAGCTGATCGAGATCATCTCCGGCGCCGAGGCGCTCTAACCTAGAGAGTCCGAAACCATGGCTACGACCCCCAAGGCCCCTGCGAAGTCGGCCCCCGCCAAGAAGGCTCCCGCCAAGGCTGCAGCGCCGAAGGCGACGAAAGCTCCCGCCGCCAAGGCCGCGGCGCCCAAGACGCCTGCCCCCAAGGCCGCCGTCGCCACTGGCCGGATCGTCCAGGTCATCGGAGCCGTCGTGGACGTCGAGTTCGTGGGTCACCTGCCCGCGATCTTGAACGCCCTTGAGACCTCCAACACCGACCAGCGGACCGGCAAGCCCTTCCGCCTGGTCCTCGAGGTGGCCCAGCACCTGGGCGAGAACACCGTCCGCACCATCGCCATGGACACCACCGAGGGCCTGACCCGCGGCCAGCCGGTGGTCGACACCGGCGCGGGCATCACGGTCCCGGTGGGTCCGGCCACCCTGGGCCGCATCATGAACGTCATCGGTGACCCGATCGATGAAGCCGGCCCGATCGCCACGACCTTCACCAGCCCGATCCACCGGGAAGCTCCGTCCTTCTCCGAGCAGTCCACCTCGGCCGAGGTCCTGGTCACGGGCATCAAGGTCGTCGACCTGCTCTGCCCCTACACCAAGGGCGGCAAGATCGGCCTGTTTGGCGGCGCGGGCGTGGGCAAGACCGTGACCATGCAGGAACTGATCAACAACATCGCCAAGGCCTACGGCGGCTATTCGGTTCTGGCCGGGGTGGGTGAGCGGACCCGCGAAGGCAACGACCTCTACCACGAGATGATCGAGTCCAACGTGAACGTCGATCCCCGTGAGCATGGCGGATCGACCGAGGGCTCCAAGTGCACCCTGGTCTATGGCCAGATGAACGAGCCCCCCGGCGCCCGCGCCCGGGTCGCCCTGACGGGCCTGGCCCAGGCCGAGTACTTCCGCGACCAGGAGGGCAAGGACGTCCTCCTGTTCATCGACAACATCTTCCGCTTCACCCAGGCCGGCTCCGAAGTGTCCGCCCTCCTGGGCCGCATCCCCTCGGCCGTGGGCTACCAGCCCACCCTGGCCACCGAGATGGGCAACCTGCAGGAGCGCATCACCTCGACCAACAAGGGCTCGATCACCTCGGTCCAGGCCATCTACGTGCCCGCCGACGACCTGACCGACCCCGCCCCGGCCACCTCCTTCGCCCACCTGGACGCCACCACGGTGCTCAGCCGCGACATCGCCGCCCAGGCCATCTTCCCCGCCGTCGATCCGCTGGACTCCACCTCGCGGATCATGGATCCGCTGGTCATCGGCGAGGAGCACTATACCGTGGCCCGCCGGGTCCAGGAGACCCTGCAGCAGTACAAGGCCCTGAAGGACATCATCGCCATCCTCGGCATGGACGAGCTGTCGGAAGAGGACAAGCTGACGGTCTCCCGCGCCCGGAAGATCCAGAAGTTCCTGTCCCAGCCCTTCCACGTGGCCGAGCAGTTCACCAACATGCCCGGCATCTTCGTGAGCCTGGAAGATACCATCCGCTCGTTCAAGGCGGTGGTGGACGGCGAGTACGACCACCTTCCCGAGGCCGCCTTCTACAATGTCGGCACCATCGAGGATGCCGTGGCCAAGGCCGAGCAGCTCGCGTCGGAAGCCTGATCGCCATGGCCGGCAAGCTGCAATTCTCCCTGGTCTCGCCGGAGCGGGAGCTCTTCTCCGGTGAGGTCGACCAGGTGGACGCGCCGGGCTCCGAAGGCGACTTCGGCGTCCTGCCCGGCCACGCTCCCTTCATGACCGCCCTGCGCGAAGGCCAGCTCCGCTTATACCGGAACGGCCAGGTCACCACCTTCGAGGTCCGGGGCGGTTTCGCCGATGTGACCCCGGCGGGCCTCACTGTGCTGGCGGAGTCCGCCGTCGAGGTCTAGCCAGGCGTCACGATCCCGACAAAATGGTTCTCCACCCTCAGGCTCAGGTCCCCGGGGGAAAGACAACAGGATACGAGGAAACAGAATGCGCAGCGCGGTCATCACCCTCCTCGCCGCTTCGGCGATCGCCCTTCCGGCCATGGCCCAGGAAGTTCCGGCCCCGGCCCCGCCGCCTGCACCTGCGGCTGAAGCTGCGGCCCCCGCCCCGCCGGCCCCGCCTCCGGTGGTGGAAACCCTGCCTACCGATGGCGAGATCGGCCAGATCCTCAATGTGATCCGCTCGGTCTGCGTGCCCCTGGTGCGCGGCGGGGAGCTTGCCAAGCTGGCCACCCCGGCGGCCGGCTTCAAGCGCAACCGGAGGGAGGGCGGTTTCACCCAGACCCTGGTGACCAAGCCCTATACCCTGACCGTCTATGATCCTGGCTCGAACAAGCAGGTCTGCCGCCTCGGCCTGACCTACACCAGCGGCGGTGAGCGGCCGCTCCTCCTGGGCCTCGACAAGTTCGCCTTCCTGAACCAGCCCCGGTTGGTGCTCCAGCGAGAGAACAACTACATCCCGCCGACCGACTTCATGCGGGTGACGAGCTCGTGGGAGTACTACACGGACAAGGAGTCCATCGGCCTGGTCTTTGTCCAGCTCAAGAAGCCGGATGGGACTGAGGTCAACGCCAAGTGGGGCACGGGCGAGATCCTGTACTCCGAGCGCCAGTTCTAGATCGCGACATGATCTAACATATTGGAATTCGTCCCTGTTTTCTTTTTCAGACGTTCCGTCTGAAAGGAACAGGCTCTAGGCGGCGGCCGGGCCGCCTCGCGCGGCCAGCCAGTCCAGGATCGCCCCGGCCACGCCTTCCCATCCCGGTTCGCCGGGCAGCCAGTGACTCATCCCCGGCATCTCGCGGTAATCCCCGCCAAGACGTTCAGCCACTTGCCGGACAGTCGCTGGCGGATGCACGCGGTCGCGGGACCCGACCAGCACCAGGGACCCTACGCCAAGGCGACCGAATGGCGGCAGGGTCGTCATCAGGGGATCAAGCCACCAGGTCAGGGTCTCGAGGATGGCCCGGGCGCTCTCGGGCCGGGTCCGCCGGGCCGTCGCCTCGCGCGCCGCAGGCGCCAGGCGGTCCAGGCTGAAGGTCTTCAGGAGCCGCAGGTCCGGGTCCACGGGCGAAAAGGGGGTGGGCGCCAGAAGGGGCAGGGCGGCTGCAGTCACCGCCTCCTCCATGCTGGACCCCAAGACGCCCCAGGGCGCGGAAGGCGCAAGCAGCACCAGGGCGGACACGGGCGCCCGCCAGGCGACCATCTGGGCCACAAGGCCGCCCATGGAATGCCCCAGGAGGATGGGGGCCGATCCTTCGGCCGCCGCCACCCTCCGGCAGAGGCCGGCCATATCCGAGGCGTAGTCGGCCATGGACAGCCCGCCCACGTCGCCCGGGCGATCCTCAGCACCGTGGCCGCGAAGGTTCGGCGACAGGACAGGGTGGCCCGCCGCCTCGAACGGCTGGCGGAAGGCATCGAACACCCAGCCGCCGCAGAAGGCCCCATGGACCATGATGATCGAGGCCGGACGGCTCACGGCCGCCCCCCGGCCAGGTGATCGGCGAGGGGGGCGAAGGCCTGGGCGACCGTCGCATAGACGGGCTTCTTGAAGGGTACGATGAGCTCAGGCGCGTCCGCCAGAGGCGCCCAGCGCCAGGCGTCGAACTCCACCGGATGATGCTGGTCGAGGCGGACTTCGGCTTCGTCGCCTTCGAATCTTAGGGCGAACCAGACCTGCTTCTGGCCCCTCCAGCCGCGTCGGCCCCTCTTCGCTGCGATTGGATAGTCATAGGCCAGCCAGCCGGGCGTGCGGCCAAGGATGGACACCGAGGTGATCCCGGTCTCCTCGGCTAACTCGCGAAGGGCGGCCGCCTCCAGGTCCTCGTCGTCATCGACGCCCCCTTGCGGGAACTGCCAGTTGTAGGGCGGCGGCGTCTCGACCCTGCGGCCCATCCAGACCTGTCCCTCCGGGCTGAACAGGACGAGGCCGACATTGGGCCGGTAGTCATCGAGGTTCATCAGCGGATTCGGGCGAGCGCGGAGGCCGGCGCCAACTGGTAGCCGCGGCTCTCGATCTGACTCGCCCAGGAGGCCACCTGCCGAAGGGTGAGGGGATAGGCCTGAGTGATCCCGAGTCCCTGACCCTTCTGCAGGGCCGTGGCCTCGACCCTCAGCAGGGCCTGGTCGATAGCAGTCGGGGAGAGGACCCGATCGAGGACCTGGTCGCCAGAGGCCCGGAGGTCGCCCCCTCCGGAGCCTGCGGCGATTCCGCTGTCCACAAAGGCGAGGCCGCGGCTGCGCAGGGTCCCTGTCAGGGCGCTCATCCCCTCCGGGCTCTTAACGAAACGCTCGCCCATGCGATTTGTGACGCCGAAATAGCCCGACGTCCGTCCCAGGATCCACTCCAGACGCTTTACGGTCTCGGCGGGTTGGGCCCGGGCCCTCAGAGTGTAGGGGCCGGGATCGTTCTCCGGATAGTCCTCGGGCTCCATCGGGACCTCGAGGAGCACCTCATGACCTCGCTCCCTGGCCCGGTTGATCCAGTCCTGGAGATTGGGCGAATAGGGTGAGAAGGCCAGGGTTACCTGAGGTGGAAGGATCTCAATCGCCTGGCGAGTCTGATCCGTGTCCAGTCCGAGACCGGTGATGACGATGGCCACACGGGGCCGGCCATTGGCCTTGAAAGGGCGCGCATAGGCCCGTGCCGGCGTCAGCCCGCCGGGGCCTATGACCGGCATCGCGCCATCGGCGGTCATGCGGCTCACCGCCGGGATTGGAGCAGGGGGAAGGGAGCCTCCCGAAAAGGCTCCCGCCGCGGCCAAGGCGTCCGTCGCAGTGGACAGGGGCGGCGGTTCTGGTGATCGGGTCAGCCGATAATCCGCCTTGGCGAGCTCTGGCCCGGCGGCGCGTCCGGCGTTGACGGCCGCCCGCCAGCCCATGGGTGCGGGACCTGCGATCTTCGTCTGGACCTGGGGGTACCCCGCAGCGGGGTCACCCAGAAGGGAGATCAGGCCGATGGCGCTGCCCAGGAACAGGACAAGGGCCGCCACTGCGCCCACCAGGGGCTGGGACAGCACCCCCAGGAGGACGCTGGCTTTCGGGCGGATCACGGAGGCTGCGGGCGCAGCGCGGCGTTTAGATGGGCGTCTCATGGGCAGGTCTCCGCGAGGGAGCCTTTCGCGAAAGCGTTTCCCGCAGGTTAGCGTCAGTCGGCGCCGGGGGAAACCCGCAGCATCCCCAGGACTTCAGGGCTTTGGAGGTGGCGGCGTTTCGGAGGCTGCGTCCGTCTTGGCTGTGGCTGCGCCAGCAACGCGCGCGCCCACCACCTGCGCCATTCGGGCCGTGGGCTTGGGCAGCTTGGGGGTCGCCGCTACCGACCCGTGCTTAAGGACGTCCTTGGCCCGGATCAGCTGGAAGTCACCTGTCCGGGGATTGAAATCCTCGGGCGGCGACTCTGCGGGCTCATGCGGTGCGACCCGGGACTTGCCGTCGTCGGCCTTGAGCGCGTTCCGGAGGGACGCCTCTGAGAATTGGAAGGCGCGGTTGGCGATGGCCTGAGCCTCCTCTCGGGACTGGGCCACTTCAAGGTCGGGTTCGATCCCCGTCTTCTGAATCGACCGCCCCGAAGGCGTGTAGTAGCGGGCTGTGGTGAGCTTGATGGCCCCGTCGGCGCCCCCTCGCAGGGTGATCAGGGTCTGGACTGACCCTTTGCCGAAGCTGGTCAGGCCTACAAGTTCAGCGCGCTTGCGGTCTTGAAGGGCGCCAGCGACGATCTCGGCCGCCGAGGCTGATCCAGAGTTGATCAACACGACGATGGGCAAGCCGCCGGTGATGTCGCCGGTCCTCGCATTGTAGCGTTCGATATCCCGGGGGTTACGTCCTCGCTGTGAGACGATCTCGCCAGTCTCGAGGAAGAGGTCGGAAATGCCCACCGCCTGGTCGAGCAGGCCGCCTGGATTGTTCCTGAGGTCGAGGATCAGGCCCTTCATGCGAGGGTTCTTGGCCCTCAGATCCTCAAAGGCTGTGCGCGCCTCCTCGGTGGTCTTTTCGTTGAAGGCCGAGACCCGAAGATAGCCGTAGTCGGCTTCCATCCGGGCTAGGGCCGACCGGGTCTTGATGACCTCCCGGACGATCTTGACGTCGAAGGGATCAGTCTTGTCCCGGGCAATGGAAAGGGTCACTGCCTCACTCGGTGGACCGCGCATGAGCTTCACAGCCTCTGAGACGGACATGCCGATCGCCGACTGTCCGTTGACGGCGGTGATGTAGTCGCCCGGCTTGATCCCCGCCCGGAAGGCGGGCGTACCGTCCATGGGCGAAATGACCTTCACAACCCCTTCTTCGGAGCTGATTTCCAGGCCGATGCCGCCGTATTCCCCGCGCGTCTGGTCGCGCATGTCGTTCAGGGCTTCGGGCGTCAGGTAATCCGAATGAGGGTCCAGGGACGTCAGCATCCCATCAAGGGCCGCCTCGATCAGCTTTCGGGGCTCGACCTCGGAGACGTAATTGTCCTCGACGGCTTCAACCACGTCGCCGAACAGCTCAAGCACGCGATAGCTCTCGGCCCCAGAGGCGCCTGCGGCGAGCGCATTCTGGTTCAGGTAGGCCGTGGTGGCGGCACCGAGGACGAAGGCGGAGACGCCGATCAGCAGGTGCTTCTTCATGAACAGTCCGATTTCCGTCCCGGACATCCGGTCCGGATCCTCCGGGACGACGGCGCGTCGCCGGGTCCGGAAAGCAAAGCCTTATCCTGTTTCCCGGCGGAATCCAGACCCTTGAGATACGGCTTTTTCGGGGCGTAGCCAGGGCGCAGGATCAATGGGTCGGCCCAGATCGCGAAGTTCGAGGTAAAGGTTGACCCTTACGCCACGGTTCGCCGCCAATGCGAGGCGCTGCCCCTCCCTGAGCGACTCGCCCTCCTGGACCTGGACCGCGAAGTCGCCTGCGAGGACCACCTGAGTCCGAGGCGTGGCCTGGATGATCACCGCCTGTCCCAAACCCCGAAGCGGGCCCGCATAGAGGACGTCACCCGCCGATGGCGACAAAATCTCGGCGCCGGCGGCTATCTTGAATGTCAGCCCTTGGGCGCGAAGCCCGCCGGCCTGCCGGGCTCCGAAGCTCTCGAGGATGGGCCCGGCCGAGGGGCGCATCAGCGCTACGCGCGCCTCGCGACCGCGGGCGAGGTGTTCGGACAGGGCGAGGCCCGCCGCCAGCTCTGCTCGCGCTGCGTCCAGTCCGGCCCGAGGTGATGAGGTGAGGGGGTCAGGCGGCGCCAGCCGCAGCCCGATCAGGGCTATAGCCGGATCGATGAAGGCCTGTTCAGCCCTCGCTGGACCGCCGTCCTGCGATATGGCCGCAAAGGCGGTTGCAGCCAGCGCCACTCCAGTCACCAGGAACAGTCCGACCTTCCAGCGGGCTTCAGTCACGGTGATAAGGGCTCCCCGCAAGGACGGTGACGGCGCGATAAATCTGTTCGGTCAGCATGACGCGAGCCAGGGCGTGAGGCCAGGTCTGGAGTCCGAACGCGAGGGTGTCATGGGCGCGGGCCCGGAGGGCGGGATCCAGTCCGTCGGCCCCGCCCACCAGGAAGACCAGGCGGCGCACACCGTCGTCCCTCAGCCAGCCGATCTCTGCGGCGAAGTCGCGGGAGGATCGCGCCCGCCCGGTCTCGTCGCAGGCGATGATCCGGCTATTGGCCAGGTGGGAGCCGAGCGCCTCGGCCTCGGCCGCCTTGCCGGGCTTGCGGCCTTCGACCTCGATCACCTCCACCGGCCCAAGGCCCAGCGCCCGGCCCGTTGCGCTGGCCCGGTCCGCATAGAGGCGGACGAGCTCGGCCTCCGGCGAGCGGCCCAGGCGTCCGACGGCGACGATGGCGATCCTCAACCGCCAAACCCCACCGGCGGGACGAAGTCCCCGAACTCGCGCTCCAGGAGCCCGGCGAAGCGGAGGGTCGTCAGGTCTTGCATCCCGCCGCCGATCACCTGGACGCCCATGGGCGGCCCGGTCTTCGACAGGCCGGCAGGCACGGCCGTGGCGGGCAGGTTGGGCAGGAGGGCGATCGTCATGGGCAGGCCGAGCAGGGGCGCCCGTTCGCCCCGGGCCAGCCTTGCGTCGGCGGCGCGGTCGAAGTCCCGCACGACCACGGCGTTGATCCCCCGGTCGCGGTCCTCGATCCGGGCGATCAGGGCCTGGGTGAGCTCCAGGGAACGGGTCCGGCGCGCCGCCAGGGGGTCGACGAGTTCGCCTGCCGTGGCGTCCAGCAGTTCAGATGTCCGGGTTCCGGTCATGAGGGCGTTCCTCCCGGACGGATCGTGCCTGCGGGGTCGAGGCCGTGTCCAGCCGGAAGCCGACGACCGGTCAGACGGCGGCGCGGTGGCCGGAGTCCACCGACCAGATCTTCTCGATGTTGTAAAAGGCGCGGACTTCGGGCCGGAAGATGTGGACAATGACGTCGCCGGCGTCGATCAGCACCCAGTCGCAATGGGGAAGGCCCTCGACCCGGGCGCGGCCGTAGCCGTGGTCCTTGAGGCTTCGCAGCAGGTGGTCGGCGATGGCGCCGACATGCCGGTGTGAACGCCCGGAGGCGACCACCAGGCCGTCAGCCATGGCGGTCTTGCCCTTGAGGTCGATGAAGACGACGTCCTGGGCCTGGTCGTCATCCAGGCGGTTCAGGATAAGCGCCTCCAGCGCGGAAACGCCTTGCGGGAGGGCGGCTCCGGCGGCCGGGGCCGGGGCGGGTTGCGCAGTCTGCGCAGGGTCGGGGCTCAGCGGAACAACTCCTGTTCGGTCACGCCAAAAAAGACCCTTAGCACAGGTGAAGGCTCCGGTCAGCCTTGACGTGTCAGCTCCGACGCATCCGGCCCGCTCGCATCCGCTCGCGAAGGGCGGTGGACGACTGGAAGTTCAGCGGCCCAAAGAGGAAGACCCAGGCGGGCGCTGGATAGTCGGTCAGGCTCTTGGCCCGGGTAAAGGGGATCCGGGCCGCGGCGAAGCGCCGGGCGGCCGGCGAGGACCGGCTCTTGAGCGAGATCCAGGGGCGTGAGACCACGGCCACGGGAAGGGCCTGCATGATCTGGGTCCAGCCCCGCCAGCGATGGAATCCCGCCAGGCTGTCGGCCCCCATGATCCAGACGAAGCGGACCCCGGGGAACCGGGTCTTGAGGGCCAGGACGGTGTCGAGGGTGTAGCGGGTGCCCAGCCGGGTCTCCACATCGGAGACGATCATGCCCCGGTCGCGGGCGAAGGCGCGCACCCCCGCCAGGCGTGCGTCCAGGGGCTGGGTTTCGGCGCTGGACTTGAGGGGGTTCTGGGGTGCGACCAGCCAGATCACCCGGTCCAGGCCAAGCCTCTGGCGGGCGGTTTCGGCCACATGGGCGTGCCCCTCATGCACCGGATTGAAGCTGCCTCCATAGAGCCCGACCTTCATGCCCCGGGCCAGGGCGAAGCCCGGCCTCAGGGCGCCGGGCCGGCCTCCCGCAGCGCGTCGCCGGACCTGTCCCGCCCCCCACATGACGGTCAGGGCCGAGAGCGGTCGAGGCCGGCGTCGACCTGCCGCATCCGGGTGCGGACGGTGAAGACGCCGTCGCCGGCCAGCACGCCGCCCCGGGCGAAGAGGCGTCCGCCCTCCCAGTTGGAGAGGCCGAGCTCGGGCCGGTTGAGAGCATACTGGCCATCGACCCAGCGGGTGAAGCCGTCGCCGGTGAAGGGCGCCTCGACGCCGGCCTCGAACCGGGCGAGGGCGGCGGGGTCCTCGCTGATGAGGGTGGCGACCAACCGGGGCGCATGTCGATTGAAGAGGGCGATGGCGGCATCGAGGTCCTCGACCACGGCCAGGCTGACCTCGGGGGTCTCTTCCCACTCCCACTCCAGGGCAAGGTCGGCTTCGGGGATTCGGTCGGCCCGGGCCTCGACGACGACGCCCTCGGCGCGCACCACCTCGGCGGTGGCGTCGAGCCATCCCGACGACGGCAGGAAGGCCACGGCGCCCTCCACGACGTGCAGTCGGCAGCCGCGGCGACGGCGACCCGCCGCCTCGAGGGCCTGCAGGAAGACCGGGACCAGCTCGGCGGCGCGGGACTGCAGGATGACGCAGACGTTCAGGGTGTTGCACACCTTCCGGTCAAGGGAGTGAAAGACCACCTCGCCGAAGCGTCCGGCGTCGGCGGCGTCATCGGCGACCATCCAGGCCCCGCCCGTCCCGTGCAGGCTGACTGGCGTCCCGGACTGGCGCGCAATAGCGCCCAGCTGGGCGACGGCGGGCCCGGATCCACGGGCCACGGCGAGGGCCAGGCGGCGGTCGGCGAACAGGGTCCAGCCCGCCGAACGCTCGGCGGAATCCACCAGGCTCATGGCGCCCTGCGGCAGGCCCGCCTCGGCCAGGGCGGGGACCACGGCCTCGGCCATCAGCACCCGGGCGCAGCCCAGGGCGTCGGAGCCGATCCGGAAGACCACGGTATTTCCAGTCCGGAGCACGCCGGCGGCGTCGGCGAAGACATTGGGGCGGCCCTCGAAGACAAAGCCCACGGCGCCGAGGGGCGCGATGACCTGCTCCACGCTCCAGCCTTCATGGGTGATGCGCTCCAGGACCTGGCCTCGGCCCGCCGGGCTGTCGCGCCAGGATCTCAGGCCGGCGGCCATGTCGCGGCGCATGGCGTCGGAGGCGATGAGGCGCGTGGTCGAGCGTCCCCGGGCTTGGGCGGCCTCGACATCCGCCGCATTGGCCGCAGCGAAGCGGCTCCAGATCTGGTCATCCTCGATGCGCCGGGCGAACCCTTCGAAGAAAGCGGAGATCGCGGCGTCGGACACCCCGGACAGGGCGGAGACGGCGGCCTGGGCGGCGGCGGTCGCGCGGTCCACTTCGGCCGCCACGGCGGCGGGAACGTGCAGGAGGTCGCCGGTTTCCTGGACCACCACCAGGCGGTCACCGGCCCGGAAGGCCGCCGCCAGCTCCGGAGAGACAAAGGTCAGGCGGTCGCCGCCAAAGGGCACCGCCATGCCGGCCGGAAGCGCCTCAAGGGGCGCAATCCTGTCTCCGTGCTCCGACATCGCCTCCCCGCTGGCTCCTGAACCTTAGGCTCAGACTGAGCCTTACTAGACCAATCGGCGGGCGGCGCCACGGCGGAAAATCCCCCGAGGCCGCGCCGCTGGGATCAGGCGCGGATCATCGGCAGACGGAAGGTGGCCTTGCCCGTCGCGGCCAGGACTGCGTTCGCCACGGCTGGACCAATGACCGGGGTCCCGGGCTCGCCCACGCCCGACGGCGGGTTGGTGGAGGGCAGGATATGGGTCTCGACCGTCGGCGCTTCGGAGTTGCGCAGGACGGGGTAGGTGTCGAAGTTCTGGCGCTCGACGGCTCCGGCCTTGACGACCATCTCGTCGTGCAGGGTCGCGGACAGACCGAAGCAGGTCCCGCCCTCCACCTGGGCGGCGATCTGGTCGGGTGAGATGGCCGTCCCGCAATCGATGGCGCTGACTACGCGGCCGACCTTGGGGACGCCGTCGACGATCCGGACCTCGGCGATCTGGGCGACCACCGAACCAAAGCTCTCGTGGACCGCGACGCCCCGGGTCACGCCCGCCGGCGCCGGCTTGTCCCAGCCGGCCTTCTCGGCCGCCAGCTTGAGGACGGCGATGTGCCGGCTGGCGCCGGCCTTCTCGAACAGGGCCAGGCGATAGGCCACCGGGTCCTTGCCGGCCTTGCGGGCCAGATGGTCGATGGTGTGCTCCATGACGAAGGCGGTGTGGGTCGATCCCACCGCCCGCCACCAGAGTACGGGGATCCCCAGCTCCGGCATCAGGACCTGCCCGTCCACGGCGGGGGTCGCCTTGAGGTAGGGCGAGCCCATCGCCCCTTCCACGGTGCTGGAATCGATCCCCTTGGGCGCCATGGGGGAGCCCTTCATCAGGGACTGGGTGACCACGCGGTGGGTCCAGGCGGCCGGGAAGCCGTCCTTGTCGAGGCGGACCTTGAGACGGTGATGGGTCAGAGGGCGGAAGTAGCCCGCCATCATGTCGTCCTCGCGGGTCCAGACCAGTTTCACGGGCGTGCCCTTGCCGACCTTCTTGGCGATGTGGACGCACTCGGCGACGAAGTCGGACTGGAAGTTGGCCCGACGCCCGAAGGAGCCGCCGGCGAACAGGTTCTCGATCTGGACCGAGCCGGGCAGCGTCATGGCGATCCGGGCGGTGTTGAGCTGGTCCATGGTCGGGGACTGGGACGCCACGGTCAGCCTGGTCCCACCCTTGCCGCCCACCTGGGCCACGCAGTTCATGGGCTCCATGGTCGCATGAGCCAGGAAGGGGAAGTCGTAGGTCGCCTCGAAGACCTCGCCCTCTCCACCCGCCGCGGCGTCGCCGCGGGTCTCGAAGGTTTCCCACTTCAGCTTGTCCGGCAGGGCGCCCTTGCCGGCCGCCCATTCGGCGTACTTCGCCTCGATCTCGGCGGAGCCCAGGGGCTCGGCCTTGGACTCGTCCCAGGTCACCTTCAGGGCGTTGCGGCCCTGGAGGGCCGCCCAGGTGGACCTGGCCACCACGGCGACGCCGGTGGGGATCTCGATGACGTCGACGACCCCGGCGACCTTGCGCGCCTCAGCGTCGTCGAAACCGCGGACCTTGGCCCCGAACCGCGGGGCGTGGGCGACGACGGCCGTGAGCAGGCCCTCCATCTTCACGTCCTGGGTGTAGCGCGCCTCGCCGGTGCTCTTGGCCCTGGAGTCCTTGCGACGGACCCGGTCGGTGCCGATCAGGGTGAACTCCGCATGCGACTTCAGCTTTGGCTCTTCGGGAGGGGCGATCTCCGAGGCCGCCTCGAGGAGCTCTCCGAAGCCAGCGGACTTTCCCGAGGCCGCATGGCTGACGACGCTGTCCTTCACGGTAATCTCGGCCTCGGGGACCTTCCAGGCCGCTGCGGCGGCGCCCGTGAACATGGCACGCGCCGCGGCGCCGGCCTTACGTAGCTGCATCCAGCTGTTAACGATGGCGGTGGAGCCCCCTGTGCCCTGCACGCCTATCAGGGTGTTGGCGTAGAGCTTGGCGTTGGCGGGCGCCTGTTCGACGCTGACCCGGCTCCAGTCGGCGTCCAGTTCCTCTGCGACGATGGCCGCCAGGCCGGCATGTGTGCCCTGCCCGAATTCGATGTGCTTATTGAAGACGGTCACCGCCCCGTCGGCGGCGATCCGGATGAAGGGACCGAAGGCCCCCACCTCGGTCTTGGCCCCCACGGACAGGAGGTCGGCGGGCCCGCACCCCACGAGGAGGGCGCCGGAGACGAGGGCGGTTCCGACCACCAGTTCCCGGCGAGTGGCCCCGGTTCGGGCGGCGTCCTGGTCGACATGGGCGTTCATGGAGGAGCTCCTAGGGGGCAGGACTTCAGGCGCGCGACTGGGCGGCGGCTTCGCGGATGGCGGCGCGGATGCGCTGGTAGGCGCCGCAGCGGCAGATGTTTCCATCCATGGCGGCGTCGATATCGGCGTCAGTGGGATTGGCGTTGCCGGCCAGCAGGGCGACCGCGCTCATGATCTGGCCGGACTGGCAGTACCCGCACTGGGGCACGTCCAGCCGTACCCAGGCCTCCTGGACGGGGTGGGTCCCGCCGAGGCCCTCGATGGTGGTGATCTTGATCCCGGCCAGGGCGCTGACCGGCAGGGAGCAGGAACGGACGGGCGCGCCGTCGGCGAGAACCGTGCAGGCGCCGCATTGGCCGACCCCGCAGCCATACTTGGAGCCGGTCAGGCCAGCCTCGTCGCGCAGGACCCAAAGAAGGGGGGTGTCGGGCGCCGCCTCGACCTGGACCCTACGACCGTTGATCTCGAGGCTCGTGGCCATTTGGGACCCTCCGAAGGACTGCGCAGAAGCCTGATCTTAACAGCGCTCAGCCGGCCCTGTATAGTACGGCTCCCGAGCCCGGAGCCCTTCATGCCGACACGCCAAGCTGTTTCCGCCCTGATCCTGTTCGCCGCCGTGCTGGCGGGCGCCCTCGGGTCCGTCGGCCCTGCAGCAGCGGCCGACGGGGCGAAGGTCTTCAACCTTCAGTGCCGGACCTGCCATGCGGTGAAGAGTTCCGTCGCCGGGCCCTCGGTCCATGGTGTCGCCGGTCGAAAGATCGCCGGGCTCCCGGACTTCGCCTATTCTGCAGCCCTCAAGGCCAAGTCGGGGGTTTGGACGGACGCCGCCCTGGACGCCTATCTCGCCGCTCCCAGCAAGTTCGCCCCTGGCGGGCGCATGATCACGGCCCTGGCCTCTCCGGCCGACCGCGCAGCGGTGATCGCCTACATGAAGACGCTGAAGTAGGACGGGTCTGGCAGGGATTTGGACGTCTTTCCCGCCTTCTACCCGCTCGCCGGACGCCGGGTCGGCCTTGCTGGCGAGGGCGAGGGGCTACAGGCCCGTCGTCGTCTCCTCAGCGGAAGCCCGGCTGAGCTTGTACGCCTGGATGCGGCGGCGGCGGTCTCTCCCGACGCCTGGGCCGGCATGGCCCTGGGCTTCATCGCCCACCCTGACGAGGCCTTCAGCCGACAGGCCGCGGACGCCGCGCGCCGGGCCGGCGCCCCTGTCAATGTCATGGACCGCCCCGCCCTTTGTGACTTCACCGTTCCGGCCCTGATCGACCGGGGCGCCCTGGTGGCGGCCTTCGGAACCGGCGGGGCCTCCCCGTTGATCGCCGCCCGGCTCCGGGCAGAGATGGAGTCCCGGATCCCCGAAGGCCTGGGCCGGCTGGCGCGCTTCCTGGAGGACAACAAGGCCGGCCTCCGGGGACGTTATCCGGACCCCGGAGAGCGCCGGGTCTTCCTGTCCGGCCTGCTGGAGGGTCCTGTGGCGGTCGCGGTCCTCGAGGGGCGCCCCGACGCCGACGTCCAGGCCCTTCTGGCCGAGGCGCTCTCCGGCGCGGCGCGGCCCAGGGGGCGGCTCTTCACCGCGCCCGGCGAGACGCCGCCGGACCTCCTGTCCCTCAGGGCCCTGAGGGTCCTGTCGGCGACCGACGTCCTGGTGATCCGTCCCGGCGAGGCGGAGGGCGTCGCGAACATGGCGCGCCGGGAGGCGCGGCGCCTGTCGCCGGAGGCGGCCGGTCCGGCCGAGATCGCCGCCCTCCTCGCAGAAGGCCGCACCGTTGTCCTTCTGACCGATCCGACCCCCTGGCGCGCCGCGGGCCTGGAGCCGGAAGACCTTCCGGTCGCTCCGGGTTTTGCCGCAGGTCAGTGATTGAAAGACCGCCCTGGGGTTTCCGGCAGGAAGAGGCGGCAGGTCACGACGGACAGGAGTGCAGAGGCGAAGGGACGCTAGAGGCCCTGACCACAGTCCGGAGGGACGACCACCCCCGCTTGTCCAGGGTCACTGCCCTGGACATCGAGGTGTAGACATCGCCGAACCCAACCGGATCAGAACGCGTTTTCGCCAGTGATCGCACGACCCAGGATCAAGGCGTGCACATCATGCGCCCCTTCATAGGTGTTGACCGTCTCGAGGTTCGAGGCGTGGCGCATGACGTGGTACTCGCCGCTGATGCCGTTGCCGCCGTGGATGTCGCGGGCCTCGCGGGCGATGGCCAGGGCCTTGCCGCAGTTGTTGCGCTTCATCAGGCTGATGGCCTCAGGCACCCAGGCGCCCTCGTCGATCAGCCGGCCGAGGGCGAGGGCGCCTTCAAGGCCGAGGGCGATCTCGGTCTGCATGTCGGCCAGCTTCTTCTGGATCAGCTGGCGGGCGGCCAGCGGCTTGCCGAATACCTTGCGGCTGGAGACGTAGTCGCGGCTGGCGTGAAGGCAGAAGTCGGCCGCGCCCATGGCGCCCCAGGAGATGCCGTACCGAGCCTTGTTGAGGCAGGAGAAGGGCCCGCGCAGGCCGGCGACGCCGGGCAGCAGCTGGCCCTCAGGGACGAAGACGTCGGAGAGGGCGATCTCGCCGGTGATGGAGGCGCGCAAGGACAGTTTGTTCTTGATCTGTGGCGTCGAGAAGCCCTCGGATCCGCGATCCACCAGGAAGCCGCGGATGGCGCCGTCCAGCTTGGCCCAGACCAGGGCGACGTCGGCGATCGGCGCGTTGGTGATCCACATCTTCGCGCCGTTCAGGATGAAGCCGCCCTTGGTCGGCGTCGCAGTGGTGCGCATGGAGGCCGGGTCGGAGCCGCCGTCGGACTCCGTCAGGCCAAAGCAGCCGATGATCTCGCCCCTGGCCATACCGGGCAGGTAGCGCTGGCGCTGCGCCTCTGAGCCAAAGGCGTGGATCGGATACATGACCAGAGAGGACTGGACGCTCATGGCCGAGCGGTAGCCGGAGTCGATGGCCTCGATCTCCCGGGCGATCAGGCCGTAGGCGACATGATTGACGCCGGCGCAGCCGTAGGCCTCGGGAAGGGTCGGGCCGAGGAAACCCATGGCGCCCATCTCAGTCATGATTTCGCGGTCGAAGCGCTCTTCGGCATAGGCCGAGACGACGCGGGGCAGCAGCTTCTCCCGCGCGTAGGTGCGAGCCGACTCCCACACCATGCGTTCGTCCTCAGAGAGGCGGGAGGCAAGGTCCAGCGGATCTTCCCAGCTGAAGGTCTTGGCGTCGGCGCCGGCGTCGAGGGCCATGTTGGTCTCCTGCACTCGTATGGAAGGCCTTATGCGACGGATCGCGGTGCGGGTGTAGGCGTCTTTTTCCGACCTAGCCGCCGCGGGCGACGAAGCCTCCGTTCAGGAACCCCGCCTTTGCCTTGCCATAGAGGAAGGGTCCGCCGTCCTCGGCCTCGACCCTCCCGCCGGCAGCGGCGAGGATGGCATGCCCGGCGGCGATATCCCACTCCATGGTCGGCCCGTGACGCGGGTAGATGTCTGCGGCGCCCTCGGCGAGCCGACAGAACTTGATGGAGGAGTCCATGGCGTCGGTCCCGTGGAAGCCGTAACGGTCGGCGAGGGCCTGTAAGGTCTGCGGCTTCATGGTGTGGCTGACCAGGGCGATGGCGGCGCCCTCGGGCCAGACCCGGACCCTCACCGGGGCGGCGGCGGCGCCGTTGATGCGCTTGAGGACGCCCTGGCCAGTGGTGAACCAGGTCTCGCCGGTGGCGGGCGCGGAGATCGCCCCCGCGACGGGGGCGCCGTCGACGATAAGCCCGATATTGACGGTGAAGTTGGGGTCGCCCCGGACAAAGGCCTTGGTCCCGTCGATGGGATCCACCAGCAGGAAGACCCGGCCGATCCGGCCCGGCGCCCCGAACTCGCTGGCGTGTTCCTCGGAGACCACGGGCACCTCCGGGGCCAGCCGGGCGAGGCCGGCGAGGATCAGGGTCTCGGCCCGCCGGTCCGCCTCCGTGACGGGGCTATCGTCCGCCTTGCGGTCCACGACCAGGCCGCTCTTCCAGAGAGGGCGCACAAGATCCGCTGCCTCTTCGCAGAGGTCGGCAAGTGCGGCTCCGAAGCGGGCGTCGAGGGTCGTCATGCGGAATCCATCCTGTGTGGCGAAGTTTGTCCTAGATGCGCCGGGCGGTTTCCCAAAGCGGCAAATCAGGCCAAATTCAGCCCCATTATGCTTGATCCCTTCGTCTCACTTCCGGAAGACTCGCGTCGCGACGTGCCTTCCACCCGGCCCGCGGAGGTGGCGGCCTTTCTCGCTGCGCGGATGTGCCACGACTTCATCAGCCCCGTGAGCGCCATGATCAGCGGCCTGGATCTGTTGGACGACCCGTCGGCCCAGGACATGCGGGAGGAGGCTATGGGTCTGATCGGCGCCTCGGCCCGAAAGCTCGCGGACCTGCTCGGCTTCTGCCGGGTCGCCTTCGGCGCCTCGGCATCGGCGGAAGTGTTCGACTCCCGGGAGCTGGGTCGCCTGACCGAGGGCCTCTTCCGCCACATCCGGGCCGATCTGGACTGGCAGGTGGCGGCGCCCGCCTTGGCCAAGCCGGCGGCCAGGGCGCTGCTGAACCTGTCACAGCTTGCGGGCGCGGCCCTGCCCACCGGTGGCTCAGCGCGAATCGAGGCCGAGGAGCGCGAGGGATTCATCTTGATACGGGCTCGCGCGGACGGTCCCCGCGCCCGACTTCGCGCCGAGGTCTCTGACGGCCTCCTGGGCCTGCCCATGGGGGACGGCCTGCACGGTCATTGGGTCCAGGCCTACTATGTCTATCTGTTCGTGACAGACGCGGGCGGAACGATCCGCGCAGACTCCACGGGCTCGGCGATCGACTTTCTTGCAGCCCTGCCCGCTTGAAGCGGGTCGGCGGGAGCGGGGATAGCCCATTCCACCCCTGAACCTGGAACTCCCTGCCCGAGGGGGCGCCGCCTGAGGCTGCAGGTCAGAGCGGCCGGCGGAGCCCGAGGACGACGCTCATCAGTCCGGAGACGACCCTGGGATTGCGAAGGGCGCTGAGGCCGATGGCGGTAGCCGCCGCCGCGCCGAACAGCGCCAGGAAGGGTCGCCGGCGCGCCAGCTCGAGGAGGTCCGCACCGAAGTCTCCCCCCTCGGAGGCCGCCGCCGGGCGCCGACGCCGGGTGGCGATCCAAAGGAGGGCCAGTCCCGCCGCCGCCAGGATCAGGAGGCAGGCGACCGCCACAGAGGCTGCGGCGCCCGCGGCGCCCAGGGTGGGCTCAAGGGCGGCGTAGAGCGCCAGAGACAGGGCCACAACGAAGACACCCGAGGCGGCGGCCAGGGCCGCCGTCCCGCAGACCGCCAAGATCAGGCGGTCCAGTCTCAACGGTGGCGTCCGCCGGCCAGGATCAGGCCGATGAGCACGCCGACGCCGAGGGCTAGGCCGGTGGCGGCCAGCGGGCGCCCCCGTACTTGGCCAACCACGTAGCGCTGGGCGTCCTCGATCTGGTCCGCAGCCTCGGCGGCGTAGGCCTTTCCATGATTGCGGATCTGGTGGACGCCTTCAGCGACGGCCTTCTCGATCCGGTGGGCGGCGTCGGCCAGCGTGCGTTCGGCCCGCTCGACGGCGTCCTCGGCGATGTCGACGGTGGACTTGGCGGCCGATCGGGCGGCCTGGACGGCCTTGTCAGCAGGGGTGGCGGTCATGGGAGCTCTCCTTCGGGCCTCGGGCCCTTGCGTGTGACGGGGTTCCGATCCCCTCCAACTCGCCGCCCAATTGGCTCATTCCCTCACGACATGCAAGGCTAGGAGAATCCCTAGGGGGGCGGTCCAGAGGCGTTTCTGCGTCTCAGGCCGACGGGCCGGACGAGCCTTCCAACAAGAACGCGATCATGGCCGGGACGGCGGTCCGGTCTTGGAGCATGAACATGTGCCCGCCCTCGAAGAACCGGAGCACCGAGCCTCGCAATGCGAGGGCCAGATTCAGCTGGCTCTGGGCGGGGGCGATGGCGTCGAAACGGCCGGCGGCGATCATCGCCGGGATGCGGACCCCCGGAAGGGCCTCCCAGACATCGTGCCCCGCGCGGGCCTCGATCTGGCGGCGGGCGCCCATCTCCCGACCCGGTTCCCCCGCGAACGGGTCGATGGCGGTCTGAGCGATGGCCTCGGCAAAGCGTTCGGGATGGGCCGTCGCCCAGGCCTCGTCCAGCCGGGTGTCGTTGATGGGCAGGAGGTATCGGGCCCGGGCTTCGCCCTTCAGGTGGCCGATCTCATGGAACGGGAAGGAGGCCCCCCCGGCGCCGCCAGGCGAGGTGCAGGCCAGCACCAGGCGGCGGACGCGCTGCGGATGCCTGACAATAAGGTTCTGGGCGACCATGCCGCCGAACGACACCCCGATGACGAGGGCGTCTTCCCAGCCCAGGGCGTCCATCAGGCCGGCGGCGTCATCCGCATAGTCGGCCATGGCGTAGGGGCGGTCTGGCTTTTCGGTCTGGCCCAGGCCGCGCTGGTCGTAGGCGACGAGGTCGAAGGTCCGGGCGAAGGGGCCGTCCAGCATGTTCGGACGGACCCGCAGGTCTCCCCCCGTGCCCGAGATGAACAAGAGGCGCGGACCCTGCCCTGTCCGCTCGTAGTGGATGTCGAGGCCGTTGGCGGTGATGTGGGGCATGGACCAGTCCCTGTGGATGGGATCGATCCAACGGACCTCGCGCGGCGGCTCGACCGGTTCGATGTCCAGGTTGACCACCACGGCCTCACCGTCGCTGCGGACCAGCACGCACTCGAGCGTCTCTTCGCTGGAGGCGTTGATCTCCTGGTGCGGCACGAAGGGCGGGACATAAATGAAGTCTCCCGGCCCCGCCTCGGCCGTGAACTCCAATCGCTCGCCCCAGCGCATCCGCGCCCGGCCCCGGACCACGTAGATGACGCTCTCCAGAGGGCCGTGGTGGTGGGCCCCCGTTCCCGCCCCGGCATGGATGTGGACCGTCCCCGCCCAGAGCCTGCGGGCTCCGACCCTGGCGAAGTCGATGGCCGCTGCGCGGTTCATGCCCGGGGTCTGGGGCGTATCAGTGTCCAGTGCGTCACCCCGCACCACACGAATGCCTGTGGCCTCCCATCCGTCTGACGGAATCCCCCCCTCGGACCTCTTCACCTCCCGCTGGTTTCCTATAGTGTAACACGCAGCGCAAGAAGCGCCCTGACCGCAAGCCCGTTCCGGCCCCGCCGCCGCCTGTTAAGGAAGCCCGCCATGTGGCCAAAGTTCGAGCAGCCGGACGCCGCCGGCCCCGAGATTGAGAGCCTTTCGCACCCCCGGAGCGTCGAGAGCCGGGACCCCGGCCATTCCGCCATGTGCGGCTGCGGCGCCTGCGCCCTGCGCGGCGGAGAGGGCGAGACCGGTCCCGTCTACGCCTACCTGAACCTCGGCGACCGGGGCGGGACGGCCTTCAATGGCAAGACAAGTTTCACCCTCGACCAGGCGGTCAACCGGCTGACGAGCGGGGAGGGCGGCTGGGGCGTGCTGGGCCAGCCCTTCGTCGCCACCTACGCCTTCCGGTCCACTGAGCCCGCCAACACGCCCAGCGAGACGAGTGGATTTACCCGCTTCAACGCCGCACAGATCCGCCAGACGGAACTGGCCCTGCAGGCCTGGGCCGACGTCGCCCGGATCAGCTTTGTTCGGGAGGGTTTTGGCGAGACCGGCGAGGCGGCCTATTCCGACCGGGCGATAATGCTGTTCGCCAACTTTTCCAGCGGCCCGGAAGGCGGGGCGGCCTTCGCCTACTATCCCGGCTCCACAAATCTCGCCTCCAGCGCCGGCGACGTCTGGATCGCCGCCACGGAGAGCTACAACCTCCAGCCCCTGGCGTCGAACTACGGCGGGATGGTCCTCGTGCACGAAATCGGCCACGCCATCGGACTGGGCCACCCTTCCACCTATCCCGGCACCGGGTCCGCCAGCTATGGGGCGGACGCCAGCTATTTCGAGGACAGCCGCCAGTACACCGTGATGAGCTACTTCGGGGGCTTCAACACCGGGGCCAGCCTGCCGGGCTTCTCAGCCGTGCCCCTGCTGGACGACATTGCGGCCGTACAGTTCCTGTACGGGGCGAATATGACCACGCGGACAGGTGATACGGTTTACGGGTTCAACTCCAACGCCGGCCGGCCCTGGTTCGAGGCGGTGAGCAGCGCCTCCATCATGCAGTGGGCGGTCTGGGACGCGGGGGGCCGGGACACCTTCAACTTCTCAGGCTATTCCAGCAATCAGGTCATCGACCTCCGACCCGGCTTCTTCTCCGACGTGGGGGGATTTCGCGGCAATGTCGCCATCGCCCGTGGCGTGGATATCGAGGACGCCATCGGCGGCGGGGGCGCCGACCTGATGACCGGGAACAACCTCGCCAACCGCCTGACAGCGGGTGGCGGCTCGGATACCGTCTATGGCGGCGATGGCGCAGATACCATTCTCGAGGCCTCAGGCGCGAACTACCTGCGCGGCGACGCCGGGAACGACTCGGTCTCCGGTGGCTCGGGTTTCGACGACATCAATGGCAATATGGGCAATGACACCCTGCGCGGGAACGACGGCGAGGACTGGGTGGTCGGGGGCAAGGACAACGACTTGCTCTTTGGTGATGCGGCCTTTGACATCGTTTACGGCAACATGGGCAACGACACCGTCGACGGCGGCGCCGGGAACGACTGGGTTCGCGGCGGCCAGGGCGACGATTCCGTCCAGGCCGGCTCCGGCGATGACTGGGTCTGGGGCGACCGCGGAAGCGACACCCTGTCCGGCGGGGCGGGCGCCGACCTGTTCTACAGCTTCGCAGGCGCCGGCATCGACCGGATCATTGACTTCGGCGTCGCCGAGGGCGACCGGCTGAAGCTGGAGGGAAGTCCCTCGCGGACCATCGCCCAGGTGGGCGCAGACGTGGTGGTGGACATGGGCAATGGCGACCAGGTGATCCTGGTAAGCGTCACCCTGGCCAGCCTGGGGAGCGGCTGGATTCTCTAGATCCTGTTCCGAGGATTGGGAGCCGGCTATCGAATCTAAGCGTGATCTCACATACTGAAATGAGAACCTGTTTTGTCCTTTCAGGCGTTCCGTCTGAGAGGAAAGGGCGCGAGGGATTAATGGACCGGCAGGGGCCGGGTTCAGCCTCGCGGTGGGTCTCCCAGGTCCTCGGGCCGGTCGACGTCGAAGAGGACGCCGGGGTCCTGGCTCTCCACCCGCGCCAGCCGGTCGCCCAGGATGGCGAGGACCTCCCGGGCGCCGGCGTCCCCGCTGGCTCTCGCAAGGTCGGGCAGGAGAGCGGCGGAGAAGAGGACCGGGTGCCCCCTCCTTCCGTCACGGTGCGGAGCGGCTGCCGGGGCCCCGGCCTCCACGGCGGCGATGAGGGGCGCGAAGATCTCCTCCGGTATGTCCGGCATGTCGCCGAGGAAGACGAAGACCCCCCTCAGCCCCGTCGGCAGGGCGGCCACCCCGGCGCGCAGGGAGGCGCCCATGCCCTCGGCGTGGTCTGCGGCGTGCACGAGGCGCAGCCGCTCGGCGCCGCCCCTGTCTTCGGCCGCCGCCCGGCAGGCGTCCCCGACGGGTCCCGGGTCCGTTCCTGTGACCACGATGACCGGGTCAGAGGGCGTCGACAGGGCCGCCCGGACCGCGCCGGCGACCAAGGGCGCACCCCGCCAGGGGGCCAGCAGCTTTCCGCCGCCAAAGCGGCGCCCCGCCCCCGCCGCCAGCAGGATGGCTGCATAACCCGACCCGAGTCCGACCGCCGCCCCTGTCATGTTCCGTCATCCCCGCATATGTTGATCCGGCATGACGCCGCTCGACACCGCGCCCGCCGTCCAGTCCCGCCCCCGCCTCGTGGACGGGTTCGGCCGCGCCGTGACCTATCTTCGGGTCTCGGTGACGGACCGATGCGACCTGCGCTGCGTCTATTGCATGGCCGAGCATATGACCTTTCTGCCCAAGGCGCAGGTGCTGACTCTCGAGGAGCTTGAGCGCCTCGCCTCGGCCTTCATCGACCTGGGCGTGCGGAAGATCCGCATCACCGGCGGCGAACCCCTGGTGCGCAAGGGGGTGATGGACCTGTTCGGCGCCCTGTCGCCGCGGCTGGCCGCCGGCGACCTGGACGAGGTGACCCTGACGACGAACGGCACCCGGCTGGAGACCTTCGCCGCCGGCCTGGCGGCCTCCGGCGTGCGGCGGGTGAATGTCTCCCTGGACAGCCTCAACCCCGAGACCTTCCGCCGGCTCACCCGGGGCGGCGACCTGGCCCAGGTCCTGCGTGGGCTCGAAGCCGCCCGGTCCGCGGGCCTCGCCGTCAAGATCAACGCCGTCGCCCTGCGGGACGACAACGCCGAGGAGCTTCCCGACCTGATCGCCTGGGCCCACGGCCAGGGCTTCGACGCCACCCTGATCGAGGCCATGCCCATGGGAGAGATCGACGTGGACCGGAGCGACCAGTTCCTGTCGCTGCGGGAGGTCCGGGCCCAGCTTGAAAGCTTCTGGACCCTGACCAACCTCGACCTGACCACCGGCGGCCCCGCCCGCTATGTCCGGGTGGCCGAGACCGCCGGACGGCTGGGCTTCATCACCCCCCTCAGCCACAACTTCTGCGAGCTCTGCAACCGGGTGCGCCTGACCTGCACGGGGACCCTGCACACCTGCCTTGGCCGCGAGGACGCCAGCGACCTGCGGGCGGTGATCCGCAGCGGCGCGTCGGACGGCGAGCTTCGCCAGGCGATCCTGCGGGCCATCGACGCCAAGCCCGAGGGCCACGATTTCCGGATCGATCGCAACGCCCCGCCGGCGGTACAGCGACACATGTCCACGACGGGGGGCTGAAGGTGGCGCGGGTGCTCCTGTTCGGGCGGCTCGCCGATGTCGCCGGCTGGCGGGAGCGGGACATCCCGGCCAGTAGCCTGGCGGATCTGAGGGGGCGGATCGCCGCTGAGGACCCGGCCCTCTTCGAGGCCCTTCAGGCCCCGGCGGTCCGCACGGCGGTGGACCAGGAGCTGGTGACCCTGGACGTTGCGCTTCAGCCGGGCTCCGAGGTGGCCTTCCTGCCGCCCATGAGCGGGGGCTGAGGCGTGATCCGATTGACCCAGGCGCCCTTCGACCCAGGTCTGGCCCTGGGAGAGTTCTGCCGGGATCGTCAGGAGACCGGCGCCGTCGCCAGCTTCACGGGGATCGCCCGCGCCGAGCAGGGCCGGACCGATATCCTGGAGCTGGAAGCCTATCCGGGATTTACGGAGCGCGAGATCGGCCGGCATGAGGCCGCCGCCGTGGCGCGCTTCGGCTTGCAGGATGTCCTGATCATCCATCGCACCGGCCCGATCTCGCCGGGCGAGGCCATCGTCTTCGTGGCGACGGCGGCGCCCCACCGGCGAGCCGCCTTCGAAGGCTGCGACTTCCTCATGGACTACTTGAAGTCCCGGGCGCCCTTCTGGAAGAAGGAGACGGGCCCGGACGGCGCGCGGTGGATCGAACCGACCGAGCGGGACCGAGACGACCTGGCGCGATGGGAGACCTCATGACCTCACCGACCCCGATCACCCTGACCCCCGGAGGCCGGATCGACCCGGCCCGGCCCTTCGTCCCGGTGCGCATCGCCGTCCTCACGATTTCGGATACCCGGGATGAGGAAAGCGACACCTCCGGCCATGTGCTGGCAGACCGGGTCACTGGGGCTGGCCATGTGCTGGCTGACAAGGCCATCGTCCGCGACGATGTCGACGAGATCCGCGCCCGGATCCTGGCCTGGGTCGACTCCGGCCAGGTCGACGCCGTGATCAGCACCGGCGGCACCGGCATCACGGGCCGGGACGTCACCCCAGAGGCCGTGGAGCCCCTGTTCGACAAGCGTATCGATGGCTTCTCCGTGGTCTTCCATCTGGTCAGCTTCCAGTCCGTGGGCCTGTCCACCCTGCAGTCCCGCGCCACGGCCGGCATCGTCAATGGCGTCTTCGTCTTCTGTCTTCCGGGGTCGAACGGAGCGGTGAAGGACGGCTGGGACAAGGTCATCCAGGCCCAGCTCGACAGCCGCCATGGGCCCTGCAACATGGTCGAGCTCATGCCGCGGCTCCTGGAAAAGTGAGCGGCCTGACCCACATCGACGCCGAGGGCCGGGCCCGGATGGTGGACGTCTCCGACAAGCCGAAGACGGCCCGCGAGGCCGTCGCCGAGGGCTATGTCCGCCTGGCGCCCGAAACCCTGGCCCTGGCCGTCTCCGGGCAGGGCCGCAAGGGCGACGTCCGCGCTGTCGCCGAGATCGCCGGCGTCATGGCGGCCAAGCGGACCTCGGACCTGATCCCCCTCTGCCATCCCCTGGACATCTCCAAGGCCGAGGTGGCCGTCGACGTCCACCGGGGCCGGCTGAAGGTGACCGCGCGGGTGCGGACCACCGGGCGCACCGGCGTGGAGATGGAGGCCCTGACGGCGGTCAGCGTGGCCTGCCTGACCCTCTATGACATGCTCAAGGCCGCTGACCGGGGGATGGTCATCGAGGACGTCCGGCTCCTGTCCAAGTCCGGCGGGCGTTCCGGCGACTGGGTCCGCGAATGAAGCTGATGACGGTCGAGGCCGCCCGGGCGGCCATGCTGGCGGCCGTCCGCCGGCTGGGTCCGGTCGAGCTCACCTTGCAGGACGCCTTGGGTCGCATGCTGGCCGAGGACATCCACGCCGTCCGTGACCAGCCCCCCTTCACCAATTCCTCCATGGACGGCTGGGCGGTCCGTAGCGCGGACGGTTCCGGGTCCCGGAAGATCATCGGCGAGAGCGCCGCAGGCCATGGCTTCGAGGGGCCCCTCTGCGCCGGCGAAGCGGTGCGCATCTTCACCGGCGCGGCCCTGCCCTCAGGCGCGGACGCCGTGGTGATCCAGGAAGACGCTCGCCGGGATGGTGGGACGGTGGACGTCCCTGCCTGCGCACCCGGCGACAATGTGCGCCAGGCGGGCCGCGACTTCCGGGCGGGCGAGCGGCTTCTGGCCGAGGGCCTGAGGCTCGATCCCTGGCGCCTGTCCCTCTGCGCCTCCGCCGGGCGCGACCGGGTCGGAGTGGTCCGGCCGCCGCAGGTCAGCATTGTCTCCACCGGCGAGGAAGTCGTCGAGCCGCCGGCCATTCCCGGCCCCTGGCAGATTTTCGACTCCGGTTCCCCGGGGCTGGAGGCCATGCTGCGCACCTGGGGGGCGGAGACCCGCCGGGTGACCGGCGTGCGCGACCGCCGGGAAGCGGTTCGGGACGCCATCGCCGGGGCGGGCGGGGACCTTGTCGTCACCCTCGGCGGCGCCTCGGTCGGCGATCATGACCTGGTCCGCGCGGCCGCCGCCGACCTGGGCCTGGACCTGCGGGTCGAGAGCGTCGCGGTCCGTCCCGGCAAGCCTACCTTCTTCGGCGTCCTGGGGGATGGACGTCCCCTGCTGGGCCTGCCGGGCAATCCCGCCTCGGCCTTCGTCTGCGCCGAGCTCTTCCTGCGGCCCCTCGTCGCCGCCTTCGAGGGTCGGCCGTCCTCGCTAGTCCTTCGGCCCGCACGCCTTCTGGCGCCCCTTCCGGCAAACGGCCCGCGGGAACACTGGATGCGGGCCCGGCTTGTCACCGACGGGGACGGGGAGGCCGTGGAAGCCTTCCTCGACCAGGACTCTTCCCTCGTCAGAGTGTTCTCCGAAGCCGACGCCCTCCTGCGGCGCGTGCCGGGGGCGCCCGCAGCGGCGGCCGGGGAGTCGGTCGCGACCCTGCCCCTCGTCAGGAGCTGACGGGCCGGTCTGCTGGGACCGGGCCTGGGATCAGATCCTCCAGAAAAAGGCAGGCGAGGGCGGCCCGCGAATTCACGCCGGCCTTGCGGTAGACCTGCGCCAGCTGGGCCCGCACTGTGCCTTCGGCGGAGCCCCGCAGTCCGGCGATCTCGGCCACCTCGAAGCCCTTCAGGGCGAAGACCGCCACATCCGCCTCCGCAGGGGTCAGACCCCAGTCCCGGAAACGCTCGGCGGTGACCGCCGCCAAGGCGCCGGCGGCGATGTCCAGGGCCGCCTGCCGGCGGCGTCCCTCGACCCAGAGACGCCGGACCTGCAGGGCGCCCACGGCCACCCCGGCCAGCAGGGCCAGGGCGATGACCAGTTCGGTCGCGACGTGCAGGCCGGGCTGCGCACTGCGGACATCGACCAGGGCGTCCCCGATGAAGAAGACCGCCGCCAGGGTCTGCAGGGCGACGACAAAGGAGACCGCTGTCGCCAGGCGGTCTCCTCTCGGGGCTTGCATGCTGGTCATCATCGCTCCCGGAGTTTCGACCCTCGGCCTATCATCGACGAGAGGACCTGGCGACCGCTTCTGCGGGTCTCGAACACCACGCCCCCGAGGTGAACAAAGGCCAGGAAGAGGAGCAGGTTGGCCGCCGCCTCGTGAATCTCTTCCGCCGCCTCGCCAGCCCCCCCTTGGGCCTCATGGCCCTCGTCATCGGTCTCCCCCAAGCCTGCCGATGCCATCGCCTGATCCCCGCCCATCTCCGGACGGACCTGAGGCGGGAAGCCTGACATGGCGATTCCAGAGGCGATCACCACGGCGAGGGTTCCCCAGAGGGCGTAGGCCATCAGGGCGCCCAACGGATTATGCGAGGCGTGGACGGTCCGTCGGCTGGCCCGGATGTCGCCGATGTGCTCCAGCGCCCGGCGGGGACTGGGCGGGAAGGCCGCGAACCGCGCCTCCGGCGGCCCGATGAACCCCCACGCGAGTCGCAGCCCCAGCAGAGCGGCGATGGCGAGGCCGAGCCAGAGGTGGAGCCCGGAACCACCCTCCACGACCAGCCTGTTGGCGATGACGCCGACGGCGATCCCCCAGTGGGTCAGTCTGACAAGGGGGTCCCAGCGGCGATGTGAGTGGGCTTGGGCGGGTTCTGGATTGGTCACGGGCTGTCTCCGTCTCGCGAGCGAGGTGCGGATGGAGCGCCGGTCCGACCAGAGGGGCCACCCCCCGGGCGCTTATCCAGGCCCGGCTAAGCGCCCGCTTAGGACTTGCGGCCGCCGCCGAACCGCTCGGCCATGATCTCGCCGATCACCGAGACGGCGACCGCCCAGGGCGCCTTGCCGCCGATGTCCAGGCCGATAGGGGCGTGAACCCGCGTCAGGACCGCTTCCGGCACGCCCGCCGCGCGCAGGGGGGCCAGGCGTTCCTCCAGCCGCCGCCTGGCGCCGAGCAGGCCCACATAACCCGCCGCGGACGGCAGGGCGGCGGCCAGGGCCTCGCGATCCAGCTCCAGGTTGTGGCTGGCGATGGCGATGGCGGTCCAGGCGTCGGTCCCGATCATGGCCAGGGCCTCGGCGGGGGACTGGCGGCTGTAGGCCAGGCCGGGAACCGGCGGCGGCGACTCGGGACCCTTGCCTCTCACCAAGGTGGTCTCGAAGCCGGACTGGGCGCCCAGGGTGGCGATGGCCAGGGCGGTGGGGTCAGAGCCGAAGACCACCAGCTTCTGGGCCGGATCACAGTGTCGGCTGGAGGCGCCTTCCCAGGCCGTGACCTCGCCGGGCGCGGCGCATTCCCGGCGCCGCCCGTCAGTGATCCATTCCACCGGCCGCCGCTCGGCCCATGCGTCCAGGAGAACGGCCAGCGCCGGGTCCGAGGCCTCGAGGCGTTCGAGCAGGATCTCGATCCGTGCACCGCAAAGCAGGCGGATGTCCGGCCAGGGACTGCCCTCGCCATAGACAAGGCGCCGGGGCTCGCCGTCAGCGAGGCAGGCATAGGCGTGGTCTGCGATGTCCGACTCCACGCACCCGCCCGAAAAATAGCCGAACACTTCGTCAGGGGTCTCGTCGTGCGAAGCGGAAAAAACCATCTGCGTTCCCACCGGCCGGGGTCCGCCCCCTTCCACCGCCACGAGGGTGGCCAGGATCGAGGTCCGCCCCTTGCGCCGGGCGGCGTCAAGGGCGGGGCGAACATCATCGACGAATCCGAAGACAGGCCAGTCGGGAAGGGAGGTTCTCATGGGGCGGATTTTAACTTCCTGTAAGCTTTTCAGAAACGGGTTCTTTAGGCATTCGGGCCAAGATGCCGCTTTACGTCATGTAAGGCGCGCCTGAAGAACTCATGTCTTCGCCGGTTTCCAAGCTTGGCCTCGGTTCGGGGCAGTTCGGCCTTGATCGGGCGCCGGTCCGCGGTCGACCGCCCCAGGTCGAGGTCCGGGACATCCTAGAGGTCGCCGCCCGATCCGGCGTCCGCCTTTTGGATATCGCTGGCCGCTCCCTCCAGGCCGAGCGAGAGATCGGCGCAGTCCTGCCCCGCCCGGATCGCTTCGATGTCTGCATCTCGACCATCCGGCCCGACCGGGGCCCGGATATTGTCGAGGCCGAAGTCCGGGCCAGTCTGGACCGGCTGGGAGTCGCCCAGGCCGAATGCATTCTCGTGCCCTCGGTGGCCGAACTTCTCGGTCCTCATGGCGTCGCTCTCTGGGATCGGCTGAAGGCGCTCCGGGATGCGGGGCTCACCCGGAAGATCGGGGTCTCAGTCTTCGCCTCGGACGATCCCCTTGGCGTGGCCCGCAGATTTCGGCCGGATATCGTCCAGGCGCCGGCCAGCCTTCTGGACCAGCGCCTGATCAATGATGGCACTCTGGCGGCTATCGCGGGCCTCGGCATGGAGGTTCACCTCCGCTCCATCTTCCTCAACGGCCTCTTGCTCCTCCCGCCCGACCGGGCACCCAGCCACCTCCGCGAGGCCGCCGCGCGCATCTCCCGCGCCCGCCGCATGATCGCCGAGGGGCGTTCCGACCCGCTGCAGGCCGCCCTGGGTTTCGCCCTGTCCCGTCCGGAGGCCTCTGCTGTGCTGGTTTCGGTCGCCTCGGTCGCTGAACTCAACGCCATCGTCGCCGCTGCGGCCAGTCCGCCGCCGGACCTCGACTGGGATAACATGGCCATCGACGATCCTGACGCTCTCGACTCCAGCGCCTGGGCGGCGGCCTGAGGCCTCAGACCCAGGCCGCGTAAGGGTCGGCCGGTGGACGCCCGAGAGCCGTCGCCACAGCCGGGTGCGTGATGTCCCCGGCCAGTACGTTCAAGCCGTGCGCCAGATGGCGGTCGGCCCTCAGGGCCTCCAGCCCCTGGTCCGCGAGTTTCAGCACATAGGGCAGGGTGGCGTTGCCAAGCGCCTCGGACGCTGTCCGCGGAACCGCGCCCGGCATGTTGGCCACGCAGTAATGCACGACCCCGTCGATTACGAAGGTCGGTTCATGGTGGGTCGTCGGCCGGCTGGTCTCGAAGCATCCGCCCTGATCGATAGCGACATCAACGATCACAGAGCCCGGGGTCATCCGAGCCAGGTGTTCCCGTCGCAGGAGCCGCGGGGCCGCCGCGCCCGGGGCCAGTACGGCGCCAACCACAACGTCAGCGGCCAGGATCTCCGATTCGACGGCGTCCAGGTTGGCGTAGCGGGTGCGAGCGCGGCCTTCGAACAGGTCGTCCAGGACCCGGAGCCTCGGAATCGACCGATCCAGAATCGTCACCTGGGCCCCGAGCCCCAGGGCCATGCGGGCGGCGTTTGCGCCGACCATGCCGCCCCCAAGGATCGCCACCCGACCTGGGGGTGAACCTGCGACACCGGGCAGCAGAAGGCCCATGCCTCCGTTATGCTTCTGCAGGTGTTGGGCTGCTGCCAGGATGGACAGCCGTCCCGCAATCTCGGACATGGGGGCCAGAAGCGGCAGCCCTCCGGAGGGATCGGTCACGGTCTCGTAGGCGATGGCGGCGCAGCCGGACTTCGCCAGTCCCTCGGCTTGGGCGGGGTCCGGCGCCAGGTGGAGGTAGGTGAACAGGATGTGGCGGGCGGTCAGTTGCTCCCACTCCGGCTGCTGGGGCTCCTTGACCTTCACAATCAGATCCGCGCCCCCGAATACTGCGGCGGCGTCAGCCGCCAGCGCGGCGCCCGCCTCGAGATAGGCCGCGTCCGAAAAGCCCGAGCCTGCGCCCGCGCCCGCCTGGATGAGGACTTCATGGCCCTGGGCGGTGAGCTCCCGGACGGCGGCGGGAACGAGCCCCACCCTATGCTCGTCGGACTTGATCTCCCGTGGAACCCCGATCCGCATGAAGTTTCTCCTGATCTGCGCCCGGACTCAGCGGGTGCGTTTGGTGAGTATACAGTCGGCAAGGCCATCCCGGCGGACGGTTCCCGCAGCTGCACCGATCCGCCCGGACCGACGCTTAACATATGGCCCCGGTTTGGCCGCCCGCCACTTCAGGGGGCTCGGAAGGATGGCGGCCAGTCTCGCCGCCTGGGCCGGCGTCAGGCGATCGGCGCCCACCCCGAAGTTGCGACGGGCTGCGGCTTCCGCGCCATAGATCCCAGGGCCCCACTCGATGGTGTTGAGATAGACCTCCAGGATCCGGCGCTTGCCCCAACCCCCTTCGATCAGCACGGTGAAGCCCGCCTCGAGGCCCTTTCTGACATAAGACCTCTGGGGCCAAAGGAAGACGTTCTTGGCGGTCTGCTGGCTAATGGTCGAGCCGCCGCGGACCCGGTCCGACGTCTCGTTATGGGCCCAGGCCTCCTGCATGGCTTCGAAGTCAAAGCCCCGGTGGCTGCAGAAGCCGGCGTCCTCGGCGGCGATCACCGAGCGGATGAGGGCGGGTGACATCTGGTCGAGGGGCCGCCAGGTGCGGGAAAAGCCCTTTCCCTCCAGCGACCTTTGGATCATCAGGATCGTCACCGGCGGCGGGACGAAGCGATAGACGGCCACCAGGGCCAGGGGCAGGCCGACGAACAGGCACAGGGCCGCCACAAGAAGTCTTCGAAGCCACCGCCCCTTGGGCCCGCCCATCCTGTCGCCTCGCGCCATGCGCCTGAGGATAGGCCAAGCCAGCGGCGAGGCAAACGCGCTGACAATCCCATGGCCAGGGTGATAGTTCTTTAGACTGCAAGCGCCGGCGGGACCGGCGCCAGGGAGGTCAACATGAAGGTCAGCGAAGCGGTCGAACGCCGGGTCTCGATTCGGGCCTTTCGCCCGGAACGCCCCTCCGCCGACATGGTGCGGGGGATCCTCGAGGCGGCGGCCCGGGCGCCTTCGGGAGGCAACCTCCAGCCCTGGAAAGTCTACGCCCTGGCGGGCGCACCCCTGGAGGACCTCAAGGCGCGAGCGGCGGCCAATCCCCTGGGCGAGGCGCCCGAGTATGACGTCTATCCGCCCAATCTCTGGGATCCCTTCCGGACCCGGCGGTTCCAGAACGGCGAGGACCTCTACGCCACGATCGGCATCCCGCGCGAGGACAAGGCGGCCCGCCTGCGCCAGCTCGCCCGGAACACCGAGCTGTTCGGCGCCCCCGTGGGCCTCTTCTTCTGCCTGGACCGCAAGCTTGGGCCGCCTCAGTGGTCGGACGTCGGCATGTACATGCAGACCGTCATGCTGCTGGCCCTCGAACAGGGCCTGGACACCTGCGCCCAGGAGTACTGGGCGCGCTATCCGAAGACGGTCGCCGACATCCTCGGTCTGCCGGACGACCACATGCTCTTTTCCGGCATGGCCCTGGGGTGGCGCGATGAGTCTGCGCCGATCAACACCCTGCGCTCCGCACGCGATCCCTTCGAGGCCTGGGGAGAGATGCGCGGCTTCTAGGTCGAAAGGTCGAAGACCCCTGCGCCGCCCGCCTCGTCGCCCCAGGCCAGGCGCCGGGCGTCTTTGCTGAAGGCGAGGGTCGAGATCGATTCGCCCTTCTCCGCCTTGAGCATGTCGATGCGTTGGCCGGTCAGGTCGCAGATCCAGACCCGGCCATCCTCCAGGCCCGCCGCGACCCGCTTGGAACCCGGGTCACCAGCCACCCGGGCGACGAGGGCGGACTCATCATAGCCCACCTCGGCCGCCTGCTTGCCGAGGGGGCCCGCCGGTCCCGCAAAAGGCCAGACGACCACCCCGTTGGCGCCGGAGGTGGCCAGAATCTGCCCCCGAGACAGAAAGGCGAGGCTTTTCACCTTGGCCGGATAACCGCCCATCTTGAGGTTCTTGTCGTCAGCCACGCGCCACCCGTGCAGCTGGTTCTCCTGCATGGCGCTCATGAGGAACTTGCCGTCCGGGCTCCAGGCCAGGGCGATGTGGCTGCCCGCCCACTTCAGGATCTCGGGCTTCTGCTCTGCAATCCGGGCGTACCACAGCCAGGCCCCGCCATAGGTGGCCGCCGCCAGGCGCCGGCCCCGGGGGTCGAAAGCCAGGTCCGCCACCGACCTCTCGTGCGCGAAGCCCCGCCGGAAGTCAGGGTCGGCGGCGTCGCGCACCTCGACCTGCCTCCCGCTGGCCCAGGCGATCAGGCCCGAGGCGGGGCTCGTCGTGACCGCATCGATCCAGCGGCCGGGGTTTTTCTCCAGGACCTCGGCGCCGGAGTCCCGGCTCCAGGCCAACACGCCGTCGTCGCCGCCGGTCAGGACGCCCGCTCCCGTCGGGTGGACCGCGGCGCAGAGGACCGCGCCCTGGTGGGCCTCGATCGCCAGGCCATCCTCGCGCCTGACCGTACCGTCGCCGAGGGCGAACCAGGCCCGTCCGGAAGCGTCGAACAGGGCGGCGGTCACGAAGGCTTCAAATGCGTGGGTCATCCCTTCTCCATAACTCCACCGCTCCTACGAGGGGAGGGGGTGTGTCGGGTTGGGGCTTTACAATCCCGATCCGATTGGCGATGGGTTTTTCAACACAGCCGGACGCTTGGCGGCGTCCTGAAGGGAAGGAATGTTTCATGGGTGCGAAGGTTGGCGGCGGGGGCGGCGGACGCTTCGATCTCGGCCAGAACAGCGAGATCAACGTGACGCCCTTCGTCGATGTGATGCTGGTGCTCCTCATCATCTTCATGGTGGCGATCCCGGCCGCCACGGTGTCCATCAAGCTTGACCTGCCGCCGGCGGTGCCGCCGCCGCCCGGGGCCAAGACCGAGGAGCCGACGGTCATCAACATTCAGGATGGCGGAATCTTCATCGGGGAGGCGGCGACGACCATCGACACGCTCCCCGCAGATCTCGCCCGCAAGCTGGACAAGCCGGACCCGACCCAGGAGCGCGTCTATATCCGCGCCAACCGCGACGTCCGCTACGGTGATTTCATGCAGGTGATGAACACCCTGCAGGGCAACGGCTACTTCCAGGTCGCGCTGATCAACGAAGAGCTCTGATTTTCATCCCCTGCCGGGGATGGAAGGGCCCGTCCGGCTTGCCGGGCGGGCCTTTTCAATGTCGCAGCCTGCTTCAGGCCAGGGTCAGGCGGCGCAGGCCTCGAAGCCGGCTTTCAGGGCCTCCGGGTCAAGGTTTCGGCCGATGAAGACCAGGCGTGAGATACGGGGCTCGTCTTCTCGCCAGGGCCGCTGCAGGTCGCCTTCCAGGATCATGTGAACCGCCTGGAACACCAGGCGCCGGTCCTCCCCCGCCACGCTGAGTATGCCCTTGGCGCGCAGGATGTCCGGCCCCTGGGTCTGGAGCACATCGTTCAGCCAGGCGCTGACCCGCGTCCCGTGCATCGGACGGTCAAAGGTCAGCGAGACGCTTGAGATGCCCGCGTCAGCGGCGTGGTCCCGGGTGGAAGGCGCGTGGCCATGATGGTCGTGCCCGTCATGGTCGTGGCCGTGATGGTCATGCCCGTGGTGCTCGTGACCATGGTGGTCGCAGGACTCGTCGTGGACATGCCCGGGCTCGCCGTGCGCCGGATTCAGGAATTCTGGCTGGAGTTCAGTGATCCGTTCCAGGTCGAACCCGCCCCTGCCGAGGATCATTTCGAGGGGAACGTTGGACCTCTGGGCCCTGTGGATGGGCGCCAGGGGGTTGAGGCGGCGGATCCGCGCCTCGATGTCCCGGAGCTGGGCCTCGGTCACCAGGTCGGTCTTGTTCAGGATGATCTGGTCGGCGAAGGCGATCTGCTCGACCGCCTCCTTCGAGTCCCCCAGGCGAAGGGGCAGGTGCAGGGCGTCGACCACGGTCGTCACGCTGTCCAGTTCCGTCCGCGCCCGGACATCGTCATCGACGAAGAAGGTCTGAGCGACCGGGCCGGGGTCGGCCAGGCCCGTGGTCTCGACGATGATGGCGTCGAACCCGCCCTTGCGCTTCATGAGCCCCGACAGCACCCGGATCAGGTCGCCGCGGACCGTGCAGCAGACGCAGCCGTTATTCATCTCGAAGACTTCCTCGTCGGCGCCGACGATGAGGTCGTTGTCGATCCCCACCTCCCCGAACTCGTTGACGATGACCGCATAGCGCCGGCCATGGTCCTCCGAGAGGATCCGGTTGAGGAGCGTGGTCTTGCCGGCGCCGAGGTAGCCGGTGAGTACGGTGACAGGTGTCTTCTGGCTCATGGCCCCTCATCTAGACCTTCGGACGGCTGGGGGAAACCTCGGACCCGGCTTGGTCCTCTTCCGTCATGCATGTATCGCAGGTGCAGTTTTCGCTCCCCGCCGCCGTTCAGGGTGATCCCTTCGTGTCCTCCACCGGCCCCCGACCCAAAGAGCCCGGCGCCCCTGTCGACCTCCACCGGAACGAGCGGCGGACCTGGTTGGCCGCCCTGCTGGTCGCCCTCGCCTCCCTGGTGCAGGTCGGTGCGGGCCTGGCCTTCGGTTCCGTGGCGCTGGTGGCCAACGGGGCCCATTCCGGCGCCCATGTCGCCGCCCTGGCCGTGGCGGGAGCCGCTTACTGGGTGGCGCGTCGGAATGAGGGCAATGTGCACTTCGCCCACGGAACCGGCCGGATCGGCGACCTGGCCGCCTTCGCCAACGCCATGCTCCTGGCCCTGGCGGCCCTAGGGTTGGCCGCCGAGAGCGTGTCCCGCTTGCTCGATCCGGAGAGTCCCGAGTACCCGGCCGCCCTCTATGCCGCCGCCGGCGGCCTGGTCCTCAACCTGGCCTGCATGGCCCTTCTCCGTCCGGCCCAGGCCGACCGTCGCGGCGCCTCCGGAGACATCAATCTCTCGGCGGCGCATCTGCATGTGACGGCGGACGCCGTCGTCGCCGCCCTGACCCTTGCGGGGCTGGCGGCGGCCTGGCGCCTGGGCTGGGCCTGGGCGGATCCCGTCATGGCGCTTATCGGGGCCGCCCTGATCGCCCATTTCGCCGGAACGATCCTGAGACGCGCGGGCGCCGCCTTGCTGGACGTCCGCCAGAATCCCGCCCTGGAGGCGGAGATCGCCCGCCGGCTGGAGTCCTCCGGCCTTAGTGTCCGGGAGGTCCGGGCCTGGAGAACGGGTCCCGGGAGAAGCGCCGTCTCCATCACACTGAAGTCGCCGCATTCCGAGGCGCCGGAGGCGATCCGCCGGGTCCTTGAAGACCTTCCGGGCGTCAGCCGCCTCAGTCTGGACCTTCTCTGACCCCCTGCAGGTTGACGGCGCGCCCCGGATCAGGGCTGAAAAACCGAGCATGTCCGAGCCGCACCTCCGTTCAGTCCTGCCTCCTGCGCCGCGGCCCCCCGGGCTGGGGTGGCGCATGATGCAGCCCCTCTGGCGGGTCGCGGATTTCTTCTGGCTGGCCCCGGCGTCCGGCGTCCGGATGCTGAGAAACCTTCCAGGGTCTGTGCGTCGCCTCCCGGAAGGCGTCATGGACCTGGGCGTCTCGGCTCTCCTGCTGGGTTTCCGGCGGCCCGTGGCGACCCTATCCGTGGTCCTGCTTGTGACCGCCGGCCCGATCGCCGTCGCCTCCCCGCTGTTCCGGACTCTCGAGCCAGCAAGGCCCGCCACAGGAGATGCCCCCGCCCCGCCGCCGCCCAGGAGGGACCGCGATCTCGCCGCCCGCCCCGCGCCGCCGCCCCCCCCCGAACTCGCCGCCCGGCTGGCCAGCCTGGACCCCGGCTTCCGCCGGCCGGTGGGTATCGCCGTCATGGACGTCGAACGCGGCTGGATCGCCGCCTCGAACGGGGACCAGGCCTTTCCCCAGCAGAGCGTCTCTAAGCTCTGGGTGGCGCTGACCGTGATGGACCAGGTCGACGCCGGGCGATTGTCCCTCGACCAGACCGTGATCCTGACGGATGCGGACCGGAGCGTCTTCAACCAGCCGGTCACCCACCTGATCGAGAACGGGATCTTCGAGACCACTCTGCGGGACCTGATCCGCCGGGCCCTGATCCAGTCGGACAATGCGGCCAACGACAAGCTCATGGCCCTGGCCGGCGGGCCGGCGACAGTGCAGGCCTTCCTGACGTCCCGGGGCATGTCCGGCATTCGCCTGGCCGAGGACGAGCGCCGCCTCCAGTCCCGGATCGCCGGTCTGACCTGGAGCCCGGACCTTTCCGCCTACGGCGCCTTCGAGGCCGCCCGGGCGCGTCTGGACCCCGAGGCGCGAGCAGCCTCCCTCGCCGCCTATGTTGATCGTCCCTTCGACGGGGCCACCCCCGCCGGCGTTGTACGCGCCCTTGCCGCCCTGCACCGCGGCGAGATTCTGTCCCCGGAATCCTCGGACTTCATCCTCCACACCCTGGGACGGGTGAAGACCGGACCCATGCGGCTTCGCGGGGGTCTGTCGCCAGGCTGGCGCGCCGCCCACAAGACGGGAACGGGCCAGGATTTCAGGGGCGAAACCTTCGGGCTCAACGATGTCGGCCTGGTGACCGCCCCGGACGGCCGGGTCTATGCCGTCGCTGTCCTGGCGCCCCAGGTGCCGAAGGGATCTCCACTGCGGCTGAGGGTGTTCCAGAATGTCTCCTCAACCCTGGTCAGCCACTGGCGGATCGAGGTCGCCGCCAGTGGCGCGGGACCGGACTCGGACCGGGCGGACTGAGCCCCACGCGTTGACTCGGACGGGTCGGTCTGTATAAGAGCGCGCTTCCGCCCGCGGGGTTCCCTGCGGGCGCTGCTTTCTTTGCTATTTCTTCGGGACGCCAATCATGTACGCGGTGATCAGAACCGGCGGCAAACAGTACCGGGTCGAACCTGGCGACGTGCTGGTGGTCGAAAAGCTGGGCGGCGAGCCCGGTGCGGACGTGGCCTTCTCGGACGTCCTGATGCTGGGCGACGGCGCTGCGGTCACCGTGGGCGCCCCCACCGTCGATGGCGCTGCGGTCAACGCCACCCTGATCGAGACCCGCAAGGGCGAGAAGGTCCGGATCTTCAAGAAGATCCGTCGCCAGGGCTATCGCCGTACCCGCGGCCACCGCCAGCCCGAGACCGTGCTGCGCGTCACCTCCATCACGGGCGCGGGCAAGACCGCCGCCTGGGACGGCGTGGTCGACCTGACGCCCAAGGCCCTGCTGGACGCCAAGGCCCGCAACCTGAAGGCGGTTGTCGCCTCGCTGGAAGCTGCGGCGCCCGTCGCTGCGCCGGCCAAGGCTGCGAAGGCCAAGGCGCCCGCCAAGGCCAAGGCCGCTCCGGCGGAGGTCGCCGAGGCGGCTCCAGCCGAGAAGCCCGCCGCGAAGAAGGCTGCGCCCAAGAAGGCCGCGGCCAAGAAGACCGACGCCGAATAATCGTCGGAAACCCAGTTTCAGGAGGCCCCCATGGCTCACAAGAAATCCGGCGGTTCCTCGCGCAACGGGCGCGATTCGGCGGGCCGCCGCCTCGGCGTGAAGAAGTTCGGTGGTGAAGCGGTCCTGGCCGGCAACATCATTGTGCGCCAGCGCGGCACCAAGTTCTTCCCGGGCGACAATGTCGGCATGGGCAAGGACCACACCCTCTTCGCGACCGCCCACGGCGCCGTGAAGTTCATCACCAAGCGTGATGACCGCACCTACGTCTGCGTGGAAAACGCAGCCGGCTGACGCGGACCTTCCCGAAGGTCCGCCTGCCTGGCGGACCGGAGGACCTCCCGAAGCGGGGAGCCCGGACGCCGGGCTCCCCGTTTTCGTTTTCAGGCCCCCGCCAGAGGGGCCGGGAGGTTCCCGAAATGCGTCCTGTCCAGTTTGGCCCTATCCTCGAGACACCCCGCCTGCGCCTGCGCGCACCGCGCCGCTCGGATGCAGCGCGGATCGCCGCCCTGTGCGCCGACTTCGAGGTGGTCCGCAATACCCGCAGCCTCCCGCACCCTTACGCCCTCGAAGACGCCGAAGCCTTCCTGGCCTCCGGCGACGGTCTCGACCCCGCACTGCAGGCGAGGTTCGTGCTCGACCATCCCGCAGAAGGCCTTGTCGGCATGCTGTCCTTTTTCGGTGAGCCCGCCCCGGGAACGGAGATCGGCTACTGGCTGGGCCGGCCCTACTGGGGCGCGGGCCTGATGACCGAGGCGGTCAAGGCCGCCCTGGCCTGGGCCGCCCGGGACTGGGGCCGGACCTATGTGCGCGCCTGGCGGCTGGACGAAAACCCGGCGTCGGACGCCGTCCTGGTGAAGGTGGGCTTCCTCTACACCGGCGAGCGTCGCCAGATCCTCGTGACCTCCCGCGGCGAGGCCCTGCCTTCCCGCGCGATGATCTGGCTGGCCTGATTTTGACGGCGGGACATGCTAGGGCCACACCATGAAGTTCCTCGACCAGTGCAAGATCTACATCCGCTCGGGCAATGGCGGCGGCGGCGCCGTGTCCTTCCGGCGGGAGAAGTACATCGAGTACGGCGGTCCGGACGGCGGCGACGGCGGCCGGGGCGGGGACGTCTGGATCGAGGCGGTGGACGGGCTGAACACCCTGATCGACTACCGCTACCACCAGCATTTCAAGGCCGAAACCGGCATCCACGGCATGGGTCGCAACCGCCACGGCGCGGCCGGAGCCGACGTGGTCCTAAAGGTTCCCGTCGGCACGGAGGTGCTGGAGGAGGACCGCGAGACCCTGATCGTCGACCTGGACCATCCCGGCCAACGCGTCCTCCTGGCCAAGGGCGGCAATGGCGGCTGGGGAAATGACCGCTTCAAGGGGCCCATCAACCAGGCCCCCTACCACGCCAACGCCGGGCAGGAAGGCGAGGAGAAGTGGATCTGGTTACGGCTGAAGCTGATCGCTGACGTCGGCCTGGCTGGCCTGCCCAACGCCGGCAAGTCCACCTTCCTGGCGGCCGCCAGCGCCGCCCGGCCCAAGATCGCCGACTATCCCTTCACCACCCTCGCTCCCAACCTCGGCATCGTCGACCTGTCCCCCGAGGAGCGGTTCGTCATGGCCGACATTCCCGGCCTCATCGAGGGCGCCTCGGAGGGCGCCGGCCTGGGAACCCGGTTCCTGGGCCATGTGGAGCGGACGGCGGTCCTGATCCACCTGGTCGACTGCACCCAGACCGACGTGGCCGAGGCCTGGCGCACAGTCCGGCATGAGCTTGAGGCCTATGGCTCAGGATTGGCGGACAAGCGCGAGATTCTCGCCCTGTCCAAGGTCGACGCCCTTGATGCGGACACCCTGGCCATGCAGAAGGAGGCGCTCGAGGCCGCCGCCGGCCGCCCGGTCAGCCTGGTCTCCGGCGTATCGGGACAAGGCGTGAAGGACCTCCTGCGCGAGGCCTGGCGCCAGGTCCAGGCTCGGCGCGCCGAGGCGAAGGCGGCCGGGGAGACCCCGGGAGACTGGCGACCGTGAGCGGCCTCGTCTCCGCCCGCCGGGTGGTCGTCAAGATCGGCTCCGCCCTGGTGGTCGGGCCGGACGGCGCACCGGACGCCGCCTGGCTCTCCGACTTCGCCGGCGACCTCGCCAGGTTGCGGGCGCGTGGCCAGCAGGTGCTGGTGGTGTCCTCCGGCGCGGTGGCCCTTGGACGCCGGCGCCTCGGACTTGGCCGCAAGACCCTCACCCTGCCCGAGAAGCAGGCCGCCGCCGCCGCCGGCCAGTCGGCCCTCATGCACGCCTGGGAGGCCGCGCTGGAGCCCCACGGCCTGCCCGTCGCCCAGGTCCTGCTGACCCGCGACGACACCGAGATCCGCCGCCGCTGGCTCAATGCCCGGGCCACCCTGGAGACCCTGCTCGACCTGGGGGTCGTTCCAGTGGTCAACGAGAACGACACGGTGGTCACCGAGGAGATCCGCTATGGCGACAACGACCGGCTCGCGGCCCGCGCGGCCCAGCTGATCGGCGCCGATCTCCTGGTCCTGCTCTCAGATGTCGACGGGCTCTATACGGCTGACCCAAGGTCGGACCCGGCGGCCGAGCACGTACCCCTGGTCACGGACCTCGACGCCGGGATCGAGGCCATGGCCGGCGGGGCCAACGCCTCGGCGGGGGTCGGCACCGGCGGTATGGCGACCAAGATCATGGCCGCGCGGATCGCCCGGCAGGCCGGTTGCGCCACCCTCATCACTCTTGGCGGCCGGTCCTCGCCTCTCGCCCAGGTCGAGGCCGGCGCGCGCGCCACCCTCGTCACCGCCGCAGTGTCTCCGCACGCCGCGCGCAAGTCCTGGATCGGCGGCTCCCTGGCGCCGTCCGGGGTGATCCGGATCGACCCCGGGGCCGCCCGGGCCCTGCGCGGGGGCAAGAGCCTGCTGGCCGCTGGCGTCACCGCCGTCGAGGGCCGGTTCGGGAAGGGGGACGCCGTGGTCATCCGGGATGAGGACGGCCTCGAGGTCGGGCGCGGCCTCTGCCGTTACGACTCCGAGGATGCAGCGCGGATCTGCGGCCTCAGTTCCGCCGCCATCGAGGCGACCCTCGGCTATTCAGAAGGGCCTGTCGTCCACGCCGACGACCTTGCGGTCGGGACCTGATCACCCCAGCGCGGTGACTTTCCGCGCCGCGAGGTCGGCCAGCCGGCTGGCGTCGATTCCCAGGCCCTCCAGTACCTCGCGCGTGTGTTCGCCCAGGGCCGGGCCCGGCCAGCGGACGCTTCCCGGGGTCTCCGACAGTTTCGGAAAGGCGTTCTGCATCTTCACCCTCCCGAAGACCGGGTGATCCACCTCGACAATGGACTGGCGGGCGACGAACTGAGGATCCTCCAGCATGTCCGGGGCGCGGAAGATGCGGCCGCAGGGAACGCCGTTGGCCTCCAGCAGGGCCAGGAGCTCCGGCAGGGGCCAGTTGCGGGTCCAGGCCGAGACGATGGCGTCCAGCTCGGCCTGGTTCTCGCCCCGTGCGGCGTGGGTGGCGTAGCGCGGGTCGGCGGCCAGATCCTCGCGGCCCATGGTCGCGGCCAGGCGGGCGAAGACGGCGTCGCCGTTCCCGCCGATCAGCAGGCTCTCGCCGTTTGCGCAGGGATAGACGTTCGAAGGCGCGATTCCGGGCAGGATGGAGCCCGAGCGCTCGCGGACATAGCCGGTCAGGTCGTACTCGGTGACCAGGTTCTCCATGACCGACAGGACGCTCTCGTAGAGGGCCGCGTCGATCATCTGGCCGCGTCCGGTGCGCTCGCGGTGATGCAGGGCCATCATGACGCCGATCACGGCGTGCAGGGCCGTCAGGCTGTCGCCGATGGAGATTCCCGCCCGGGCCGGCGGCCGGTCCGGCTCGCCGGTCACGTACCGCAGGCCGCCCATGGCCTCGCCGATCAGGCCGTAGCCGGCCTGCTCCGAGTAGGGCCCGGTCTGGCCGAAGCCCGAGACCCGGGCCATGACCAGGCGGGGGTTGCGGGCCGCGAGGGCCTCATAGCCCATGCCCCACTTCTCCATGGCGCCGGGGCGGAAGTTCTCGATCAGCACGTCGGCCTGGTCGATCAGGGCCAGGGCCAGCTCACGGCCCTCGGGCTGGCGCAGGTCGAGGGCCACCGAGCGCTTGTTCCGCCCGATGACCGGCCACCAGGGCGACAGGCCCTTGGGCAGGGAGCGGCCCCACTGGCGCATGGGGTCGCCCTTGCCGGGGTCCTCGACCTTGACCACGTCGGCCCCGAAGTCGCCCAGCACCTGGCCGCAGAAGGGGCCGGCGATGAGGGCGCCCATCTCCACGACCTTCAGGTCGGACAGGGGCCCCTTGGGGGTCTGGTCGGTCATGGCGCGCTCCGGTTCCGCTCGAGGGGACCTAGGCCGCAGGCCGGGAAGGGTGTCAATCACCGCGCACCCTTTGTCGGCCCCGGGGTTTTCCTTCCCGCCCGACAGGCGTATGCCGCCTTCCATGACCCGCTTCACGCACACGCCGCCGCCTCCGGTCCTGGTCCCTGTCGAGGGCTCGGACGCCCTCTTCCCGGTCCGCCGGGTGCTGTGCGTGGGCCGGAACTACGCCGCCCACCGCCGCGAGATGGGCGGCGATGACCGGGACCCACCGTTCTTCTTCGCCAAGCCCGCAGACGCCATCGTTCCCCCAGGCGGTAAGGTTCCCTTCCCCCCGGCCACGACCAACCTGCACCATGAGATCGAACTCGTCGTCGCCCTGAAGTCCGGCGGTGCGGATATTTCCGTCGAGCAGGCCCTGGAGCACGTCTTCGGCTATGCGGTGGGCGTGGACCTGACCCGGCGGGACCTGCAGGCCCTGGCCAAGGACAAGGGCCAGCCCTGGGAGGCCGCGAAGGGGTTCGACGCCTCGGGCCCCATGTCGGCGATCCGCCCCTGGACCGACGCCCCGCCCCAGGGACGCATCCGCCTTTCGGTCAACGGCGGCGTACGCCAGGACGCCGTTGTCGCAGACATGATCTGGAACGTGGCCGAGATCATTTCCGAGGCCTCCCGGCTCTGGACCCTCCAGGCGGGCGACCTGATCTTCACCGGCACGCCGGAAGGCGTGGGGCCGCTGCAGGCAGGCGACCGGGTCGAGGGCGAGGTTGAGGGCGTTGGCGCCCTGGCCTTCCGGCTGGACTGAGCGCCTTGCCCCTAACCCTTTACAGCTTCTGGGCCGCCACCGCCCCTTACCGGGTCCGCATCGGCCTGGCCCTCAAGGGACTGCCCTATGAGATCGTCCCCGTGGACCTGCGCGCCGGCGACCAGCATGGCGAGGCCTACCGGGCCCGTAACCCCCAGGGCCCGGCCCCCGCCCTGGAGACGGATTCCGGCGATCATCTGACCCAGAGCCTGGCGATCCTGGAATGGCTGGAGGACACCCACCCCGAGCCCCCGCTCCTGCCGGCCGACGCCCTGGGCCGCGCCCGGGTTCGCGCCATGGCCGCCATCGTGGCCTGCGACATTCATCCCCTGAACAACCTGAGGGTCCACCAGGCCCTGCAGGGGTTGGGCGTCGGTCCTGAGGCGGTCACCTCCTGGTCGGCCCGATGGGTCAGCGACGGGTTCGACGCCCTGGAGGCCATGGTCGCCCGGCATGGCGGGGTCTTCGCCTATGGCGATGCGCCCGGCCTCGCCGACTGCCTGCTCATCCCGCAGGTCTATGCCGCCGCCCGCTACGACCTCGACATGACCCGCTGGCCGGCCCTGAAGGCCGTCGCCGACCGTGCGGCGGGCCATCCCGCCTTCGAGGCCGCACATCCCAGGAACCAGCCGGAAGCGCCGAAACCCTGATGCTTGAGGACCTGAAGGCCAACAACCGGCGCTGGGCCGCCGCCAAGCTGTCCGTGGACCCGGGCTTCTTCCAGCGCCTCGCCGGGCAGCAGAGCCCGGAGTATCTCTGGATCGGTTGTGCTGACAGTCGGGTGCCCGCCAATGAGATCGTGGGTCTCGATCCCGGCGAACTCTTCGTGCACCGGAACGTCGCCAACCTCGCCCCGCCGCAGGACGCCAACTACCTGTCTGTACTCCAGTTCGCGGTCGACGTCCTGAAGGTCCGGCACATCATGGTGGTCGGGCATTACGGGTGCGGCGGCGTGGCGGCGGCCGTCGATGGAAAGAGGCGCGGCCTGGTCGATCACTGGCTGCATCCCATCCGCGACGTCTACGCCGAGAACCGCAGCGAGCTTGAGGCCTTGGCCGATGGGCAGCGACTCGACCGGCTCTGCGAGCTGAATGTCATCCGTCAGGTCCGCAACGTGGCCTCGGACGTCTTCGTCCAGGACGCCTGGGCCCGTGGCCAGGACATCAGCGTCCACGGCTGGATCTACGCCATCCATGACGGCCTCCTGACGGACCTGTCCGTCACCGTGTCCGACGCTGGCGGGCTTGAGGCCCTGCAGCCTGGCGTCAGGCCAGCTTGATCTCCCTCAGCCTCTGCTGAAGGAAGGCGTCCGCGGTGATGGGCTCGGGGAAGGCGTCGGGCCGGTCCGCCGTGACGCAGCCGGGCAGGGTGCGGACCTCGAAATCCGGCCGGAAGTGCAGGAAGAAGGGCGTCGAATAGCGCGAGAAGCCCCGCCGCTCCGGCGCCGGATTGACCACCCGGTGGATGGTCGAGGGCAGGACCCGGTTGCTCAGCCGCTCCAGCATGTCGCCGATGTTGCAGACCAGGGAGCCCGCGGGCGGGTTCACGGCCAGCCAGCGACCGTCGTGGTCCAGGACCTCAAGTCCCGCCTCCTCGGCTCCGAGCAGCAGGGTGATGACGTTGATGTCCCCGTGCGCTCCGGCCCGGATGTTGGGGCCATCCGGCGGCGCCGGGGGATAGTGAAGGAGCCTCAGGATCGAGTTCCCGTCGCGGACGGGATCGTCGAACCAGCGGCGCTCCAGGCCGAGGTATGCGGCCAGGGCCTGGAGCACTCGAAGGCCGAAATCCTCCAGTGCATTGAACAGCCAGGTGATCTCCTCGCGGAAGCCCTGAACCTCCGCGGGCCAGACATTCGGCGGCATGACCGGGGCGTAGGGGTGACCCGCCGGCAGCTCTCGGCCCATATGCCAGAACTCCTTGAGGTCGAAGTGCGGGGAGTCCTTGGCGGTCTCCACGCCGAAGGGGGTGTAGCCCCTCTGGCCGCCGACGCCGGTGACGTAACTGCGCTTCACCGCCTCCGGCAGGGCAAAGAAGGCTTGCGAGGCCGCGAGCGCCCGGTCGATCCGGGCCAGGTCCAGGTCGTGGTCGGCGATGATGCAGAATCCATAGCGGACAAAACTGTCGCCCAGGCGGCGGGAGAAGCCTTCGAAGTCGGCGGACCAGTCATTGAAGTCCACCGGCGGCAGGCCGGACGGGGAGGGGAGCTGGGTCATGACCGCCTCCTACACCGGGGCGGACCTCCGCGCCAATCCGGAGGCCTCACAGGGCGCCCGGGGCGTTTTCAAATGCTGCATTGCAACGTAAGGTGAGCCCATGGCGACCAAAATCCAATCTGATGCGGCCTCCGCCCTTACCGGCCTGCTGTTCGACGGCATGACCGTGATGGCCGGGGGTTTCGGCCTCTGCGGCATTCCCGAGAACCTCATCCTGGCCATCCGCGAGTCCGGGGTGAAGGACCTGACGGTGGTCTCGAACAACTGCGGCGTCGACGGATTCGGCCTCGGCCTGCTGCTCGAGAACGGCCAGATCCGCAAGATGATCAGCTCCTATGTGGGCGAGAACGAGCTCTTCGAGCGGCTCTACATCGAGGGCCGGCTGGAGGTCGAGTTCACGCCCCAGGGCACCCTTGCCGAGCGCATCCGGGCGGGCGGCGCCGGCATCCCGGCCTTCTACACCCGCACGGGCGTGGGCACGGTGGTCGCCGAAGGCAAGGAGACCCGCGAGTTCGACGGCGAGACCTACCTCATGGAGCGGGCGCTCAAGGCGGACCTCTCCATCGTCAAGGCCTGGAAGGGCGACGCCGAGGGCAACCTGATCTACCGGAAGACGGCGCGGAACTTCAATCCGATGATGGCGACGGCGGGCCGGGTCTGCGTCGCCGAGGTCGAGGTCCTGGTCGGGACCGGAAGCCTGGACAAGGACATGATCCACACCCCCGGCGTTTACGTGCATCGAATCCTGAAGGGCCCGGCCTACGAGAAGCGCATCGAGCGCCTGACCACCCGCCCCCGCACTGAGAAGGCGAGCGCCTGATGCCCTGGACCCGCGATGACATGACCGCCCGGGCGGCCCGCGAGCTGAAAGACGGCTTCTACGTCAACCTCGGCATCGGCATCCCGACCCTGGTCGCCAACCACATCCCGCCCGGCGTGCAGGTCACCCTGCAGTCCGAGAACGGCATGCTGGGCATGGGCCCTTATCCCTTCGAGGGCGAGGAAGACCCCGACCTCGTCAATGCGGGCAAGATGACGATCAGCGAGCTGGACTCCTCGTCCTATTTCAACAGCGCCGAATCCTTCGCCATGATCCGCGGCGGCCACATCGACCTGTCGGTGCTGGGCGCCATGCAGGTGGCGGCCAACGGCGACCTGGCGAACTGGATGGTGCCGGGAAAGATGGTCAAGGGCATGGGCGGCGCCATGGACCTGGTGGCCGGGGTGAAGCGTGTCATCGTGGTCATGGAGCACTGCGAGAAAACCGGCCGCTCCAAGCTCGTGCGCCAGTGCAGCCTGCCTCTGACGGGCAAGGGGGTGGTGGACCTCCTCATCACCGACCTCGGAGTTTTCGAGATCAACCGCGGGCGCTCCTCGGTTCGGCTTGTGGAACTGGCCCCGGGCGTTACGCTGGAAGAGGTCCGGGCCCGGACCGAGGCCGACTTCGTCACCGACCTGGCCTGATCCGGTCCGCCGCAACGGAGGCGCATCCATGTTCCGTGTCTTCCTGGCCCTGTGCCTGGTTCTTATGGCCGGCGCCGCCGTTCCCGCTGCATCCGCCCCGCCCAAGGGCTCGAACCTGAAGACCTCCATCTTCGCTGGCGGCTGCTTCTGGTCTGCCGAGCACGAGATGGAGAAGGTGCGTGGGGTGGTCGACGTCGTCGTTGGCTATTCGGGCGGCGCCAAGCGAAACCCCACCTACGAGAATCACGAGGGGCACCTGGAGGCGATCCGGGTGACCTGGGACCCGTCCCGAACCACCTACCCCGCCCTAGTCGCAGCCTTCTTCCGGAACATCGATCCCACCGATCCCAACGGCCAGATCTGCGACATCGGCCCCAGCTACCGCACAGCGGTCTTTGTGGAGACCGATGCCGAGAAGCGCGTCGCTGAACAGGTCAAGGCCGACGTCGCCCGCCAGATCCGGCGGACAGTCGCCACCCGGATCCTTCCGCGTTCGGCCTTTTGGGTGGGTGAGGGCTACCACCAGGACTACGCGATCAAGAATCCCGCCCACTACAACCGCTACCGCATCGGCTGCGGTCGCGACGCGCGGATCCGGGCCGTCTGGGCTGGACGGGGCTGAAGGGCGCCGCGCAGGCGGACGTCCATAGCCCGGGAGCGTGTCGTTTTTGCAGCACTTCAGCTCATGGCGCCAACTGTCAGAAAACCGTCACCCTTAATGTGACATTCCACGCTATACGCACGCCCAACCGGTCGGGGCAGGCTGCAGGCCGGATTCATCCGATAGAGGGTATCCATAATGACAACGAGAATGCTCGCCAATAGCGCGGCGGTCGCCGCCCTGATGTGCGCCATGGCCGTGCCGGCCTTTGCGCAGGAAACCACCAGCGCCATCCGGGGTCAACTTGAAGGCAACGATGGCGCGTCCGTTGCCAACGCCACGGTGACCGTGGTTCACACCCCCTCCGGAACCCGCTCCATCACGCGGTCTGGCGCAGACGGCGTGTTCGATGCGCGGGGACTTCGGGTTGGCGGTCCCTACACCGTGACGATCAGCGCGCCGGGCTACGAGACCGAAACTGTCTCCGGCGTCGTTCTGACCCAGGCAGAGACCCTGCGCCTGAACATCGATCTGATCTCGACGACCGCTGTGGACGAGGTGATTGTCACCGCCGCGCGGAACCCCGAGGCGGGCAATTCCGGCATCGCCTCGACCCTGAGCCGGGGCTCGATCGAGGCGGTGGTTTCGGTCACCCGGGATATCCGGGACCTCGCCCGTCGCAACCTGCTGACGTCCACCAACGCCCAGGCCGACGGCGGTGTCTCCATCGCCGGATCCAACCCCAAGCTGAACCGGATCACGATCGACGGCGCGTCCGTGCAGGACGACTTCGGCCTGAACTCCGGGGGACTGCCCACCCTGCGCGGCCCCATCTCCATCGACGCCGTCGAGCAGTTCACGGTCCAGTCGGTTCCCTATGACGTCGAGAACGGCGACTTCCAGGGCGGCGCGATCGATATCGTCCTTCGCTCCGGCGGTAATGACTTCACCGGTTCGGCCTTTGTGAACTACCTCAACGACGGCCTCGTCGGCGAGAAGGTCAAGGGCCGGTCTATCCCCCAGACCATCAGCCAGACCAACTATGGCGGGTTCCTGTCCGGCCCGATCCTGGCTGACCGGCTCTTTTTCGCCCTCTCCTACGAGAGGTACGAGTCCAGCGAGGCGGTGGTCACCGGCCCCACCGGGGCGGGCTTCGCCAACAGCATCAGCGGCGTGACGCAATCGACGATCGATCAGGTCGTCGGGATCCTGAACAATTCCTACGCCACCAAGTTCGATGCGGGCGGCATTCCTCGCAACACCCCGATCCTGGACGAGAAGTACTCGGCGAAGTTCGACTGGAACATCAACGATCGTCATCGCGCCTCGTTCACCTATCGATACTCCCTCTCCGAGGTGATCGCCCGTCCGAACCTGAATGCCGGCACGGCGGGACTCTCGTCCAACTTCTACCTGAGCGGCGAGGACGACACGTCCTATGTCGGTGAACTGAATTCCCAGTGGACGGACTCGCTAAACACCCAGATCCGTATCTCCCAGCGGGACTATGTGCGCCAGCAGATGCCGGATTCGGGACAGGAGTTCTCTGAGCTGGCCATCTGCTCGGCAGCGACTTCCGACGCCGTCCTGACCACCTGCGCTTCCGGCTTCTCCAGCGTCCGGATCGGGCCGGACGCCTTCCGCCAGGCCAATGAGCTTGAGACCAAGAATCTGAATATTCAGGCCAAGGCGACCTATGCGCTTGGTGATCACCTGTTCAAGATTGGCTTTGAGTCCCAGAACATCGAGGTCATCAATCTCTTTGTCCCCAGTAGCGACGGGGTCTACTATTTTGACTCGATCAACGACTTCCAGCCCGGACGCGCGAATCGCCTGACCTACTCGAACGCGCCTTCTGGAAATCCCTTCGATGCGGCAGCTAAGTTCAAGTACCAGCAGAACAGCCTGTACCTTCAGGATGTCCTTGATATCAGCACCGACCTGCAGGTGACGGCGGGCTTCCGCTATGACTGGTACTCAAGCGACGACAAGCCGATCGCCAATCCCTTCTTCCGGGACCGGAACGGCTTCACCAACCAGACCACCTATGACGGCAAGTCGATCCTCATGCCCCGGTTGGCGTTCAAGTATGATCCCAACGAGTCCATCCGCATCACGGGCGGCGCCGGGATCTTCGCCGGCGGCATCCCCGATGTCCTGCTCTCCACCTCCTTCAGCACCACCGGCTATGCGGCGGCGGGCGTGACCATTGAGCGGAACGCGGACGGCACCTTCCGGGAGTTGGGCAACAATGTCGCCTTCACCCAGGCCGCGGGCGCCTCGGCCCTGAACGTCAACCGTGGGGACGCACGGTTTGGTTATGACCTTCCGTCGGCGGTGACGGGCTTGGTGACGCCCACCATCCTCCCGACCTCGTCCGAAGTGATCGCGCTCAACCCGTCCTTCCAGATCCCCTCGTCCTGGAAGTTCTTCCTGAGCGGCTCCATCGATCTGCCCTTCGGCTTCAAGGCGCAGACCGACCTGGTGGTCACTGAAGTGATCTCGACACTCCAGTACACCGACTTCAAGGTCCGGCCGCTTCTTGTGAACGGGCAGCAGCAGTTCACCCCCGATGGGCGCCCCCGCTACGATGGCCTGACCATGACGGACGCCGCCCGGGCTGCGGCCGGCGTTTCGGGCACTAACGTGCAGACCGCGGCGGACCTGGTCGTCGGCAATGACAAGCGCGGCAGGGGATACGTCGCTGCGGTGGGGCTCTCACGGGGTTTCTTCGACGACGATCTCAATGTCTCTGTGGGTTACGTCCGACAGAACCTCGAGGAATCCACCAGCGGCCTCCGGTTCGGAACGACCTCCGGGTCCCTCTACGCCAGCCAGCTCGCCTCTGCCGAGAACGCTAACAGCGATGCCTATGGCCGGGGCTATGAGGAGATCCGCGACCGCGCCAAGATTGAGTTGAGCTACGAAAAGGCGTTCTTTGCGGACGCCAAGACCCGTATCTCGCTCTTCGGCGAGTTCCGGTCGGGTCGTCCCTTCAACGTGACGATGGCGAGCCAGGGCGGCAACCGCAGCCCGGTCTTCGGCACCAACCGGGGCGCCTATCAGCTCTACGTTCCGGACTTCGCCGCCGATGCAAACCCCAACGACCTGGATGTCGGCTTCGTCACCTTCGACAGCGTCAACACGCTCAACGCCTTCAGGGCTGCGGTGAACCGGTTCGACCTCCCGGTCGGCGTGGTGCCCAAGGGCTACAACCGTAACCCTGATGTGAACCAGGTGGATCTGCAGATCAGCCAGGAAGTCCCGACCCCGATCCAGGGTCACAAGTTCAAGGTGGTTCTGGACGTCTACAACGTCCTCAACCTGATGAACGATAGCTGGGGAACCATCGAAGAGTACGGTTCCACAGGTTCCGGCCAGGGCAACAACCGGATCGTCGACGTTCAGTGCGCCACGGCGACGGGCACCGCCGCGGGAACCGGTAGCCCGGTGTGCGCCCGGTACCGATACTCGAACCCGAGCACCACGGCCCTGACCCGGTCCTTCGCGGGTCGCCCGGGGGCGAACAACCCGTCTCTCTGGGCCGCGCAGATCTCGCTTCGCTATCAGTTCTAAGGCCCAGAAAGAGTCACCTTTCAGGGGGCGGTCCGGCGACGGGCCGCCCCTTTCTCTTGCCCGCTCTGTCGAGGCGCTTGACGCGGCGGCCAGCCTCGCCCATTTGCCCGCGTCCCTTGAGGGAGAACTGCGCCATGTCCCGCCCTGTTCCCGCCGAATGGGCCCCTCACCGGGCCATGTGGCTGGGCTTTCCCAGTCATGAAGACCTCTGGGAGGACAATCTCGCCCCCGCCCAGGACGAGGTGGAGGCCCTGGCCCGCGCTCTGGCCGGTCCCGGCGGCGAGGCTGTGCGCCTGATGACGGGCTCGGCGGCGGGCGAGGCGGAGGCCCGGCGTCGGCTGGGCGGCCTCGAGGGTATCGAGATCATCCCCGGCCGCTTCGGCGACGTCTGGCTCCGCGACACCGGTCCTCTCTTCCGGGGGCAGGACGCGGCCGTGGGCTTCACCTTCAACGGCTGGGGCGGCAAGTACGACCTTCCCCACGATGACGAGGTCGCCGCGCAGATCGCCGACCACGCCGGCGCCGTCCTGACGCGTAGCGACGCCATCCTCGAGGGCGGCGCCCTGGACCATGATGGCGAAGGGACGGTGCTCACCACCCGACAGTGCCTCCTCAACCCCAACCGCAACGCGGGCTGGACCGAGGCGCGGGCCGAGGCTGTGCTGACCCGCGACCTGGGCGCCCGGAAGGTGCTCTGGCTGGGGGATGGCCTGCAGAACGACCATACGGACGGCCATGTCGACAACCTGGCCCGCTTCGCCGCCCCTGGGGTGGTGCTCTGCCCCGTGGCCTTCGGCGCGGGAGACCCCAATGGCGGGGTCTACGATGCGGCGGCCCGGGCCCTGGCCGACATGACCGACGCGGAAGGCCGGCGCCTGAAGGTGGTCCGCATCCCCTCGCCGGGTTGGGTGGAAGTGGATGGGGTTGGCGGCGCGCCGGCCAGCCACATGAACTTCATCATCGCCAACCGCGCCGTGATCCTGCCAGTCTACGGCGAGGGCCTGGCCGGGACCCTGGCCGCCCAGGGCCTGTCCGAAGCCTTCCCGGGCCGTGAGGTGATCGCCCTGCCGTCCACCGCCCTCCTGTCCGGGGGCGGGTCCTTCCACTGCATCTCCCAGCAGGAGCCGGCCTGATGACCCGAAAGCTGACTGTCGCGGCCCTTCAGAGCGCCTACGGCGCCGACCGGGACGCGAACATCGCCCGCACGGCCGACCTGATCCGCCAGGCCGCCGACCGGGGCGCCCAGGTCATCCTGCCCTCGGAGCTCTTCCAGGGCCCCTATTTCTGCGTCGCCCAGGAAGAGCGCTGGTTCGCCGAGGCCCATCCCTGGCGCGAGCACCCCTGCGTCACCGCCCTCGCGCCCCTGGCGGCGGAGCTGGGCGTCGTCCTGCCCATCTCGATCTTCGAGCGCGAGGGTCCGCACTACTTCAACAGCCTGGTGATGGTGGACGCCGACGGGTCCCTCTTGGGCCTCTACCGCAAGAGCCACATCCCCGATGGCCCCGGCTACATGGAGAAGTACTACTTCCGCCCCGGCGACACCGGCTTCCGGGTCTGGGACACCCGCTTTGGCCGCGTCGGCGTCGGGATCTGTTGGGACCAGTGGTATCCGGAATGCGCCCGGGCCATGGCCCTGATGGGCGCCGAGGTGCTGCTCTATCCCACGGCCATCGGGTCCGAGCCGCACGACGCCAGCCTCGACACCGCCGCGCCCTGGCGCCGGGCCATGCAGGGGCATGCGGTCTCCAACGTCATTCCGGTGGTGGGCGCGAACCGCACCGGCTTCGAGCCCTGGGTGGGTTATCCCGGCGGCGGCCAGGGCTTCTACGGCTCCAGCTTCATCGCCAATCACCGGGGCGACCTGGTCGTGGACATGGGGCGGGACGAGGAGGGGGTGGCCGTGGCGACCTTCGACCTCGACTTCCTCGCCGGGCACCGGGCGGCCTGGGGCTTCTTCCGGGATCGCCGGACCGACCTCTACGGGGCGCTGACCGCGCCAAGGCCTGAATGATCGTCACCGATCGGCTAGTCTTGCGGCCCTGGACAGAGGCCGATCGCCCGGCCTTCGCGGCGATCAACGGCGATCCCCGGGTCCACGACTGGCTCGGCGGGCCCATCTCGGCCGAGGCGACCGACGCCTTGATCGACCGAATCAACGCCGGGATCGCGGCGGACGGCTTCGGCCTCTGGGCGGCGGAGCAGCGCGCAGACGGCCGCCTTGCGGGGATGATCGGCCTGTCCCGCATGGCCGAAGGAAACCTGCCGGTCGGTCCCTGCGTGGAGATCGGCTGGCGGCTGCACCCGGATGTCTGGGGGCAGGGGCTGGCCTCGGAGGGCGCCCGAGCGGCCCTGGACTGGGGCCTGGGTCCGGGAGGGATTCCCGAGATTCTGGCCTTCACGGCGACAACCAACCTGGCCTCCCAGGCGGTCATGCGCCGGATCGGCATGGTCGCCGACCCGACGCGCGACTTCGACCACCCGCGCCTGGCGGAGGGACACCCCCTTCGCCGGCACGTGGTCTGGACGACCCGGCTTTAACGCAGGACCGTCAGGCCGTTGCGGATGACGGTGACGTTGCGGGCCTTCACGCGGGCCTCGAACGAGATGGTCTTGCCGTCCTTCCAGATGTCCACCGTGATCACGTCGCCGGGGAAGACAGGCGAGGAGAAGCGCGCCTGGTGGGAGTAGATCTGGTCGGCGTCGAACCCGGTCACTTCCTGCAGGATGGCCCGGCAGGTGATGCCGTAGGTGCACAGGCCGTGCAGGATGGGCCGGTCGAAGCCCGCCTTATTCGCCACGCCGGGGTCTGAGTGCAGGGGGTTGCGGTCGCCGTTCAGGCGGTAGAGCAGGGCCTGGTCCTCGCGGGTCGCGAAGTCGACGGAGATGTCCGGCGCCCGGGTCGGCACGGCGTGCGGCTCGGGGGCGCCCTCCGAGGGGCCGCCGAAGCCGCCGTCGCCGCGAGCGAAGGTGGATCCCGTCAGGGTGGCGACCTTCTCGCCCTTCTCGTCGGTCCAGACGGTCTCGTTGATGATGACCGCGCCCTTGCCCTCGCCCTTGTCATAGGCGCCAATGGTGCGCCCCTCGGCGGTAAAGGTCCCGCTGGTCGGCAGGGGCTTGTGAAGCTCGACCTTCTGCTCGCCGTGGACGACCATCAGGAAGTTGATCTGGCTGGGTCGGTGGCCGGGCGGCATTTCCGGGGCCGGGCCTGCGGCGCCGCGCAGGGCGGCGGCCAGCACGGTGGCGGCGGTCGGGACCACCTTCAGGCCCTTCTCATAGACAAAGGCCAGTTCTGTCTCGTCCATCGGGTCCTGGCCCAGGCCGATGCCGAGGGCGTAGAGCATCACGTCCTTGTCGCCATACGAGAAGGTCCGCGGCGCGGTGCGCTGCTGAAGGATGTCTGGATAATAGATGGCCATGAGATCGTTCCCTCTCCACGGGCGGCTCCGCCGCCGTTTCTTATGGGGTGATTGAAGCGGCTCGGACTCTGTCGTGCAAGCGCCGGCGCCCGGATTTGCCGCCAATCCTGCAATCGGTTAGAAGCGGCGGCTTCTGCAGCGACGGCCCCCCCGTCGCCGCACTCCCGACCTTCGCCCTCCAGACCCAAGGCACTCCATGGCGACCCCTACTCAGATTAACCGCGGCGGCCAGATCAGCGGCAACGTCCTGTTCTATAATAAGCCTGAGCCGCTCTCGCCCGAGCTGCACAAGGGCATGGGAGTCAACCGTCTGGATGGCCCCTTCGGCTTCGCCCGGACCGGCCACGCCGTGCCCCTGACGGTCACCGAGTTCAGCATCGCCTGCCTGACCTTCCCAATCATCTTCGTGGGCGAGGACAAGACTCCCCTGGCGATCATGGGTCTGAACGCCGACCAGAACATGTTCCTGCGTGACGATGGGCTGTTCGATCCGGGCATCTACGTGCCCGCCTACATCCGCCGATATCCCTTTGTCTTCGCCAATGACGACGCCGCAAAGCAGTCGATCCTGTGCATCGACCGTTCGGCGGAGTTCATCGTCGAGGGCGGCGACCTGCCCTTCTTCAATCCGGACGGCTCGCCCAGCGAGTACACCCAGAACTGCATCGAGTTCTGCAACAACTACGAGGTTGAGCGACAGAAGACCCTCGCCTTCGTCCAGATGCTGAAGGACCTCGACCTGTTCGAGGTCAAGCGCGCCTTCCACACGCCGATCAATCCGGATGGGACGGCAGGAGAGCCCCAGCAGATCGCCGAGTACTTCGGCATCTCGGAAGAGAAGCTCAATGCCCTGCCGCATGACAAGCTTGCGGAGCTGCGCGACAATGGCGCCCTGCAGCAGATCTATGCCCACATCATCAGCCTGTTCGGCTGGGACCGCCTGGTGGCCCTGCAGATCTACAAGTTGTCCGAGGCGGCGGCGCGGGAAGCCGGCCAGGCCGTCTAGCGCGAGAACACCGAGCGGGTCAGGCAGGAAAAGACCAGCCGGCCCGCCTCGTCCAGCAGGTCATGCTGGGCGATGACGATGCCCTTGCCGTCGCCCACCGGGTCCTTGCCCATGATGGTCATGCGGCCGCGCAGGACCTCACCCGCCGGAGGGTTGCGGACCCAGCGCAGGGCGTCGACGCCCAGGCGCTTGGTCTGCGGCCAGCCGAGTGTGGCCAGGGCGTCCAGCCGGCTCCAGACGGCGTAGACCATGGCGTCCGGCGCTCCGCGGTCTGCGGGCCAGCCGGGGGCGAAGGCCTCGATGAAGACCTCCAGGGCTCGGCCATCCACCCGAAAGTCGCCAAGTGGCGCCACCTGGCCGATCTCGATCTCGTCAAACCTGCCCGGCACGCGCGGGTCTCCCTTTCACCGTTTGGCAAACGCAGCGATCATGGGGGCAGACGCGCGCGAAATCGAGCCCCGCCATCCGATGGCCGCAGATTGCCATGGCGGGGTGTCGGACCATATTAGGCGCAGACCCGGTCCGCGGGACCGTCGGGGGATGACATGCTCAGGACACTGCTCGCCGACCTTGTGGCCCTGCTGGCCCTTTCGGCCAGCCTTGCGGCCTCCCCGTCCTTTGCGGGGCCGGTGCGCACGGGTCACCTCACCGCCGAACTCGCCGCCGCCACCCGTGGGGTCGCGCCCGGCCAGGAGGTCCAGCTGGTCCTGCGGCAGGACATCGACAAGGGCTGGCACACCTACTGGCGCAACTCCGGGGATTCCGGTGCGCCGACCGAGCTGATCTGGACCCTGCCCCCCGGCTGGTCGGCCGGCGACCTCGTCTGGGCTCCGCCGTCGCGCAAGCCCATTGGGCCCCTCATGAACTATGGCTATTCGGGCGAGGTCCTTCTGCCGGTGACCGTCCAGGCCCCGGCTTCCGCCCGGCCCGGCGACACGGTCACCCTTCGGGCGAAGGCCGCCTTCCTCGTCTGCTCGGACGTCTGCATCCCTGAGGACGCAGATCTCAAGCTGGATCTCAAGGTGGTGGCCGGCGCCCCGGCCCCGGACCCTGTCTGGGCGCCCCGGGTCGAGGCGGCCCTGGCGGCGGTCCCGCGCCCGGGCCAGGTGCAGGCCGTCCTGTCCAGCGGCCCGGCGGGCCTCCGGATCGCCTCTACAGGTGCTGTCGTCGCGGGCGGAACGGTCCGGGACGCCTACTTCTACCCCTATGCCTCGGGGGTCATCGACCACGCCGCCCCGCAGTCGGTGGATCGCGGGCCCGACGGCCTGACCCTGACCCTGAAACCTGCTCCCACTGCCGCCGCGCCGGCCTCGCTGACCGGCGTGCTCTCGGTGGACGGCAAGGTCTACGAGATCGAGGCGGCTGCGGGAGAGGCGCCTCCTGGCGCCGGCGGCCTCGGACCTCCGCCTTCGGCTGCGCAGGCCGGCGGGGGCGCCGGGGGGCTGGCCGGGGCGATCGCCTTCGCCTTCCTCGGCGGCCTGATCCTGAACCTCATGCCCTGCGTGTTTCCGGTCCTGGCCATGAAGGCGGCCTCCCTGGCCGGACATGGGCATGACCGGCGCGCCGCCCGCCTGCAGGGCCTGGCCTTCCTGGCCGGCGTGATGGCCACCTTCCTGGCGCTCGCCGCCCTCCTGCTGGTCGTCCGCGCCGGCGGCGCCGCCGTGGGGTGGGGGTTCCAGCTCCAGTCTCCACCCGTGGTGGCGGGCCTCGCCCTCCTCATGCTGGCGGTGGGCCTGAACATGTCGGGCCTGTTCGAGATCGGCGCCTCCCTCCAGGGGATCGGCGCCTCCCTCCAGGGGATCGGCGCGGGGGCGGCTTCCCGGGGCGGGGGTCTTGGGGCCTTCCTCACCGGCGCCCTGGCGGTGGTGGTGGCGGCGCCCTGCACGGCGCCCTTCATGGCGCCGGCCCTCGGCTGGGCCATGACCCAACCGGCGGCCCTGTCCCTGGCGGTGTTCGCCGGCCTTGGCCTCGGATTCGCCGCCCCCTTCACCCTGGCCGCCCTGGCGCCCGGTCTCCTCACCCGGCTGCCCCGGCCGGGCCCCTGGATGGACACCTTCCGCAAGGTCCTGGCCTTCCCGATGTACGGAGCCGCCGCCTGGCTGGCCTGGGTGCTCGCGGTCCAGGCCGGCCCGGATCTGCTGGCCCGCCTGCTGGCGGCCGGCGTCCTCCTGGCCTTCGCCTGCTGGCTGGCCGGCCTGGCCCAGAAGCGCGCGATCCTTGGCCAGCCCTCCCGGATCCTGGGGATCACCGCCCTTGTCATCGCCGCACTGTCGGTGGCCGCCGCCGTCTGGCCGTCTCCCGCCGCCGCGGACGCCTCCGCCCAGGCCGCATCAGGCGTCGACGCCTCCGGGTTGGCCTACGAAGCCTACTCTCCTGAGCGGCTGTCCGCCCTGCAGGCGGAGGGCAGGCCGGTCTTCGTAAACTACACCGCCGCCTGGTGTGTCACCTGCCAGGTCAATGAGAGGGTCGCCTTCTCCACACGTATCGCCGCCGAGGCCTTCGAGGCCAGCGGAACCGTCTACCTGAAGGCCGACTGGACCCGGCGCGACGCGGTGATCGCCGAGGATCTCGCGCGCTTCGGCCGCGCCGGGGTGCCGCTCTACCTCGTCTATCCTGCGGGTGGCGGCGAGCCTCGCATCCTGCCCCAACTCCTGACCCCGGACATCGTCGCCCGCGCCGTGCAGGACGCCGCCCGGGGATGAGCGCCGTGCCCGATCCCTGGGAGGCCCTGGCGCGCACTGCGGCGGCTGATCCTCCGCTCCGCCGCCTGTTCGAGGCTGAGCCCGACAGAGTCCACCGCCTGACCTTCGAAGCTTGCGGCCTGGCCCTGGACCTGTCCAAACAGCCCTGGTCCGCCGAAAGCTTCACCCGGGCGGTTGACCTTGCCCGCGCCTGTGGCCTCGAGGCGGCGCGGGAGGCCCTGTTCGCCGGCGAGGCGGTCAACGCCTCCGAGGGCCGCGCCGTCCTGCACATGGCCCTGCGGGATCCCGGGGCCCGGGACTGGCGCGCCGGCGACCAGTCGGTCGCCGGGTCCGTGCGGTCAGAGCTCGACCGCATGCTGCACTTCGCCGGGGCGGTGCGGAACGAGGGTGTGATCCGGGCGGTGGTGCACATCGGCATCGGCGGGTCGGACCTCGGGCCGCGACTGGTCTGGGAGGCCCTGGCCCCCGCCGTCCCCGGGATCGAGCTGCGCTTTGCGGCCAATGTGGATCCGTCCGAGATCACCGCCGCCCTGGCCGGCCTCGACCCGGCCCGCACCCTGGTGATCGTGGTCTCCAAGACCTTCACCACCCAGGAGACCCTGTTCAATGCCCGCGCCGCCCGAGCCTGGCTGGCGACGGCGCCTGGGGCGGAGACGCGCCTGGCGGCCGTCACCGCGGCGCCAGGGGCCGCCGCCGACTTCGGCGTCGCCGCCGACCGCATCTTCCCCTTCGCCGAGTGGGTGGGCGGGCGCTTCTCCCTCTGGTCAGCGGTGGGCCTGTCCTGCGCCATCGGCCTGGGGCCCGAGACCTTCGCCGGCCTGCTGGCGGGGGCGGCGACGATGGACAGCCATTTCCTCTCGGCCCCGCCGGAAGAGAGCCTGCCCGTGGTCCTGGCCCTGGCCCACGTCCTGAACCGCGACATCCTCGGACGGCCCGCCCGGGCGGTGGTTCCCTACGCCCGCCGCCTGCGCCTCCTTCCGGCCTTCCTCCAGCAGCTGGAGATGGAGTCCAACGGCAAGCGCGTCGGGCGTGATGGCCAGCCCGTGGATCGGCCCACCGCCGGCGTCGTCTTCGGCGAGCCCGGAACCAATGGCCAGCACGCCTTCTTCCAGGCCCTGCACCAGGGAACCGACGTCATTCCCCTCGACATCCTGGCTGTGCGCAAGCCCGTGGAGGGCGACCCCGCCGCCCACCTCGCCCTCCTGGCCAACGCCATCGCCCAGGCCGAGGCCCTGATGGCCGGACGGACCGAGGCCGAGACGCTCGCGGCGGCCGGTGGCGACCCTGTCCTTGCCGCCCAGAAGGCCTTCCCGGGCGACCGGCCCTCGGGCTTTCTCCTGCTGGAGCGCCTGGACGCCCCTGCGCTCGGCGCCCTCCTGGCCCTCTTCGAGCACAAGGTCTTCGTCGAGGGCGTCCTGTGGGGGCTCAACAGCTTCGACCAGTGGGGCGTTGAGCTGGGCAAGGTCCTGGCCGCTCGCATCCTGCCAGAGCTGGAGGGCGGGGCGCTCGCGCTGCACGACGCCTCCACCGCCGCCCTGATCGCCCGCCTGCGCGGCGAGTGAGGCCCGCGACGGGTTTACGCCTCCGGCGCCTCCGGTACAGTGGCGGCAGAGGGGCGGTCAGCGCCCCCGCTGGAGGAGACCCAAGGGCCATGCACCTCGCTGACCACGCGCGCCTGACCCCCGAAAAGCCGGCCCTGATCTCGGCCGATACCGGCAAGGTCGTGACCTTCGCCCAGCTGGACGAGCGCTCCCTGCGGATGGCCAACCTATTCCGCACCCGCGGGCTGAAGCGGGGTGACCACGTGGCCCTCTTGATGGAGAACAACCTCGCCTTCCTGGACGCGGTCTGGGCCTGCTTCCGGTCGGGCCTCTACATCACCACCATCAACCGCTACCTGCCGCCGGACGAGGCCGCCTACATCGTCAATGACTGCAGGGCCAAGGTCCTGATCAGCTCCCACGCCAAGCGCGAGACCGCCGAGGGCTTGGCGGACCTGATCCCCGCCTGCCCGATCCGCCTGATGGTGGACGGCGTCATCCCGGGCTGGGAATCCTACGAGGCGGCCCGGGACAGCGCCTCGCCTGCGCCCCTCGACCAGGAATGGATGGGCGATTCCATGCTCTACAGCTCGGGCACCACGGGCCGGCCCAAGGGCATATTGCGGCCCCTGCCAGAGGTAAGCCCCGCCGAGGCCTTCGCCCTGCGCCAGCAGGCCAACCGCTATGGTTTTGGTCCCGACACGGTCTACCTGTCGCCGGCGCCCCTCTACCACGCCGCCCCCCTGGCCTATGTGGTCACCGTCCAGTCCTTCGGCGGGACCGTGGTGATGATGGAGCGGTTCGACGCCGAGCGGTCGCTGGAGCTGATCCAGGACTACCGGGTCACCCACTCCCAGTGGGTGCCGACCATGTTCGTGCGCATGCTCAAGCTGCCGGAAGAGGCCCGCGGGGCCTTCGATGTCTCCAGCCTGCAGGTCGCCATCCACGCCGCCGCCCCCTGCCCGGTGGAGGTCAAGCGCCAGATGATCGAATGGTGGGGGCCGGTCCTCTACGAGTACTACGCCGGGACCGAGGGCTCGGGCTCGACCTTCATCGACAGCGAGGACTGGCTCAGGCGCCCCGGCTCGGTGGGCCGGGCGGCGGTGGGCGTCCTGCACGTCTGCGACGAGGAGGGGAACGAGCTGCCCCCCGGCGAGACGGGACTCATCTACTTCGAGCGTGAGATCCCAACCTTCGAGTACCACAACGACCCTGAGAAGACCCGGTCCTCCCGGCATCCTAAGCACCCTAACTGGAACGCCCTGGGCGACGTCGGCTACCTGGACGCGGAGGGCTATCTCTACCTCACCGACCGCAAGGCCTTTATGATCATCTCGGGTGGGGTGAACATCTATCCCCAGGCCATCGAGGACGCCCTGATCACTCATCCCAAGGTCGCCGACGTGGCGGTTTTCGGCGTGCCGGACCCGGAGATGGGCGAGGCGGTCAAGGCGGTGATCGAGCCGGCCCCGGGCGTGGCGCCCACCACGGACCTCGCCGCCGAGCTGATGGCCTATGCCCGCGAGCACCTGGCCCACTACATGGCCCCGCGCTCCATCGACTTCATCGAGGAAATGCCGCGCCTGCCTACCGGCAAGCTCTATAAGCGCATTCTCCGCGACGCCTACTGGCAGGGCGATCGCAAGATCTGAACTCAGCAGGAAAGACCATCATGCAGGACCTTTCGGGAAAGACCGCCTTCATCACCGGCGGGGCCTCGGGCCTTGGCCTGGCCATGGCCCATGCCTTCGGCGCCGCGGGCATGAACGTCATGCTGGCCGACATCGAGACCGAGGCCCTGGCCCGGGCGGTGGCCGAACTGGAGGCCCGGCAGGTGCGCGTGGCCGCCGTCCAGTGCGACGTCACCGATCGCGCCGCCCTGGTCGCCGCCGCCCGCGAGACGGTGGCCGCCTTCGGCAAGGTCCACGTCCTGTGCAACAACGCCGGCGTGGGCGCCGGCGGGGCCGCAGACGAGATGAAGCCCGCCGACTGGGACTGGACCTTCCAGGTCAACCTGATGGGGGTGATCTACGGCTTCGAGGCCTTCCTGCCCCACATCCGCGCCCACGGAGAGGGCGGGGCGATCATCAACACCGCCTCCATGGCCGGCCACATGTCGCCCCCGGGCATGGAGGCCTACAGCGCCTCCAAGTTCGCCGTCGTGGCCCTGACCGAAGGCTGGGCGGCCCAGCTGGCGGCCGAGAACATCCAGGTCCAGGTCCTCTGCCCGGGCTTCGTGCGCACCCGCATCAACCAGTCGGGCCGCAACCGCCCGGCCAAGTTCGGCGGGCCCCAGGTGCGCGAGATCGTCCCGGACGATCGGGTGGCGAACGGCATCGACCCGGCCCGGGTCGGCGCCCGGGTGCTGGAGGCCCTACAGGCCGGCGACCTCTACATCTTCACCCACCCGGACATGCGACCCTTCGTCCAGATGCGTTTCCAGGGGATCATGGCGGGCTTCGACTCCGCCGACCGCAGCCAGGCCCTGGCCGGCATGGACTACCGGACCCCGGACCTCGATCTCCTGCCGTGAGGCCGGCGGGCGCCGGGCCCGGGGCTGGACGGCCCGGCGGCTATGGGCTAGGGACCCGACCCATGCTCCGTCAGGTTCATCATCACGGCCTCCACCATCCGACCTGCGAAAGCGGGAGCGGGCGGGTGCGTTCGGCCTGATCGAACCTCCGGCGCCGGCCCCCGCGCAATGCGGACGGGGCCGACCGGCGGCTCCGTCCCTGGCCAACCCAAGGGATAGGACCATGACCACCCCCGACACCCCGACCGAAGCCGCCGCGGACGCGCCACGCCCCGAAGCCCGTGCGCCGCGCGGCTTCATGGACCGCCGCGCCCGCGACCTCGCCGCCGAGCGCCGGATCCTGGCCCGCGTCTCCGAGGTCTACGAGCGCTACGGCTTCGAGGCCCTCGACACCGGCGCCCTGGAATACGCCGACGCCCTGGGTAAGTTCCTGCCCGACGCCGACCGTCCCAACGAGGGCGTCTTCGCCCTGCAGGACGACGATGACCAGTGGATGGCCCTGCGCTACGACCTCACCGCGCCCCTCGCCCGGTTCGTGGCTCAGAACCGCGAGGGGCTGACCAAGCCCTTCCGGCGCTACGCCTACGGTCCGGTCTGGCGCAACGAGAAGCCCGGCCCCGGCCGGTTCCGCGAATTCACCCAATGCGACGCCGACACGGTGGGTTCGGCCCGTCCCGAGGCGGACGCCGAGATCATCGCCATGGCCGCCGAGGGCCTGGCCGCCGCCGGCCTGCCCGAAGGCGGCTATGTCCTGCGGATCAACAATCGCCGCCTCCTCAATGGTCTCCTCGACCGGGCTGGCGTGGCCGACGAGGGCCAGAAGCTCGCCGTCCTGAGGGCCGTGGACAAGCTCGACCGGCTGGGTCCCGAGGGTGTCCGCCTGCTGCTGGGCGAAGGGCGCAAGGATGAGTCCGGTGCCTTCACCCGGGGCGCGGGCCTTTCGGCCGCCGCCGCCGAGTCCGTCCTGGCCTTCACCGCCGCCGGGGCCGGGGACCGGGCCGAGACCCTGCGTCGCATCGCCGAGGTCATCGGCGGCTCGGCTGAGGGCGACGCGGGCCTGGAGGAGCTGGCGGGCATTGACCGGGCCCTGGCCGGCATGGGCGTCGGAGCCGACCGGGCCGTCTTCGATCCTTCGGTGGTCCGGGGGCTGGAGTACTATACCGGCGCGGTCTTCGAGGCCGAGCTGCGGCTGGAGATCCTGGACGAGAAGGGCCAGCCCGCACGGTTCGGCTCCGTCGGCGGCGGCGGTCGCTACGACGACCTGATCGCCCGCTTCACCGGCGAGCGCACCCCCGCCACGGGCTTCTCCTTCGGTGTCTCCCGTCTGGCCGCCGCCCTGCGCGCCGCCGGCCGCGACGCTGGGCGGGAGGCGAGGGGCCCCGTGGTGGTCATCGCCTTCTCGCCCAACGACATGGAGGCCTATTTCGGCGTGGCCGCAGAGCTCCGGGCCGCCGGGATCGCCGCCGAGGTCTATCTTGGCGCCTCGGGAATGAAGGCCCAGATGAAGTATGCCGACCGCCGTCTCTCGCCCGCGGCGGTCATCCTTGGCGGAGACGAGATCGCCGCCGGGACCGTCACGGTGAAGGACCTCGACCTCGGCCGCGCCCTGGCCTCGGACGTGACCGACAACGCGGCCTGGCGGGCCGAGCGCCCGGGCCAGCAGACGGTCCCCCGCGACCAGCTGGTCGGCGTGGTCCGCCGCATCCTCGGAGAGGCGCAATGACGCTTGGTTTGCGCCTTCCGGAGGCCCGCCTCGAAGCCCTCCGCGCACCCTTCCGCGCCACCGGCGCCGCCTGGGTGCAGCCGCCGGTCCTGCAGCCCTTGTCGCTCATCCTCGACCTGGCTGGAGAGGCCCTGCGCTCGCGACTCTTCGTGCTCCAGGCTGCTGGCGGCGAGGAGGTCTGTCTGCGGCCCGACTTCACCACCCCCGTCGCCCGCCTGCACCTGGCGTCCGGCGCGACAGCCGGCGACTATGCCTATGAGGGCCTGGTCTTCCGGGCCTCTGCTGACGAGCCGGAAGAGGTCCTGCAGGTCGGCATTGAGCGCTTCGCCCCGGACGCTGACCGCGCAGAGGCGGACGCCGGCCTGGTCGATCTCATCTGGCGCGCCGCCGTCGCCGGGGGGCGGGGCGACCTGTCCCTGCGCCTGGGCGACGCCGGCCTCTTTCCGACCTTCGTGGACACCCTCGGCCTGAACCCTGTCCTGGCCTCGCGTCTGGTCCGCATGGCCGCCCGGCCCAGCCGGCTGGCGGCGGAGCTGGACCGGACCGACGGTGGCGTTCCTGTCGCAGACACAGATGACGTGATCGCCCGCCGGCTCGGCGCCCTGCCGCCCGATGAGGCCGCAGCCCTTCTGGAGGAGATCTGGGCGCTCGCGGGAATCACCCCCGTCGGCGGCCGCAGCGCCGCAGAGATTTCTGGCCGCCTGGTCCGCGGGGCGGAAGCGGCGCGGGCCCCCGCCCTGTCTCCGGCCCAGGCCGACGCCATCCGCGCCTTCCTGGCCATCCGCGATGCGCCTCGCCCCGCTCTCGATCAGCTCGCCCGGCTCGCTCCCGGGGCGACGGCTCTGCAGGCGAGGCTTTCGGACTGGAACCGGCGCCTGGACCGGATCGATGCGGTTGCCGCGGGCACCGCGCCGGCGATCTTCGAGGCCGCCCCCCGCGGGGACTTCGCTTACTACGACGGCCTGGTGTTCGAGGTGCTGTCCACAGCCCTCGGTCCGGACCGGCCCGTGGCGGCGGGCGGGCGGTACGACGGCCTGCCCGCCCGCCTGTCGGGGTCTGGCGCGGCCAAGGGGTCGGCCCTCGGCGGCATGGTCCTGCCCGGACGGGCCATTGCGGAGACGGGACAATGAGCGACGCCCTGACCCTCGCCATCCCCTCCAAGGGGCGATTGAAGGAGCAGGTCGAGGCCTGGTTGCAGGACTGCGGCCTCAGCCTCGCCATGAGCGGGGGCGACCGGGGCTACCGCGCCCGCCTGCGCGGTGTGGACGGAGTGCAGGTGCGGCTGCTGTCCGCCGGGGATATCGCCTCGGCCCTGGTCTCCGGCGAGGTGCACCTGGGCGTCACGGGCGAGGACCTCCTGCGCGAGCAGGGCGCCGAGGCCTCCGCCGCCGCCCTGCTGCTCCGGGCGCTGGGCTTTGGGCGGGCCGACCTGGTTGTGGCGGCGCCGAAGAGCTGGCTGGATGTCTCGACCCTGGCCGACCTGGAGGAGGTGGCTCACGAGCGCCTGGTCCGCACCGGCCGGCGGCTCAGGGTCGCCACCAAGTACCTCGTCCAGACCCGCGAGTTCTTCGCCCGTCATGGGGTGACCGACTACCGGATCGTCGAATCGGGCGGCGCCACGGAAGGGGCCCCGGCGGCGGGCGCCGCCGACATCGTGGTCGACATCACCACTACGGGTGCGACCCTCCAGGCCAACGACCTGAAGATCCTTGAGGACGGGGTCATCCTCAGGAGCCAGGCTCAGCTGGCGGCCGGACTCCGGGCGGACTGGACGGCGGAAGGTCTGGCGGCGGCCGAATCGCTCCTCAGGATCCTCGAGGCCCGGTCGGCGGCGCACGCCTCGGCGACCCTCATCTGGCCGGGTGGGGACGAAGATCCGATCCTTCCGGAACTGGAGGCCCTGGGCGCGGTGCGGCGGCCGAATGGCCTCTTGGCGCCGGTGGATCTCGTGGCCCGCGTGGCGGCCCGCCTCTCTGCAGCAGGGCGGGGCCCCGTTACGGCTTCACGTCCCGACTTTGTGTTCGAGACGGCCTGTTCATCAGTCGAGCGGCTGCGGGCGGCATTGGATCGTAACTGACACAGGTGTCAGAAACCCCCTCCGTGGCCGGATGATTGGCGGCGACGCCAACCAGAGCGATTGACAGGACCCGGGATTTGCCCTCAAGTCTTGAGTTGCGAGAGACATGGTGGACATTAAACCATCAATCTCCGGCGTTTCGGGGAGGAAACGCCCTCTTAATTCCAAGGCCGAAGGCCAATGCAACCCGCCGCGAGGCGGGTTGTTTTTTGCAGTGCCTAAGGATTTGACGAAGTTGTCAAATCTTCTGAGGCCTTTGCCGCCGTCTGGTCCCGGAGGTCTCGCCCATGCCCGATCTGAAGGTGGTGATCGCCGGGGCCGGTCCCGCCGGACTGATCGCGGCGGAGGTGCTCGCCCGAGGCGGCGCCGAGGTGGTGGTGCACGAACGCATGCCCAGCCCCGCCCGTCGCCTGCTGATGGCCGGTCGCGGTGGTCTCAATCTGACCCACTCCGAGCCCCTGACGGACCTGCGGGGTCGCTATGGCGACCGGGCCTCCCGCATGGCTCCCCTGCTCGAGGCCTTTCCGCCTCAAGCCCTTCGCGACTGGGCCGAGGGGCTGGGCCAGGAGACCTTCGTGGGCTCCAGCGGCCGGGTCTTTCCCCGGGCCCTCAAGGCCTCGCCCCTTGTGCGAGCCTGGCTGTCCCGGCTGGACGGCCTTGGGGTGGAGCTCCGCCCGCGTTCGACCTGGACCGGCTGGGACGCCGAGGGGCGTCCGCTCTTCCAGCAGCGGGACGGGGACCCGGTTGCTCATCCGGCCGACGCCCTCCTGCTCGCTCTCGGCGGCGCCAGTTGGCCCCGCCTGGGCGCCGACGGCGGGTGGACAGACATCCTCTCGGCGGCGGGCGCCCCTCCGGCCCCGCTCCAGCCGGCCAATTGCGGCTTCGTCGCCGATTTCAGGCCGGACTTCGCCCGCCGGTTCGCCGGGACCCCGCTGAAGGCCACAGCCCTGCGCCATGACCATCGCCAGGTCCGGGGGGAAATCCTCCTGACCGCGCGGGGCCTGGAGGGTGGCGCCGTTTACGCCCTCTCGGCCCCGATCCGGGAAACCCTTGCGGCCACCGGCGAGGCCTGGACCTTCATCGATCTTCGACCGGACCGGCTGGCGGCAGATCTCGCCGCCCGCCTGGCCCGGCAGGACCGCAAGGCCAGTCTCTCAAACCGGCTGCGCAAGGCGCTTTCCCTGTCGCCCGCCGCCATCGCCCTGCTGCGCGAGGCGGGGCCGGTCCCATTGGAGCCGCTCGCCCTGGCGGAACGGGTCAAGTCCGTGCCGGTACGGCTCATCGCGACGGCGGGCCTGGAGCGCGCCATCTCCACCGCCGGCGGCGTGCGCTTCGAGGACCTCGACGCCGGCCTGCAGCTCCGCGCCCGACCCGGGACCTGGGTCGCCGGCGAAATGCTGGACTGGGAGGCGCCCACGGGGGGCTACCTCCTGCAGGCCGTCTTTGCCACCGGCGTCCACGCCGCTCGAAACATCCTGGCCGGGCTCGGCTGAGGCCTCACCAGATCCGAGCGCGCTCTTCCGGCGGCAGGTACATGGGATCACCGGGCTTGACGCCAAACGCCTCGTGGAAGGCGTCGATGTTCCGGACCGGAAGGTTGACCCGCGCCTTGGGCGGTGAGTGGGGCCCTGTCGTCAACTGCTGGCGCGCCCGGTCATCCCGGAGCTTGGTCCGCCAGACCTGGGCCCACCCATAGAAGACCCTCTGTTCACCGGTCAGGCCTTCGATCACCGGCGCAGGCGACCCCTTCAACGAGGCGCGGTCACCATCCAGCGCGAGCAGGACTCCGCCCAGGTCGGCGATGTTCTCTCCCATTGTGAGGTCTCCCTTGATGAAGACCCCCGTAAGGGCCTCGAAGGCGGAGTACTGGGCGCCCAGCAAGTCACGCGAGAAGGCGGGCAGCGTCCCTGCGCCGTCGGCTGCGAGCACGAAGATTCTGCACTTCTGTCGGCGTTTCGCGGACCCGGGCGCTCCAGCCTCGCACGCTCTCCAGGTATGGGCCATAGTCTGATGGAGCGAGGACCCGCATGGCCCAACCCGCACCTGGAGATTTCAAGGACGTCATCCTGTTCCTGGCGACGGCCGGCGTTGTTGTGCCGCTCTTCAGGCACCTGCGAATCAGTCCGATCCTCGGCTTCATTGTCGCGGGGGTCCTCTTGGGCCCCTCAGGTCTCGGCGCTCTGGCCGCTCACGCGCCCTGGGCGGCTGAACTGACCATCGATTCGCCCAAGGAACTCGCCCAGTTAGGCGAACTCGGCGTTGTCTTTCTGATGTTCATGATCGGCCTTGAGCTCTCCTGGGCGCGGCTCTGGCTCATGAGGCGCTATGTCTTCGGACTTGGGGCGCTTCAGGTTCTGGGATGCGGCCTGATCGTCGCCCTGACCGCCCACCTCCTCGGAGCCTCGGTCGCCGCTTCGGCCGCCATTGGCGCGGCCATGGCCCTTTCCTCCACAGCGTTGGTCATGCCGATCCTCACCGAGAATCGCCGGCAGCACGTCCAGGCGGGCAGGGTCACCTTCGCCGTCCTGCTCTTTCAGGACCTGGCTGTCGCCCCAATCCTGATCACCCTTGTGATTATGGGTCGGGACCAGGGGCCGGCCCTTTCCCCGGATATTCTGACAAGCTTCGCCCCGGCCGTCCTTGCGGTGGCCGCCCTGGTCGGCTTCGGACGATTCCTTCTTCGCCCCATGATGCGGTCGGTCGCCCGCGCCCGCAGCGACGAACTGTTCATGGCCGCCTGTCTGCTGGTCGTTATCGGGTCCGGCCTCCTGGCCGCCTTCGCGGGCCTTTCCATGGCCCTTGGCGCCTTCGTCGCCGGTCTGCTGCTGGCTGAGACGGAGTTTCGACATGAGGTCGAACAGGTCATTGAACCGTTCAAGGGCCTTCTGTTGGGCCTCTTTTTCCTGGCTGTCGGGATTGGGCTCGATGTCGGCCTTATCCTGGAACAGCCCCTGCAGATTGTCGGTGTCACCTTTGGTCTCATGGTCCTGAACACGGCGCTGATCTTCGGCCTCGGCCGCGCCTTCGGGCTGAACGGCAAGGCCGCTATCGAGACCGCCCTCCTTCTGGCCGCAAGCGGCGAGTTCGCCTTCGTTATCCTCGCGTCCGCGATGAATCTGGGCATAGTTCCCCAGGGCCTGGGGCAAAGCCTGCTGGTGTCCGCCACCCTTTCGATGATGTGTATTCCGCTTCTGGCCGCGCTCGGCCTCAGGGTTGCGGGTCGAGCGGGCTCTGGAGTCGCCGAGGCGCCCTACGCCCCCGTGGGGGCTCCGGAGGGTCGTATCCTCCTGGTCGGCTTTGGTCGGGTGGGCCGGCTGGTCGGCGAGATGCTGGACCGACATGGCCTGCCCTGGTCGGCCATCGATCAGGATGCATCCGTGGTCACAAGGGGGAGGAAGTCCGGCCGTAGCCTTTACTTCGGTGACGCATCCCGGCCTGGGTTCCTCGAGCGGTGCGGGCTGGAGACCGCCCGCGCCTTGGTGATTACCGCCGACGCCGAAGGCGGCGAGGCGGGAGCCGTCGAATCCCTGGTGGCCTCAGTTCGAGAACGTCGACCGGATATCGCCATCTTCGCCCGCGCCCGGGACAGCCAGCAAGCGCTGCGGCTCTATGATCTGGGGGTGACGGACGCTGTCCCCGAGACCGTTGAGGCAAGCCTTCAGCTCTCTGAAGCCGTGCTTGTCGGGGTTGGAGCGCCAGTTGGCGCGGTTATCGCAACCATTCATGAACGGCGGGATGAATTTCGCCGTGAGCTTAACCGCGGTGACGGATTCATGGCGAAAGCTCGACGACCGGCCCCCGAGTCGACTCCGTGACGCTTTCACCGCCCTTGCCCGCCACGCTTAACCCGAATTCACTTAGATGTTGCGTTAGTGACACTTCCCCTTGATCGACAGCCTGATATAAGGACGTCTGAGCGGTTAAGAATCCGCAAAGGGTTAAAATGAGGGCTCTGATATGAAATTCAAACTCCTGGCCGGAGCGGCGCTTGCCGCTGTGACCATCGCCTCGGGGGCCTCCGCCCGTGAAGTGGGCTGGTACGGCGCTGTGGACCTTGGCTACCGTTGGCCTCTGGGCATCAATGCGACTTCCAGCAACAACGCTGCGAATGGCAAGCCCTACGACTGGTCCTTCAACCAGTCTGAGGACTGGACCGGCTTTGCTCGTCTTGGTTACCAGGTCTCCAGCAACTGGCGGGTTGAGCTTGAGGGCGGCTATCGTCCCGGCGACATCGACTCGGTACGCGGCGGCGCCAGCAACGCCATCGTCGGTCTCTGCACCGCCGGCGTGGTGCGCACCGCAGCAGCCTCGAACTGCGGCTCGCCCTCTGGCGCGATCAGGACCTTCACGGTGATGGGCAATGTCATTTACGACATCCTGCCCGACTCGGCTCTGAACCCGTTCTTTGGCGTTGGCGTGGGTGTCAATCAGACGCAGGTCGATAACATTGTCGGCCAGTTCTCCACCATCACTCCGGTGGGTCCGGCGGCGACCGCCGCCAACCCGGCCTACCAGAACCTGACCATCGACGACGATGACACGGCCTTCGCCTGGCAGGGGATTGCTGGGGTGGCTTTCGCCATCACGGATCGTCTGGACGCCGATCTCACCTATCGGTACATCAGCGGCTCGGACCTCACCTTTGCTTCAAAGGGCAGTCATGCCCTCCAGCCGGGTGCGTTCAGCGGCGCCATGGAGGACCAGTCCCTGACCTTGGGTCTGCGTTATTCCTTCGCGCCCCCGCCCCCGCCTCCGCCGCCTCCG